>CAJIAL010000800.1_pt1 | contig 14241 bp, 11 predicted proteins | sample 9199091 | NCBI WGS metagenome assembly CAJIAL01 (sample SAMEA7708270, study PRJEB35096) | sediment metagenome | biome: marine neritic benthic zone biome [ENVO:01000025]; feature: sediment [ENVO:00002007]; material: shallow marine sediment [ENVO:03000034] sea grass bed [ENVO_01000059] ... | reverse complement strand
TTGCTCGGGCTGCGCTTTCGGAAGTATCTCTTCTCGATGGCGGCCCAAACGGCATTGCTCATCTTCGCTATTCAAGGTCTTCGGCTGGTGCTCGGACAGGCGTTGCAGATAGCGCAGTGGTCGGTGATGATGCCGGCGGTGCCGTTGTCGGTGTGGTTCACCTTCGCGGCAATTTCGATTATCTTGACGCGCATTCCCTTTATTCTCAATCATAACCTGGTGTTTATGGGCGTCGGTGTCGAACTGTCCAGCAGCCTGGGCATTCCAGAGGCAGCGATGTTTAGTATGCTGGCCGTACTGGTCGTCCTGGATAAGCTGATGAACTTCAGCCTGCTTGCCCTGATCGCACTCCCCGTCCGCAAGCAGAGGGCTCCAAGTCTGGAGGCAGCGAAGCCAACCAGCGATCGTGTAACCCATTGATGACTCCTTGTCGCCGAAGCCCACGACATGGCGTCTCGTCTCGTCGGCGATGGGCGCGTAGCGACAGCATATCTCACCCCTTTGAGCCTAGGCAATCCGGTGTGATATCCTCTCGCCCATCATACCAACACGCCACCGGATAGCACGCGTCTTCTCGGGGAGGAGGAGTCCCAATAATTATCAGTGTCTTTACAACTGCTGACCTTCTGGAGTAGACCATGATTTTTTATTTATTTTTTCTGATAATACTCCTACCGCTACATGCTTTGGCTTTGTGTGAAAGTACAGGGGGATGGGAGTTTGTTACAGACGATGAAGGGGTGGAGGTCTATCGTTGTAAAATCAAAGACAGTTCAATCTATGCGGTACGGGGCATTGCAGACATCAAGGCTCCTATCGATAAAATTTTTGCGGTCATAAAAGATGTGGAACACAGAAAGGAGTGGATTGATTATCTCGCAGAGGCAAAAGTTGTCAAATATCTCGGGCAAGGCATAGATACTATTCAATATGCTCTGACTGACCCACCGTGGCCTATCAGTGATCGCGATGCCGTGTTCGAATCCCGTAATCGCATTCGCCAGGAAGAGAAAGAAGCGATTATCGAAACGCGCTCGGTGGAAATTCCAGAAGAACCGGTCAAGTCTGGCATTATAAGAGTTGTTATTCAATTAGCCCGCATTACGCTGAGACCAATCGCCAATGGCTCAGCAACCCGTATTATTGCAGAGATGCATGCTGACCCGAAAGGCTGGCTTCCCAGTTGGGTTGTCAATTACATTTACAAGAGCTGGCCGAAAAAGACTATTAAGAACCTCACAAAACAGGCAACCCGTGCAAATCTTAAGGTGCCTGAAAAAATAACCACGTTTCTTTTACAGATACACGACCGGTAAATAGCCGTCCACCTCCCTCACCTCCTTGCCCTGCTTCATGCTTGTCTAATGGCTCCGCTCTAGTGGTCTTCCCATTAGGCCCTGCGGACGCCAGCTCAACACCACGACGATGAGTGCGTAGATAAACACCGACTCAAATTGCGGCGCGAACAAGATGCCAAACGAACGCAATTCCCCGTAAATGAGCGCCCCGAGCGCCGTCCCCGCCATGCTTCCCAGACCGCCCAATACCACGACGAGAAACACGTCGATCAGAATGTAAAAGTCCATCCCTGGATGCACCGCTCCAATCGGGGCCAGCACCGCGCCGCCCAGGCCAGCCAGCCAGGCTCCCAGCGCGTACACGCCGGTGTACAGCAGTTTCACGTTGACGCCCAGCGCGCCGATCATCTCACGATCCTGGGTGGTGGCGCGGATGATCATACCTGGCCGCGTCTTGTGGATAAAAAGGTAGAGCAGGCCAACCGTGAGCAGGCTCATGGGAATGAGGACCAGGGTCTGATAACTGGGAAAGGTTATGCCAAGGAGTGACATGCTGCCCTCGAACCCCGGGGGCGTCAATACGGCCTGGTTCTCAGTGCCCCAGATGAGCTTGACCAGATCGCCAAACATGAGAACCAGACCGTAGGTCAGGAGGAGCTGGTAGAAGGTGTCGGCGCGATAGATCGGTCGGAGGAACGCGACCTCGATGCCAATGCCAAGGACCGTCACCGCCAGGGGCACCACCAGGAGGCCGACCCAAAATAACCACGGCAGATGGCCGAACCACAATCGCGTCAGCGTGAACAGAAAAAAGGCGCCGTACATATACAAGGAGCCGTGCGCAAAATTGGGCAGCCCAAGCATCCCGTAGACCAGTGATAAACCGGACGCGATCAGATAGATGCCGATGGCAATAATCAATCCGTTGAACGCTTGCTCCAGCAGCAGAGCAAGATCAATCGCTTGCTCCATAGGGTCAGTCGCGGCCTCCCAACTTGGGAAACCTGCTGGTGCTCGTCACCCGGTCCACTTCGGCGAGCGCCTTGATGCCATCGACGGTGGCTTGCATGTTCACTCTGAGTTCCGCCTGGCGATGCGCGATGAGTCGTGCCTCCCGTTCCGGCATTGACGCGATCAGTCTGGTGAGGCCTGACGGACCGGGGCCGAGGGTGACCAGATGCCGCAGGCGGGTGCCGCCTGGGATTTTTTCGAGCCGGTAGCGCCACTGTGCCGCCGGGTGCTCCGGATCGGCGGTGTGCCAGGCAAATTCTTTTTCCACCTCCCATACCGTCACGTACTGAGGCGCGTGCCATTCGCCTATATCCTCCCGCCAGTTCGTGCCGATAAACACCGACCCGACGCCGGGTTCAGTCACCTCCTCGCGCCACACCGCACCCTGAAATTCGGTCGAGAACTGCGCCGGCACATTGATATCCGTCACCAGAGCCCAGACCGTGGCCGGCTGGGCTTTGATGTCCGTCTCCACCGCCACGCCGGGACCATCCCCCATCGTTGCAGTGTCGCTGCGCACCCCGGTGAGGGTGCGGCTGTAGCGGTCGAAATAGGTGATCTCGCGGGCGGGATAACGCCGCGAGGTCGGTGTGAAGTCGGTACCCGTGGTGTAGGCCACCGGGAAGAGGCAAATCTGGGTGTTGCCGGGCGGAATCTCCAGCAGCTCGGCGACCTCGTGACGTTTGTTCAGGTACATCGTGGTCCACACCGTGCCCAAGCCCCGGGCGCGCAAGGCCACCATAAAACTCCACGCCGACTGGATGACCGAATCGAACAGACCGGGACGGCCGCTGCCATCGTGGATGCCAATGATGGTCGGGATGACCAGGGCCGGGACCTTGGCGATATTTTCGGCGAGCCGTTTGGCGCCTTGCATCATCCGCGCGTTCGGGTGGTCGGTGTCTTTGATGCGATCCGCCGCTTCGATCACCCACCTGGCGCCGGCTTCCAAATACAGCTCGGCCATGCGGTCCTTGGTGGCTTGATCACGCACGATCACCCACCGCCGGCTGCCGTTATTGCCACCGGTTGGTGCCTGCTCGGCGACGTCGATGCAGTCGAGGAGGATCTGGTCATCGACATCGCGTTCGAGGTCCAGTCGCATGCGGACGCCGCGTGTAGTCATGAGCGCGTGGTCGATCATGAGGGGGTCGAGGTCCATCGGAGTCACCATAAATTAAGGTAAAGTAAGGTGGGGCGCCTTCCTAGACAGGAACGCTCATCGTATCCTCATATCAAGGTTCACCCATTCACAAACCCTGGTCAAGAGAGAAACACGCGGCATGTCGAGGCCATGCGAAGCTACACGACACCTTGCTGCGCGCTGCAGCTATGGCACCGGCACAATGGGGATGTTACCGCCTCGACAGGTCAGATTGGGATCTGCGACGTGATGCGCCACAGTGTAGAGCGCCTTGCAGATGGTGTCACTGTGGTGCGCGATATTGATATGAGCCACGAGTCCTTCAAGTTGGGGGTCGGCACCGCCATCAATCCCTTTAATTGGGATATTGACAGCATCGGGGGCCAAGTTGGCCGCGACGCTTCGACCTTGAAAAGGCAAGGGAGACCACGTCAAAGGGCAATCGTCGATGATAGGCCTATGGCAACCTACCGAATCGCGACACTGTGCATCAAACATCGAGACATAGAGCGGACCTTTATAAGTTGGCGAGCCATTTTGACGGCTGCCCGGCGCTTCCTGCGAAAATGACCCGAACTGATTGCCATTGGCGATATAGGTGAGTTCGTGGGTATCGGTCATCGCATGGCCATTCAGCTTTTCGATAAATTCGAATGCCGACGGATGTGCAATAAACGGCGTGCAGCTGAGACCACTATACCCATTGTTGAGCTGCTGTATGGATTCTTTCCAGAGCTGCAAGAGAACCCAGGCTCGCAAGGCGGGTGGATGGTTCGGATTCGGCCACCACAAAGCGGTTCCATGATTCGGTCCTGCGATCGCAATAAACTCCGATACGGGATGAAAGCTCGGGTACGGGCCTGGATACACGTCCGGATACTCGGGCAGGGGATCGTACAGACTTTTTAAGTACACCCGCGTGCTGATTGTCCCTTTACTATGGGCGATAATGGCGACTTGGACGTCGGGAGGGGTTCGGTACAACGGGAAATGCGCAAGCCCGGGATTGTGACGCTTGAAGATGCGCTCAACCGCCTCGCCGATTTCACGCGCATCTTCAAGGATGGAGCGCGTATTATCGACAAAGTTGATGTAGTACGGCTCGAGGTTGAGTTTCGGGTTATGGTCAATCGCGTCGGCAAATGATCGCAGGCCGTTGTCTAATGAATTCATCCACGTACGGCGAAAATACTCGCAGTGCAACTCTTCGTCTTCACAAGAGCAGAGGGGGTTAGAAGAGCCACAAAATGAGGTAGCATGGCCATGCACAAATAACACGGGTTGCGCGTCAGGTTGTAGCGGCTTGAGCATTTGTCCCTCTTGCCATCGCGAGCCGTCGCCGAGATAGAGCTCAAGCGCTTCCCCATCGGGCAACGGCGTGGTGATGACCATTGTGACAGCGGCGAGTGCTAGGGTGAGAAACCAGTAACTCAGAGACACCGACCGCAAAGGATTCGAGTTCTGCACAATCCATTGGAGAGACGACATTGCAATTGTCCTTTCGCATCTATGTTAGCGCTAGGCAGCGCATGCATTGCTCGTGGTCAAGGTCACCTCGAACGTCTTGGCGAGCTTTGCGGCGCGCTCAACGTATTTGGGAACTCGCAGCACCGTAAACAGATAATGGCCTTTCTGTAGATTCGCCCTCAGGAAGTCCCACTGCCCTTGGACCGCCGCCAGCTCAGCCAGCGCTAAATGGGTTCGCCCGACCTCGAAGCGCGCCTGGATTTCGGTAAACGTCTGGAGAGCATCGTGCAGATGCCGGGCAGCATCGGTGAGAGCATTACCGGCCTGGGCAATCTGCCCCAAGACGCGTTGGGCCAAGCCAATACCATACAGATACTGAATATTGGTGCACATATCCAACCCCTGGTGCACCAAACGTTGCGCCTCGTCGAGGTCTCCGTGCATGAGCCAGGCTTCGCCGAGTAAAACGGCGAATCGGCCCTGCCCTTGCTGCAGCTGAGACTGACGGCATTGCTCGACAGCCTGCTCCAACAGGGGAATAGCGTGCGAGGGATTATTATGCTCAAGGTGCGTGCTCCCTAGACAAGCGGCGGCGAGAGCTGTGCTCACCGGATCTGGCGAACGGGCGAGGTTGCGTTGGCCCAGCTCGATGTCGGTTGGGAAATCTCCGCGCACGGCGTAAATCGAGCCCATGAGACCTGCAGCCAGGCACTGGAGGCGGGGGTCTCCTATGGCTTCCCCAACAGCGTGGGCGCATCCCAATGCCTCTAAGGCGACATCAAAATCTCCCAATAGACTCGCGTTATTGCCTATAACCCAGTAGGCGAGGCTCAGCCAGTGCCGTTCTGAAGAAGACTCCAGGAGGGTCACCGCTTGATGGCCGTAGTTGACCCCCTGCTGAAATCGGCCTGATGAGTACCGTTCTAATGCCAAGACATAGTAGGCCATGCCCATAGTGGCCGTGTCGTGGCAGCGCTGGGCGGTTTCGATGGCCCGATGGGCGTACTGAGATGCCTGCGCATATGCGCCCAGATAGGTGTGGGTGAGACCAAGACGGAAATGATATCGTCCGGCGAGCGTGGGCTCTTCGAGCTGTACAACACGCTCCTGCTGTAGCATCAGGAGAGCGAGGATCTCGTCAAAGCGACCTAGGATAGAAAGGGAAGAGGCTTGGCGGAGCATCAGCTCCAGGCGGACACTCTCCCGCGTTGCCGCCGGGAGCTGCTCCACATGAGCACGTGCCTCTTGCAGAGCCGTCGCCGCCTCGACATGGGCATAGGCATGGGCGGCCCGTTCTGCCAGGCAGGTCAGATACATGACGGCTTTGTCCGCCTCGGCGCTCCTGGCGTAGTGATACGCCAAGCGGTCGATCACCTCATCCAAGCGGTGGGCATAGAGCGCTTCGAAAGCCCGCCCTGCCGCCGCGTGGCGGGGGCGGCGGCAGGCGAGTGGGAGACTCATATAGGCGATTTCCTGAATCAGCGCATGTTTGAAGAGATACACGGGTTCCTCGGTTTCGACCCGCTGGTAGAGAAACTCCCCCCGTGTCAGCTCTTGCAGATGCGCGTCGAGTTCGTCCGGATTCTGCCACAGCGTGCGTAAGAGCTTGAGAGGTACCTCACGGCCCAGGATCGATGCCGTCTGCAGGAGTTGTTTGAGGGCGTCGGGCAGCTGATCGATCCGCGCCATGAGCACCCCCTGAATGGTATCGGGTACAGCCGGGCATGACGCCGTGTCGTCATGTTGCCGTAGCGTGCGGGCGAGTTCTTCCAAGAAGAAGGGATTGCCCTCTGCCTTGGCGAATAGAGTCTGCACCATGGCATCGGACAGCTGATCGTTCTCGCATAGCGACTGGAACAGCCGCTGGCTGTCGTGTGGTGCAAGCGGCTGCAGGGCTATTTGGGTGGCATACGACTTGTCGATCCAGGGCGGTCGATACCCGGGCCGATAGGTCACAAGGAATAGGACGGATACGCCGCTGAGACTCTCTAGCAACGAGGCAAAGAAATCTTCTGTCGTCTTGTCAATCCATTGCAGGTCCTCAATGGCGATGATCAGAGGGCGGTGCTGAGCTGCTTTGAGGCTCATGCGACGGAGAGCGGCAAAGGTCTGCAACTTCACTGTCTGCGGACTGAGCCCGGCAAGTGGCTCTGACCCGGCGTGTATACCCAAAAGCCGATGCAGGTACGGCGCCGCCTCCCGCGGGTCCATCCCTACTGTCTGAAGCATACGGTGCACTTTCTCCGTTATGGCTTTTGGGCTCTCTGTATCGACGATGTCACAGGATTGCCGCAAGAGGTCGAGCACTGGCAGATAAGGTGTGGTCTTCCCATAGGATAAGCAGCGGCCTTCGACATAGGTAATGCGCTGCCCCAGCAGACGACGGCGGAATTCATAGAGGAGCCGAGACTTTCCTACTCCGGGGTCGCCGACGATACCCACCACCTGGCCCTGGCCAGCCTCGACACGCTGTAGCCGCTCGTGCAGCGCGTCGAGCTCGTGCTCCCGTCCCACAAACCGATTCACAAAGCGCTCTTCGAGCCTGGTCGAGCAGGTGGAGCCTGGCTGCAAGCATACGACTGTATAGACACGTGTGGGGTGTGACGCTTCTCTCTCGAGGAGGAGTTGCCGCTCCTGAAACACACATTCCCCCTCCATCAGTCGTGCGACCTGGGAGGATATCAACAATTCCTGGGCCTTTGCGTGTCCTAAGAGGCGGACTGGAAGCGCCAATATCTCTCTTACGGCATGGCATTGCACTGGGGCATCATGGGACGGGGGGTGTACCAACATGGTGCCGAGGTGAACAGCGAGTCGAACCTCAGGGCGTGATAATCCCTCCGGAGGTGAACTCGTATCAGCAACGAGGTGTCGGATGGCCAGCGCCGCATGCACGGCCCGCTGCGGCATCTGATCGAGTGTGCGCGGCACGCCGAAGGCGGCGGTGAGGAGCGACGAAGAGCGTTGGAGCAAGACCCCGCCAAAGCTTTCGATCTTTTCTGCGATGAGCTGTTCCCAGCGCACTGCGATGGTCCACGGCTCATCGTACGAGCCGGTGGCATCCATGGTGTATGGGAAAACGAGGTCAATGGCGAGCACGGTGACCGGCTTTTGCTCCCAGCCCGAGGTGTCTACCGTCTGGCGCGCTGGACGGTGCACAACTGTCTCATGGGACAGGGTGGTGTGCTCACATGAGTCGCTGACACCTTCTTCTACCGGAGCGATAAAGCGATAGCCGCGGCCATGCACCGTTTTGATGAGACGTTGGGCACGCCCGCTGTCACCGAGAGCTTTCCGCACTGCCGTAAGACGCTGGGCCAAAGAGGCGTCGCCCACATGCTGGTCGGGCCACAGGTGTTCGAGCAGCTCATCCTTCGTGACCACACGGTCACGGTGCGCGAGGAGGTAGGCCAGCACATTGAACGCCTGCGGCTCGAGCTTACACGGTATCCCGGCGCGGCGTAGCTCATAGCATTGCATGTCGAGCACGTAATCCTCAAAGGCGTAGATCATGGCTAGGTCCTTTGCTTTCTGATGACCTCTGTCCCTTCCGGATATCAAGACGATTTCCCAGCACTCTCGTACAGGCCGACAGGAGTCACTGTGCGGTTTGAGCACCGCAGCGTGAACACCATGAAGGCAAACAACCGCGCACCAATGTGCGGTACGCAATACGAGGTGAATTTCCCGACTTGGGTACGTCTGCTTCTTCATCTTAAGCGGTCTGCTCCCGCCCTACGGTGATACCAATCACGCATCGGACGTGAGATATCACACAAGTAAAGGCTGAGCGAACCGGCATGACGCACTCGTACTGCGTACCGGAAGTATCGTTCCACCTCAGTGCTCTGATTGTACGGACCTTGCGGTGCGCAAACTGGCAACGTACTTCCGCCGGCCTGTACTAGGCGGCGTTAGACGTTGAGGCCGAGCCGCAGAGAATCTTCAGGAAATTGTCAAGAAATCTTGAAGAAATGGTTAGGTGGTCGTCAAGACAGACGGCGCCACACAGCCTACATTTCCTTGGCAGTTGTTGGTGAACACTTATCTGCCTTCCTCGTTCCACAACGGGAGAGGAGGGCAAGAGAGGCAATGAGCCATCCAAAGCGGATTGAACCATGATGAAAGACGAAAGGAGTTCTCATGCTTACGCCCATCCGTCTCATCGTCGCCCTGGCTGTGGCGACGGCAACCTTCACCACTTTTGTTAGTCACGCTGCGGGCGAGACGAACCTCGTGCAGAAGGCCCTGGCTGCCCAGGTCTGCGACGGTCTTCAGTGCGATGTCCTCGCCGAGATCGGCACTGCCACCCTCGACGACGGCTCGACCGCAACGGTCGTCGGCACGTACCTTCAGGGTCAGGGCCGCTTTGACAGTATCGTAGCCTTGACGAACAGCAAGAGCAGTCCCGTGGCGTTCGACCCCGAGTTCGTGCCCGAAGAATGCCTCGAGCCGAACCCACCACGGTACTGCTACTTCATCGACCTCGGCCCCTCGAAGGACCTGGTGAAGGTGTCGGGCACCGACCTCTACGCCATCGACCTCACGCAGATGCTCGCTGACCATGCCATCATCGGTGAGGCCGTTACCGCTGTCGACGCCGCTCTGGCTCGCGCCGAGACTGCTGGTCCGGCTTATGTCACCCCGGTAGCGACCCTCACCATCGGCAAAGCAGCCATCGGCCATGTTGTCGGCGTCATCGATCTCAAGACATCCGCCACCGTGCTTGTCGGCTCGACCGACAGTACCGTCGCCCAGCCTGGTCCCGACGGCTGGCCCGCAGGTCACCCGTGTGCCAGCGCAAACCCGCCGCGGTGGTGCTGGGTTGCGGACCTCGGTGACTTCGCCAAGGTCGAGATCATGAAAGTCAATACGCTCGGCACCTCGCAACTCGTGGCCGAGCTCGGCCGGTTCGACAGCAGCGTCGGCTACGTCGACCCTGACGACTACGACAGCCCCTGCCTGCAGCCGAATCCGCCCTCTTGGTGCCGGTTCGCCGGTACGATGACGCTGCGCCTGGCCGACGTGCTCGTGGCTGACGCGTACCAAAGCGGTGTCATCATCACGCTGGGCACCACCTGGTACACGCCGGATCCCGACGACCCCGACGGTGAGCCCGACTGGCCGTTTCCCGGGCCGCCGCCGTGGCTGAAGGAAATCCAGGAGCAGGTCCAGTCCCGCTAACCCCATCTGGTCCACCGAAGCCGGTGAGGCCCGGGCTCAGTGCCCGGGCCTTCTCCCCAAGCCTTCCATCCAACCCTTGCCGTCCCGAGGCCTTCGCCCCAGAGAACCCGTGAGTCTTCAGCTGAGCTGATGAGGTGCACGATGCGACGGCGCTCATGAGCCAGCGTGATGCACACGAAGGGCACCCGGCATTCGAATAATTTGGCCATTCGACATCACTACCGACCATGGTATGTTATGCTGTGAGTCCATTGACGTAACAAACTGACAACTGTGTTTGCGGAGACTTGATCGTGGCCATCAACCCCCAGACGCAATTGACACCTGCTGCGTATCTTGCTTTTGAATGAGACTGGCTGCTGTCGGTAGTAAAGCGGGTGCTTCAGCCTCACCGGTAGCAGAAAAACCCCATCGTTCTCTCATACCTTCACAAGGAAAACATGATGACCTCTCTCAGCCGCCAACTGGCGCAGTGGGTTGTTGGTCTGCGCTATGACGACCTCCCTGCCGCCGTGATTGATCGCGCCAAAGGCCTGACGCTCCACGGCCTGGCCTCTGTGCTCATCGGTTCGCAGACCTCGGGTGGTGAACAAGCCGTACAACTCATCACTGCCGAAGAGGCGGGGGTGCACAACGGCGCAACTATTATGGTTGACGGCACCAAGGTGACCAAGGGCGGCGCCGCCTTTGCCAACTCGGAAATGCTGATGGCAGGCGGCAAGCTAGACTCCTTCCGCATGCTGACGCACCCCGGCACGAGCATCATCCCGGGAGCCTTCGTCGCGGCGGAAACAACAGGCGCCTCCGGCAAGGATTTGATTACCGGCCTGGCGGCAGGCTATGAAGTCATGGAGCGTATGGCGGCCGACTTCATTCCGACAGTCATGTCCCGCGGCTTTCATGCCGGCCCGGTATTTGGCATTTTTGGCCCCGCTGTCGCCGCCGCGAAGATTTTGCAGTTCACCGAGGAGCAGGTGAACAGTACCATCGCGCTCTGTGCCAACCTTGCTGCAGGTAACCTCGAAGGGCCGCGGAGTGGCGGGCGGGCCCTGCGCGAGGGTGCCGCCGTGCGCAATGCTATGCTGGCGGTCGCCTTGGCCCAGCAAGGCCACATCGGCGGCGAAACCGTCCTCGAAGGCGACGCCGGCTTCTATCATGCCTACACCGGCAACAACAAAGGCCAACTCACCTACAGTTTCGTCGGCGACACCCAGACGAGCCTGGAGAAAATCACTGCCAATTTGGGCCAGGACTGGATGTTCCTCGAAACGCTCTACCGCATTTACTCGACTGCAGGCTACAACATTGCCCACGTCGACGTCACCGCGGCGCTCTGCGAGGAACACAACATCACGTATGCCGACGTGGAACGCGTCGAGGCCGTGGTGAACTGGATCGAGACACAGTATCCCAGTCCCGCATTCCCGAGCCGGCGGGAAGACAAAATGTCCGGCCCGGGAAGCACGTCGTACTACACCGCATACGGCGTCGTCACACGCGGCTTCCCCATACTGCGAGGTCAAGGAGCGAATCTATCGGGGTTGACGAGCGCCGATGACCCGCCCGAGGTGCTGGAATTGATGCAGCGGGTGACGCTGATCCCGTCGCACGAGATGACGCTCTTCGGTCCACGCGTTACGATTTACACCAAGGATGGCAAGAGCTACACGAAACAATCGACCGGGCGCGAGTTCATGTGGGATTTCAATGAAGAAGAGCGCCGTATTCGCGACGTCATCCCCGGCTTACCGATACCTGCAGCGCAGTTCGAAAGCATCATCACGACCTGCCGTGATCTCGACCAACACGACCGGGCCGACACGCTTATACAGCTCACGCTGCGGTGATCTCTCCATGGGCCACAGGGACCTCAAGTAACGACTGTGGCCCGTCGTTTTGCAGCAGGGGCCGCAGAGGAGCAAGGGAAGGGACGCCAATTTGGCAATGGGCGCGACGGCTGGGACGGGTGTTTGACCTGGATATGGTCACCTGTCTTCCGCCACTGTGGGCGGAGGGAGCCTTGCGACCTGTCTTCCGCCACTGTGTGGGCGGAGGGAGCCTTGTGACCTTTACCCAGGAGTCGGTCACAACACGCATCCTGCGTCATTGCAAGCTGGCGTCCGTCCCACCTCCTATTGCCCCTGCCCGTTCAGGTCAGGAGGTGATCCAAATCCGCTTTGCGCCAAAAGACTGTCGGGCCTGTGAGGTGCGGCCCGCCTGTACCCGAGCAAAGACCCAACCCCGTACGCTGCTCGTGCGGCCACAACTGTACCACGAAGCCCTCCAGACCATGCGTCAACGTCAGCTCACAGCCGAATTTCAAGAACCATATGCGGCTCGAGCCGGTGAGGTGTTTCTCAAGTTGAAGGTACTGCTGGAACCCTTCGGCCTGACCCACTACTACACGGATAAGTGGGGCGCGTATACGCGTCATCTTGACCCGAAACAGCACACCGCCAGCAAACGCTCCACGCAGAAAATCGAGCACAAGCATTTGACGTTACGGACCCGCATCAAACGCTTGGTGCGTAAGACGATTTGTTTCTCAAAATCGACGCAGATGCACGACATCGTCATTGGCTTATTCGTCAATCGGTACGCCTTTGGTCGGTCGGTGTAATAGTGGCCATCTCCACGATTAGAACACCACCCTTCGATCGTATTTTGACTACTATCACGACTGGCGGACGCATCAATCACTGGAGATGGATGCGCCAGCGTCGTGAGCGGTGCATCCACCCGAGCTGGGACCGGTTCACAAGGTGCCAGAAGTCGGCGGGTTGCATCATCATGACGAACGGCGCGCAGCATAATGAGCTGCTCCACGCCAGATTACTCTGCGTCCTCCTTCCGCAACAAAACGGTGCGACTGCGAAAGCGAATCTCCAACTGGTAGTCCTGCAATAAGACCGTTCCCAGCAACGCATCGGCTCCCTGCGTCACAGAGATGTCCACCCATTGCCGGATCCCATCAAACAGCACCTCGCCGAGAAAGAGGGGCTCCACATGTGCGACCCGTCGGCCAGTTCTACCCGTTGTGTACCCACCTCGTGTAGCGCTAACCGCTCAGCCAAGAACCGTGGCACGCACAAGCCGCCATCGAACCCCGTATCGATGATCGCCTCGCATTCGACCATGTGTCCCTGGGGTCCGACCAGCGCCAGCTGCACCCACGGTTGCCCACTCGCATCGACGTATCCCTCGAGCATCTCAGCTCCGCAGGCGTCGCACAACAGGCGAGCCGATCTTGATAAAGTGGAAGCACCGATCCGGGTAGGTCGTTCGCGCTTTTGTCGCGGCCTCCACCAAAGTGTTCCCCAGGAAATAGTCTCCCGAGTCCACGTCAATGGCGATATACTCCCCGATATGGGTTGGCTCGACCAGGGCTTTGATGCGCGTCGTATAGAGCGTTTCGCCTTGGGTAGCAAGGGAGTCAGGATCGGTGGTCGTTGGCATGGACATCTCCTCGGACACGTCGCAAGCGTTGGTGGAACGCTTGGGTCCGTATGGTAGAAAGAATCATCCCAGAGGTCGACAGCGCATCCCTCTGCACAGAGAGGGACGTAATGCACTGGCAGGTCTCACAGGCAAACCTCCGTGCCGTCTGCAAGCGGCTCCAGCCCCGAACGTAGATGTATCGGTCCAAATTGTCAAGTATGGCGGGCGGCGCAGTGAGATGAGCATCAAGCTGACTGCGTGTCTGTTCTCCACATCCTTTGACTCGCTGATGTTTGGGATTTTCGGGAATCACAGGTCGATGGCGGCGCGACGATTGTTGGGCCGAAACGAGAGAGCGACGACATCGATTGGGACAAGACATAGCACGATATAGCGGTCGGTTAGGGTGAATGAGCCTCACTGTCGACCTTGTCCGTTCTGCCCGTTGAAGTCAGGGTGTGAACGTAGAGAACCACGAAGAGATGGCAAAAAAGAAGCATCATATTCCGCAGAGACATCAGGCCTGGGTGGAGGCCCGACGGAAATACCATCTGTCCCATGCCCACATCCCGTATGGTGGAAAAAGTCGGCTGATCATACACAGTTGAAATCTCTTAGGTTGAGCGTATACTGAGTCGAGTCAGAACGACGCGATTTTCAACCCTTGAGGTGAAGCCATGCTCCTGCCAGTCCTGATCG
>CAJIAL010000326.1_pt1 | contig 14305 bp, 21 predicted proteins | sample 9199091 | NCBI WGS metagenome assembly CAJIAL01 (sample SAMEA7708270, study PRJEB35096) | sediment metagenome | biome: marine neritic benthic zone biome [ENVO:01000025]; feature: sediment [ENVO:00002007]; material: shallow marine sediment [ENVO:03000034] sea grass bed [ENVO_01000059] ... | reverse complement strand
TCCCACGCCAGTTTAAACAGGGCGATACGCTCCTCGGCCGAGATACCAGGCCGGCCTCGCACGTACTTGTCGATGTAGGGGCGCAAGAACTCGTTTTCGAGATCGTCCTGCGTCGGCGCGTAGAAGAAGCCGCCGCCAGCCAGGATCTGCACGATCTCGACCAGACGGGCGTAAATGTGCGGAGCCCGGAGGTGGGCGGCGGCGAGACCACGACGGACGCCCCATCTCATCGTCACCCGCAATCCAGCCATGCGGCAGCGAGGCGCCGTCTTGCGCCAGCATTTCCAAGGCCACTTGGTGACGGGTGCGATAGTCGCGGCGGGCTGTGGGCACACCGGCTTTGTCCAGACGGACCGTGTCTTGGGTCCATTCCTTGGGCAGGTAGAGCCGCAGGTCAACCAACGTGTGGCCCTTACGCGACACGTAGCCCAAGGAGATGGCTACCTGACAGTTATCGACTTTCCCCAGGCGACCGCCCCACTGCCGGGCCACCCCCACCGACTCGCGCCCGGACTTGGGAAAGGCCGAGGTATCGAACACCAGCACGCCATCCGCTTGCCCCAATTGCTGTCCCACTTGGCCGATCAATTCCTGTCGTAGGGGGGCATCGTCCCAGTCGGCCCACCCGATGAAGCGTTGCAGCCCCAGGCGATCTTGGCCACAATGATAGGCGATCGATTCGGCGTTTTTGCGCTCCACGTTTGACAGCAGGCCACTGACATAGGTCTTGGCATGCTGATCGAGTACTTGGCCACCGAAGGTGTCGACAAAGGGCGCCATAAAGGTTTGCAAGCGGGGTATGACCTGCTCAACAATCTCGGAGGTGACCTGACATTCCTCAAGCAAGTAGGCTTTGCGAATGGTGTATCGGGCGTCCATGAGTCAGCTCCTTCTGAGACTCATGTGCTCATACCATGGCCACGAAAAGGATTCATACACAAGGACTTAGATCATGTCAACTCAGTGAAGACAGTCGAATTAATAAGTTGAAGGTAAAATGGCCATCAAATCGGGCAACGCAGTGCGCAGAAATTAACGGTGCGGTGGGCGTCCCATGAAAGGCCTGCCAAACGGACAAAACATCGCTCTGAACCGCACGCTCAGCCCGTAGCGTACGTGCAGTAGCGTTCAGGCAGATGATCACTCCTGCACCCCGAGGGGTTGCACCACTCACATACCACGCAGCGATGTAGGACAACCCTGTCGTCGCACATGGAAAGAGAAACGGCACCATTGCTGCCTCGTTCTTCCTGATGCGATGCTCACATGGCGGTCCTCTTTTCGCCTCCTCGATTTGGCCTTTCCATACTGGGTAATCCATATAAGGTATTAATTATAAATGATATATTAAGTTTGAAGCAGGAGATACAGTAGGTGTAGGGTCTCCCTCTATGCCCAATGGTGCATCATGAGAAAGAAGGGTTCTCTGGCCGAGTCAGATAGGCATCCAATCCAAAGTTGAGATTGACGTATTACGCGAGACGTAATACATTAAGCTATGATTCAGTCATTTAATTGCAAGCATACCCAAGAACTATTTGAAGGCGGGAATCCTCGTCAGTTTAGAGCGTTTAAAAATGTTGCTATCCGCAAGTTGACACAGCTTGATGCGGCTCAGTCGCTGGATTTTCTCCGTTCACCACCGGGTAACAGACTTGAACCATTAAAAGGTGATCGTCAGGGCCAGTACAGTATTCGCATCAATGATCAGTATCGAGTCTGCTTTGTATGGACTGAGAATGGCCCAATGGATGTTGAAATTGTTGATTATCATTGAGGTACATAGATGACTCGACCAGTCAATCGTATGCGTCCCGTTCATCCGGGGGAAATTTTGCGGGAAGACTTTCTTCTCCCGTTAGGGATGAGTGTTAACGCGCTTGCCACGGCACTCGGTGTCCCCGCAACACGCATCCATGAAATTGTCAAAGAGCGCCGTTCGGTTACGGCCGATACTGCCCAACGTCTTGCCCGTTACTTTGGCGGTGATGCAACTTCATGGCTAAGTCTCCAGGCAATGTACGACTTGAAGACCCTGTCGACACATGACGAAATCATAGAAACAGTTGCACCTAGGGCATTAGAGCCGACTTCGTGACTGCCTCTAAAAAGGACGATTTGGGTCGCGGCCTGGATGGATGTTGAGTGCCCCGCCCACCCTAACAGGTCCACCTTGTACTCCAACTCGGACATCGCCCCCACCGAGTAAAACCAATGCAACGTTTCTGGTTGCCTGAGAGACCAAAAAATTTTATCCGGGGCCACTCCCCACATATTGGGTCGGTCGCAGAGTCGCTGGCAGGCTTGATCGGAAGGCGTCAATATCTGCACCAGGTGCGTCGGCACCTACGCTTACTTCCATGACTAGCGCTCCCGTGGATGGTGGGTCGTACTTGTCTGGCTGACAATGGCACTTGATGTCATGTCTTGCCTTGTATATGTGGCCGCTCGATAACATCTGAGCGTGTGCTCGATAACAGAGCCCTTTTTTAGCTCACAATAGCTGATAACATCGGAGTACAAAGCTCGGATTATTTGATAACGAGCTCAGATTATAAAATCACAGCTCGATAATATCTGCCGAAGCTCACATGAAGCGATAATGGCATAAGCAGTTTAATTACAATCCTCCAGGATTATGCGTTGTGCCTTGAATCGCTCACTCTTCACAAAGCGTCTCAATTGCGAAAAGTGAAGCCATCCGTATCGAGTCGTTTCAATGGGTTCCGGCCATCTTATGGGTTTGAGCCGACAACGTAATGTTCAAAGTGGCCACAATGCGCTGCTTTAACCACATGATTAGACCTATTATCGTGTATGTCCCCACCCGTCCCAATACGTCCGCTCACGGCCAGGAAGCCGCTTGGCTGGCTTGAAGTCGTCACCAGTAAAGTACGCAACTGGCAACAATGCCCCCTGCGTTACGCCCTCAGGAATCCCGAGAAGTGCGGAAACTTCTGCCTCAGAGTGTAAATGTAACGTTGTCCACGCCGTACCTAAACCCCGGGCACGGAGAGCCAACATGAGCGACCATGCGGCAGGCAGGATAGAGCCATACATCGTGGCCTGGAGAAACGGCGTGCCGTCTTCCACCCGGCCTTCAATACAAGGGATGATATGCACGGGCACCTCGTGAAGATGTACGGCAAGATGGTCGCCGGCGGCAAGATCACGTGGACCGGCCTGTCCTTCTCCTTCGGTCGGCATCGTATGCTGCCCTTCAGTCGGCGTTGTATATGTAGCCCACGCCTGCCGGTAGAGTTCAGCTAAACGTGTACGCTTTGACGGGTCTGTGACAACGACAAAATGATAGCGACCGCGATTTCCGCCATTGGGCGCCTGGAGAGCAATATCGATACATTGCTGGATGACCTCGGACTCGACAGGCCGTGTCAGATCAAGGCGTCTGCGTACTGAACGGGTGGTCGTTAAAAGGTGATCGATAGTGACGAGGTCCATAAGGTAACTCCTCAGTAAAATAAACCGACTTCTCAGAATATGGCCCCATGGTACAGTTGCGGTATTGCGCTGGCTGGAGAAACAGGGGATCTCTCAGCAATTAGTGCATGAATACGGCAAGAGCGCATGGATAAGACGCATCGGACAGGGCGCTTATGTCCGTGTGGGGGATACGATTCAATGGACCGGTGGCCTGTATGCGATTCAAGCACACCTGGGACTCCCCATACACGCGGGCGGTAAGATGGCTTTACAGATGCGGGGCTACGCGCATTATCTGCCGCTTGGACAAGGGGCCGTGGTATCGCTATTTGGCACACCTGGCATCCGTCTTCCTCGCTGGTTTCGGCATTACGACTGGGATGTGAAGCTCCGTTACACTACGACCACGCTCTTTGCAGATGCCAGGGAGGCCGGTTTGACTCAGAACGACATGGGCGCTTATCGCGTCTCCGTTTCAACACCGGAACGCGCCATCATGGAAGTGTTATATGGTGTACCTGGCAATGAATCTTTTGAGGAAGCCGTGCTCCTCATGGAGGGGCTGACGACCTTAAGGCCTAAGATGGTACAGCAGCACCAACACGCTTAACCTCTGGCGACGCCTCTCATATATAACAACCCGCCGCCATTCCCTACAGGGCCAAATATCCGCCGTCGACCGCCAACTCGGTGCCCGTGATGTACGAGGCATCGTCGGACGCGAGAAACAGCACCGCCTGGGCGACTTCTTCACGGCGTCCGACACGGCGCATCGGCACCATCGTCAGCACGCGTTGTTCCGCCGCAGGCAACTGCGCCCGCATGGGCGGCATGATACCCGGGTGCACCGAGTTGACCCGGATATTTTCGTGCGCGTGCTTAACGGCAAACGATTTCGTCAGAATGCGTACCGCCCCTTTCGAGGCGTTGTAGCCGGGGTGTAAGCCGGTTTGGCCGATAAAGCCGGAGATCGACGAAATATTGACGATCGATCCGACACCGGCCTGGCGCATCTCGGGGAGCGCATGCTTGATGCCCAAAAAGACGCCGCGGGCGTTGACGTCCATGAGGCGGTCCCAGGCCTCTGTACTCAGACCCTCTTCGGGGTCGAGAGGGCCGACGATCCCGGCGTTGTTGACCAGGATATGCAGCGCGCCGAATTGCTGCACCGTGGCGGCAATGGCAGCTTGCCAGCTCTCTTCGCTCGTGACATCGAGCCGTATAAATATTGCTTGGCCACCTGCCTCACGAATCTCGTCGATAATCTTCGCGCCCTCTTCTTCCAAAACATCGGCAACCACCACCCGGGCACCTTCTTTGGCAAACAGTCTGGCCTCCACAGCGCCCATGCCGCCCCCTGCTCCCGTGATGATTGCGACCTTGTTCTCAAGTCTCATGACCGCTCCTTCATGCAAAGAAAATACCGTTGGGCTTAGCGTTGATGCTGGCGACTGAGCAGCATATAGGCCATAGGCAAGCTGGCGCACAAAAAACACACGCAGACGAGCAAAAAGCTGTCTTGAAACGCCGACGTAACCGCCTCCACGTCCATCTGGCGGCGAATGGCCCCCAGTGCTGCCCGACTCGCCGCCGCGCCCGAGATGCCGGCGTTGTGTAAGGCGTCGGTGATCTGCGCGAGTGTGTCCTGATGCACGGGCGAGTCCGCGTTATAGGTATCATATGCTGTCAGTTGGTGCCAGATGCGGCGCCGCTCGAACACCACGCTGGTGACGGTCACTCCGAGACTGGAGCCGATACTCCGCGTTACGCCTAATAACCCCTGGCCCATACGTACCTGATCCGTTTCGAGGTTGCGCACAGCGAGGAGAGCCAGGGGTGTGACGGACCCCGTCATGCACACGCGATAGAGAATGACGTAGCCCACAATCACGGGAATGGCGGTGAGCGCAGAGACGGAGGAAAAGGCATAAAAGATGATAGTGAGCGCCAGCATGACGGTAATGACAACCGCCGGTGGGGGGAAGATATCGGCCAAGCGGCCCATGAGGATACCGCTGAAGCCGGAAATAATCAGAGCCGGCACCAGTACCAAGCCAGCTTGCAGGGGCGACAGACCGAGCACTTGCTGCAAGAAGATGGGCACGATGAACAACGCCCCAAACAGACCCATATTGTTGAAAAACGCCGTGACGCAGATGACCCGGAAGATGGGCAAACGAAAGAGGCGTATGTTGACGGCAGGGTGTTGCGCCAAAAGTTCCCGCCCGACAAAACAGCCGCCGCCGATGATGGCGCCAAGAGCCAACCAGACGAGCGTGGCGGTGGCGGTGGTGTCATCGCGTCCAAAGCTAATGACCAATAAGAGCGGTACGAGAAAACCGCCCAAGGCGGCCAAGCCCCAGTAGTCGACCGGCTCGCCGCGATACTCACGCTGTTGCGGCAAGACGAGAAAGCCGGCGATGGCCGCAATCACCCCGGTGGGGATACCGATAAAGAAAATGAGCCGCCAGGAGATCTCTTCCATGAGATAACCTCCGGCGGTGTAAAAGATGACCTGGCCTGTCGACCACCCGAGGGCGCGGAGGCCCAGGGCCATGCCACGTTGGTGCGGTGGAAACACCGTCACCATAATCACCGCGGTCAGGCCTTCTGCAGTGCCCATAACTAAACCCTGCAGAAGCCGAAAGGTAATCATCATGGGCAGGCTAGTCGCCAGGCCGCATCCGGTGGTCGTGACGATAAAGCCCACCATAATGCCGACAAACAAGTTGCGATTGCCCAGCATACCGCCGAGCCATCCCAGCAGGGGCATGACCAGCGTGCGGGTAAGGAGCCACGCCGTTGCCACCCATTGCGTCTGGGCCAAATCGGTACCGAACGCGGCCATGAGTCGCGGAATTGCGATGTTGATGGTGGGGCCGGCAAAGGTTTGCGTTGCGCCGGCGAGGAGAACGATTGCGGCCACGAGCCACTTGTAGTGCGGGGCATGTGTATCGAGTTGCAGAAATGTTGTCGGCTGTGCGGGCGTCGCTGTCGCTGCTGTCATCACCAATCCTTCTTGTCCTCACATCTTAGCATAGCCCGTCAGAAAAAACGGGTACGAAATGACGCAGCGACTCTGCAGCTATCTTGCCCCACTACGTCCGCTCGAAATAGCGGGCGCGTTCCCAGCTGGTGACGACGGCATCGAATTTGCGCTGCTCGGTGCGGAAGAAATGGAGGTAATGCTCGATCACGGCATCGCCGAATGTCTCCCGCGCCCAGATACTGTGCTCCAACGTGTGTATTGCCTCGTTGAGCGTGGCGGGAACTTGGGGTAAATCCTGGGCGGCATAGACGTCACCGGTAAAGTGTGGCGGCGGCTCGATCTGGTTGGCGATGCCATCGAGTCCGGCAGCCAGGGTGGCAGCGAAGGCGAGATACGGATTGGCATCTGCTCCGGGGGCGCGGCATTCGATGCGTAGGGAGGGGCCGTGACCGACGATGCGGAACCCGGCGGTGCGGTTGTCGTAGCTCCAGGCAATGCCCGTTGGCGCGAAAGAACCGGCCACGAAGCGTTTATACGACGTCGGATACGGCGCGTAAAAGGCAAAAATCTCCCGCACGTGTGCCATCCACCCGCCTAAAAACCAGCGAAACACCGGTGAAGCGTGTACCGGTCCGAACTGTTCGGCCCCCGGAAACAGGGCCGTGGTGCCATCGGCATCCCAGAGGCTGGCGTGCACATGCATACTCGATCCGGCGTAGCGCTCATCCCATTTGGCCATAAACGTTAGGGCGTGCCCACGCTGCCAGGCGATCTCCTTGGCGGCGTGTTTGTAGAGGACATGCCGGTCGGCCATTTCCAGGAAATCGGTGTAGCGCACGTTGATTTCCTGCTGCCCCGGCCCCCACTCACCTTTGGAAAATTCCACCGGAATACCTGAGCGGTCCAGATGATGGCGGATGGCGCCGACGACGGATTCGGCTTTGGTACCTTGAAAGATGTGGTAATCTTCGATGTACTCGCCAAAGGGTTGTAGAGCCGTGTACTGCTTGCCCGCCGCGTCTTCGTACGAATCCTTGAATAGGTAAAACTCCAGCTCCGAAGCGCCCATGGCGGTGTAGCCTTGCTCTGCGGCACGCGCGACCTGCTGTTGCAGCAAAGTTCGTGGGGCAATGGTCACCGGTGTATTGGTGTGTTCGTCGATCACGTCACACAGGATTATGGCCGTTTTCTCCAGCCACGAGGCGTGGCGCAAGGTGCGGATATCCGGTTGCAGCTGCACGTCGCCGTACCCCGAGGCCCAACTGGTGAAGGCATAGCCGGGAACGGGGTCCATTTCCATGTCGCAGGCCAGCAGGTAGTCGCAGACATGCACCGCGTTTTCCAGGACCGTGTCGACAAAGAAATGACCGGTGATGCGTTTGCCCATGAGACGGCCGTAGATATCCGGGAACACGGCCAGGACCGTTTCGATCTGGTCATCAGCGACCAATTGTTGCAAGGTTTCCGGATCAAGTGTGCCGCGTAGTATCGGGGAAGACATGGCCGTGCTCCTCTTGTAGGGTCTCGGGACGATCGGCGTCGTGACTCCTCACGCGCGCCGATCGTGGTATGATCGCTCCGAGTAGGTACGCATGACATCTGGGAGAAAGCATAGCATGAAGGCTGTCTACGAGGCGTGTGGGCGATGATCGACATCCCGCCGTCATGGTCGCGCTCGGTCGAGCAGATCCTGCGCCATCGCTGGCGCAAAATCCTCGTCATCGGTGCGGGGGATCGGGGTAAGAGCACGTATTGCCACGTCCTGTGTGAGCACTTGCTCACGGCGGGACACACCGTCGCGCTCGTCGATGCGGATATTGGGCAGAAAGATATTGGTCCGCCTGCCGCCATCACCTTGGGCTATCCTACGCTGGGTCAGGCGCTCAAGCAGACATCACCCACTGGATGGTATTTCGTCGGTGCCGTATCGCCCGTGCGGCATTTACTGCCCATGGTCGTCGGCACGGAACAGCTCATTGGGCAGGCACAAGCGCAGCGAGTGGTGGTGAATACCACCGGCTTGGTGCACGGCGTCGGGCGCGTTCTCAAAGCCTTTGTGATCGAAGCGGTACGGCCGGACGTCATCGTTGCTATCACACGGGGACGAGAGCTGAGTGCCGTGCTGGCGCCGTACCGCCATACCCGTACCTTTCGCCTCACTCCCTCTGAACAGGCCCGGCTGAAATCCCGCGAGCAACGCCGATTGAACCGTGAGCAAGCCTTTGCCAGGTATTTTGCCGCGGCGCGTGAGGTGACGTTGCCGTGGCGACACGTGCAGTTGCAGCGCACGTTATTGTTCAGTGGCACCCGCGTGCCGCAGGCGGGTGCTCATTATGCGGAGCGCACGGCCGAGGGCCTGCTTGCCATCGCTGACACCGACACACGGCACGTCTCGGATGTCACGGTCATTCCCACGGGGTTTGAACGCCACTTGCTCTGCGGCGTTGCCGATGGGCGTGGTCGCGGTCTCGGGTTGGCGATTCTTTCCCATATCGATTGGGAGCGAGAAACCCTGACCTGCATCACCCCCGCACCTGCCGAGCACCTGCGAATCTTGCAGCTCGGGGATATGTATGTGCGCCCTGATGGGCAGGAAGTAGAGCGGCGCCGTCCGCGGGAGGGGTAAGGGGACATAGGGTGCTCTTCCAAATTTAGCCACTGATGTAATGTTCGAGCTGGGCAATGACGAATTGCTGCTCGGCAATGATGGCTTTGACCAAATCCCCGATGGAAATAATCCCGATCACCTCTGCTTCACCCCCCAGAACCGGCAGATGCCGAAAGCGCTTCTCGGTCATCAGCGCCATGCATTCCTCAACACGCTGGTCGAGATGTGTACAGACCACCCGGCTCGTCATAATTTCGTGCACGCGCGTTGCTTGCGACGCCTTGCCCTGCAAAATAATCTTCCGCGCATAATCCCGTTCGGAAATGATACCCACAAGGGCCGTGCCTTCCATGACGAGCAACGCCCCTACCTCCTTCTCCGCCATGCGGTAAACGGCGTCAAACACGGTGGCGTCGGGAGCAATGGACCAGAACTGATGGCCCTTGGCATCCAAAATCTGCTTGACTGTTTGCATGGGCGCTCCTTTCTCACAGGGCACATGCGGCGCAGGGGTGTTGCGGCCATCGCTGCAGTGGAAGCAAACGGGGAGGCAGCGTCGGTGAGGGTGTTACCTCACTGGGAATATTTCACCTCACACCGATACGTGGTGTATTCACCCGAAAAAAACGGCCGTAGCGATGGAAGATACATCTCGCGATAGGCGTTGCTTTGTTCGTAGGCCTGCATGTCTTCAAGGGTGTCCCATAGGCTGACGGCGAAGCCGCCATCGGGATCATCCACATCTTGCGCCAGCCAGCGCCCCTGCAGTCCTTTGATCTCTTTCCCCGCCAGTGTCGACGTGTAAACGCGCTCGAACTCGTCCCACGTGCCAGAATTGAGTTTGCCCCAGGTGATACGCATAATCATGATGTGCTCCCTCGCTGCGGAACTCCAGGGTCAAGTAGAGTGCATGCCCATCTCGGCATGGACCGGGAGTCGGGTGTCTGCATCGCATACATGGTGATGGTGGTTGCCGAAACACTCTGTAGCTCTTGTGTGCTACGGCACTGTTAACCACTCTGGTGATACTGGATAAGCGACTGTAAAAGCTTCACTAACACCTGTCAAGCAACCAAACGTCCACCCAAAAACCGGACGTCGTCTTCGCGCCGAGCTAGCAGATGTGTGCTCCAGTAGCGTGGCAGTGAAAGCGGCGAACGTAGGCGCATGAAGGAGGTGGGGGCTATGACCCTCAAATGCAACCCGTGTGAGGCCGTGAGTGGAGCCGAGGTCGAGGGCATCGATCTACGGCAGATGCCGGATAGCGCAACCCTACGAGACGCCGGATATGGCGAGAGAGCGCCCCTTACTGCTCCCTGCCTCTGTTAGATCGGTTGCCCCAATCCTGCATTCCTGAGCGTTGCTTCATCAGGGCCACGGCCAGCGCAACAATCAGCCAGCGTGCCATCAATCACCACAGCCGGGACAGAGCGAATTCCCATATCCTTCGCGCGCTGTGCCACTGCTGGATCATGCATATCCAGTATCGTCACGTCACAGGACGGACACGCTGCGCGTTGCACCATCTCGATGGTTTCGGTGCATGTACTACAGCCCGCGCTAAAGATTTCAATGGTTCGTGTTGCCATCGTCATTGCTCCCTTGGTTGAGTTTCCTGATAATCTCGACCATCTTCGTGCGCTTCAAGCGCATCAAGAATGGGACACGCACGCAGTGGTGCACAGCCGTCGCAGGCCATGGTGATGTTGGTCAACGTCTCTTGCATCCGTGCGAGTGTGCGTATCTTGTCCTCGATGTCGGCAATTTTCGCTTGGGCACGTGCCTTCATCTCCACACTGCTCGCCGTCGGACTCACGCGCAGGGACAGCAGGTCGGCAATTTCCTGTAAGGTGAAGCCAAGCGCTTGCGCCCGTCGAATAAAGCGGAGACGGGAAACCGTCTCCGCTGGATAGGCGCGATAGCCAGACGTCGTGCGCGGTGGTGCGTCGATGAGTCCTGCACGCTCGTAATAGCGGAGGGTTGTGACATTGACACCCGCTTGTGTGGCTACCTGTCCTGTTCGCAGTCCGTGCATCGTGCTGTTCTCCTCGTTCGTGTCTCTAGTGTACACCCTGCACCTGGGTACGGAGTCAAGTCCTGCGAGGGAATTTTTTTCATGACGCCATACACGCATTTTATGCTTGACCTTAGAGTCAAGTCCAGGGTTTACACTTCTTCCTACAGGCAAGCGGGCCAACGTCTACACGGTATTGTCGGAGCAGGAGGAAAGCCATGGCCAGTTGGCAAGGGAAGGAAGGCTTCATCGGTTTACTCACGGCCATTGCGGCATCGAGCTGTTGCCTCCTGCCACTCGCGCTGGTGTTTGTAGGGATAGGTAGCGGCGCATTTATGATGACGACGATGAAATTCCGGCCGATTCTTTTCCCGCTCGGTCTTCTCGGACTCGCCACGTCGTACTACCTGTATTTTCGCGAGCGGCGGCGGTGTAAGACCGAAGCCTGTGCCATGGTAGGCAAGACGTTTAACCTGGTCACACTCAGCCTTGCTACGCTCATCATGCTTGGGGTGATCTGGGCTGATTTTTTTGCGATGTAAACTCAGGAGGACCTATGCAACCGGACGTGACGGTCTACTCATCATCGTTGTGAAGCTCGTGTCACCACGTGAAAGAGTTTCTTTCCGATCATGATGTCGCATTTACGGATCGTAATATCGCCGAAGACCTTGAAGCCCGCGCAACGCTGCGTGCTACCACGGGGCGTCAGGCAACCCCAGTCATCGTTGTGGGTGAGGAGGTCATTGAGGGATTTGATCGTGGGCGCCTCCAACGGGTCTTGCATCTTACCCCATAAGGAGACGCGTCGATGCATATTATGTGTCCGGGTTGCAGTGAGAAGCGAGACGTCGGCGCTGACGTCCAGGTTGGCGATATGGTCTCCTGCGATACGTGTGCAGGGGTTGTGTTCCGTTTGATACAACACCATGACGCGTACGTGCTGCGCGAGGTACCGCAAGCCTCATGTCCGGTGTGTGGTACGATGCTCCGGCTGGCAGATGATGTCCAGGCTGAGGCAACGGTCGATCACTGTGATCTGACGTTTGTGGTAACGTATGCGTATGGCGCTTATGCGCTGGAGCACAGCAACTGATAGCTACGGGAGAAGACGATGCGCCAAGGAATCGGCCGGCAGGTGATCCTGATCAGCGTCCTCCTGCTGCTGGCGTGCCTTGCTGCGAGCTGCGATACCGCTGATTCCGGTGCTGTGGAGACGCCACAGCAGAGGGGAACGAAGCACGCCCAAACGGGAGGAGGCACCCTCCAACGCGTCACCCTGCGCATTACGGGGATGTCGTGAGGCGCCTGAACACGCATCGTGCGACTAGTCTTGGAAAGACTAGAGGGTGTGCAGAACGCAAAGGTGCAATTCCGGGAAAAGCGTGCTGTGGTGACCTATGAACCCACCCAGGTGACGGTGTCGCAGATGATTGAGGCGGTGGCACAATCGGGCTTTCGTGCGGAGGAGGTGCCATAACTATGCCGTGGAAGGGCTGTCTGAGTGTAGGGCTAGCCGTCCTGGCGTGTCCGTGTCATCTCCCGCTGCTTCTTGGGGGGCTTGCAGGCACAGCGCTTGGTGGATGGCTTGGGCAGCACACGCTGGCCGTCACGCTGGGCATGGCAGGGATATTTCTTTGTGCACTGGTGTACATCTTCAGGAGTCTCACCCACCACAAGGCACGGTCAGGGGCAGGACATGAGCAAGCCACTGATCCCGTAGGCAACGAGTCGTGGTCACACAGGTGAGGAAAAGTACGATGTCAGCTATGGTAAAGATCGGGGAGCTCGCATCGAAGTCGGGGTTGAGCCGCGATACGATACGTTTCTATGAACGCGAGGCATTACTGCCAGAACCTCACCGGACACGGGCGGGGTATCGTCTGTACAGCCCAGAAATACTCGATCGCCTCTCATTTATCAAACAAGCACAAGCGCTTGGCTTTTCCCTCACGGAAATTCGCGAGGTGCTCGATGGCTATCACGATGTGACCGAGTGTCACCACGTCGCCGCACTGCTGCGCCAAAAAATCACCGAGATGGATCAGCATCTACGCGACATCCAAGCATTGCGTACAATCCTCAGCAGCTACCTGATGGCGTGTGAGCACGCGCTCGAAAACGGCAGTGCGCACGCAGGATGCCCCGTACTGGGTGATATCGCCCGCCAAGCGGTACGCCTCAGCAAAGAGACCACGGACGCAGAACCATAGCTGCAGCGTCTCACCTTGACAGCACTGTTGTGACTCCCATACACTTTCTTCGCAACGGTCCTGCTGCTCCGAATGGGCAGACCAAGCCAGAGGTAGCCTTGGGATGAGGTGTTATGTTCGCGCGTTTTCCATCTAAAGCTTGGACTGTGCTTGCCATAGTGCTGGTCTGTCTGGCCTTCGCAACAGCTGTTGCCTGTCAGGTCCACGTTGGTCCCCTTGCGCACGAACACGCCGCACCCTCCGAGCATCACGAGCCGTCAACCCCGCACAGTACGGGTGACGTGACGTGTCTCCTGGCAGTGCTTCCATCCCTGATACTGCTCCCCACGCTGCTCGGTATCCTCTTTGTGTCCTACGCGGTACTGTTCAGGCTTCTCCCACCCGTGTTCCCACCGTTTATTCCGCCGAAATACGCCCTGCGCTAACCTGCTTTTTTGTGCCATTGCCTCGGAAAAACGCTGCACGCTCCTTGCGTGTCGAGGCCGACGTGTCGTGCCGTCGTGCGTTCGCGTGCTCCATGAGCGGTGCGAAAAACGCAGGGTCCATGCGCTCCCACAGCCATCGTGTGCCAGGGGGAGCGTTGCGCGTCGAGGTGCCGTCGAAGACGTGATTGCCGAACGCCGCGCGACCCTCGACCTCGAACAGGGACAATATCCAATACATAAAGGAACCTGATATGAAGAGGCTCATCTCGGAATACGGGCTTATCCTCCTCCTCACCTTGGGAATGGTTGCGACGCTCCCAGCAGCTGAGAGAAGGACCATGCCCATCACGGCCATGACGACCACCATGAGCGTGGGGCCCACCACAAGCCTACCATGCACCAGCATGGTAACGGCGCTCCCCACGGGAAGGGGGAGCAGCCTGGCAGTCACAGACACCCATGGTGGGATACGCCCCCACTAGAGTATCGCAGCAAACGCAGCACGCGCTGGACGGATGCGGCAGCCAGCGCTCGGGGCAAGCAGCTCTTCCAGACCTACTGCATGGTCTGTCACGGGACCGATGGCCGGGGAACCGGCCCTGCAGCCAAGGGCCT
>CAJIAL010000058.1_pt1 | contig 14361 bp, 14 predicted proteins | sample 9199091 | NCBI WGS metagenome assembly CAJIAL01 (sample SAMEA7708270, study PRJEB35096) | sediment metagenome | biome: marine neritic benthic zone biome [ENVO:01000025]; feature: sediment [ENVO:00002007]; material: shallow marine sediment [ENVO:03000034] sea grass bed [ENVO_01000059] ... | reverse complement strand
TTTCCAGCACCCTCTTGTGCGATTGCGATGAACCGATGGTCGACACAATCCCTTCACCCACCCGCGCCAGAATCGTCTCTTCACCGGCGCCGCCAACGAGGCGATCGATATTGGCGCGGACTGTCACGCGCGCCATCGCAATAATTTGAATGCCGTCGTTAGCCACGGCGGCAACGCGTGGCGTTTCAATCACCTTGGGATTGACACTGACTTTCACCGCCTCCAGCACGTCACGCCCGGCCAGATCAATGGCCGTAGCGCGTTGAAACGACAACTCAATGTTCGCTTTGTCGGCGGAAATGAGCGCATTGGTCACCTGCGACACATCTCCCCCAGCCAGACAGTGCGCTTCAAGCTTATCGACTTCCAGCGGCAAGCCGGCTTTGGTCGCACTAATCAATGGCCGAATCACCTCATGCGGATTCACCTTGCGCAGCCGCATCCCCACGAGCGTAAACAAGCTGACCCGCACCCCGGAAAACAACGCCGAGATCCACAAGCCAATGGGAATGAAGTAGAAAAACACCAGGAACACCAACGCTAAACCGATACACAACGCGACTAATACTGTTCCCGAGAGGTCCATGATCCCCTCCTTTGTTCAGGGTAGAGACCGTCGTTACGCTGACACAGACGTGCCGGCACGCACAACGATACGATGCCCTTCGACCTGGACGATTTCCACGGGCGTATCCACCGGGATATAACCCCCTTCCGACACGATATCGAGCCGTTTCCCCACAAAGACGCCCGCCCCGGAGGGCATCAACGGCGTCACCGTCGTGCCCTTGGCGCCGAGCCAATAGGACGGCGGGATAATCTCGGACGTGCTTGGCTCACTACCACCCGGCGGGAGCTGGGCTTGCAAGCTCAGGCGTGACCATAAGGGCGTACACGACAACAGGAGCAGTGACGCACACATACCGATGGCCACAAGAATGATGACGGCAAGGGCCGACAGCCCCGCGCTCCACACTTCGGCCGGCGCCGGATAGTTTCCGAGTAAGCTGAGGTATATACCCGCGCCAAGCGCTACTGTACCCAGGACACCCGCAACGCCAAATCCAGGAATGACAAAGATCTCTACGGCAAGCAGCGCTAAACCACCACCAATCAACAAGGCCTCCTCCCATCCGGCCAAGCCAACCAAATGATGCCCCCCGAAAAACAACCCCAGACAGAACAGCCCAACAATCCCTCCCAATCCAAAACCGGGCTCGACAAACTCGAACCACAAGGCCAGCAACCCGACGACAAGCAAGAACACCGGAACTGGCGAACGCGTGATAACCTGCACGGCCGCTTCAGCCCAATTCCTCGACACAGGTCGGAGCTCCGCGGTCGACAAACCAAGCGTCTTGACAAGTTCCTCTATGGTCTCAGCCTGCCCATCTGCCATCTTCCACTCTATGGCCTCGGCGGCTGTCAACGTCAGCAGCTTATCGGCCTCGACCAGGCCGGGGACTGCCACCGCAGCATCCACCATGGCCTCGGCGAGCTCCGGCGGCCGCCCATGGTGTTCCGCCGTGGCACGAAAGAGCGACCGAATCGCTGACACGACCTTCTCACTCATCTGCTCGCCACTCAGCGACACCGGGGCTGCGGCTCCTATCACGCTGCTCCTGGTCATGTAGATACGGTCACAGGCAAGCGCAATGAGCGCTCCAGCCGAATAGGCTTTGGTATCAATGAAAGCGATCGTTTGCACCGGCGTCTTGAGTAACGCATCACGCAACTGCATCGCCGCATCGGCCCGTCCCCCTGGCGTGTCAATCCGGACGATCACTGCAGCAGCGCCTTGGGTCTCGGCATCGCGCAACACACGGCTGGTGTACGGGACCAATCCCGCCTGAATCCGATCGGTCATCGGGAGCAGCATGACCTGCGGTGTTTGCGCCTGCCCAGGAAGCCATGTCAGGAACACACCGACCAGGGCACTCCAGAGACACAGGCTAAACCACACCTTCATACGTGTCATGATACGTCCTTTCCCCAAGAAGCCGTTGCGAACCTATTCGTCAGGATAGGCCACGGCGCATTCTCTCCCCCATGCCGATTTGTGCTTCACGCTTGGGTGGTATCGAAAAAAGCGACTGCCATATCTTGGTCACAAAGCGTGCGACCTACTCAAAGAGAGCCGTAATAGCCTGGCGTACCTTGGCCAGAAGTGAGGTATACCAAGCCGCCTCAGTCGTCTCATCCGACGTGGTCTCGGGCACGTCCAGCGTCGCCCGCGACACCTCTTTTGGGTGAGAACTTGCAACCTGACGCGATGGACCTTCAGCCCCCTGCTGCCGAGTCGCAAGCTCTTTGCGGAGTTGGGCCAATTCCGTCTCATGTTGCTGTCGGAGCTGCCGTTCTTGTTGCATAGCTATCTGTAGATGCGTGACATGTTGATAGACGTATACTAATCCGGCGAGACAGCAAAGCAACACCCCAATGAATGCTAGAGCCGGGGCACGCGGGAAGCGGAAGACGCGATACGCCTCCTGCTGGAACAAGCGATGCCGCCACGGCGTGCGAGGCGCCTGGAGTCTCGTAGCCCGTGCCATCACTGTAGCGTGGAAATCTTCGGGCGCATGTTGTTTTCTGGCCAGACGTTGAAACATCTCTTCCAGACGAGCACGTTCCGCCCCTTCATGTGGTTGAGAAGAATCAGAAAGACTCACGACGCATCATCTCCTCAAGTCTTTGCAACGCCTGCTGTACGCGTCGGCGAGCAGTCGTCTCGGATATCCAGAGCTTCTTGGCAATTTCGGCATAGGTCCACCCCATGTAGTAATACATCATGACTATATCGCGTTCCCGCTTTTTCAACCGCTGGAGCAGGCGGGACAATTGTGCCTGCCGTTGCTCCCATAAGGCCTTGTCCTCCAGCTCCAGCATGACGGATTCCGTCGACGCCTCCGACTCCGCCTCGTGCCACGACGGCATCGGACGACGGGAAGCCCATTTGACCTCTTTCAAGCACTGTTTGCGGGCGATGGCAAAAAGCCAGGTACGGTACGAGGCCTCCCCCCGGAATCGCGCCAAAGCCGTGTGTGCAGCCAGAAAAACATTTTGCGCCACGTCCGCTCCACGCTGTACATCACCCAGCATATTGACGCAGTACCCGACAATTTCATGCTGGAAGGCGCGCACCAAGGCGTCCAACGCCTCCCGGTAATTATGTGCTGCACACGCCGCGCGAATGTGTTCATCTGGCGTTTCGATCAGTGCGCTCCTCATGTAAGGCAGTCCCCTCCCAGGGAAAATCCGCCACAGAAAAGACTGCATGCATGATAGAACAGTTTGTTTTTACGGGGCAAAAAAAATTTTACGAGTGATAAAACGGAAGGAATCGATGCGAAGCGGCTGCGATCCCGACGGGAGGGCTTGAAGGACGTAGAGCCGGGGGGAGGACTTCAGGTTGAGACGCAGGAACAGGGCGCTCCCGCGTCTTATCCGCCGAGCTTTTTCGAGGCCTGGTCCATAAAAGATCGGCTCTCGTCGTGATCGGGTATGACGGCGGCCAGCATTTCGATAGCCGATTGCGGGCTAGACACGCTCGAGAAAACCTCCTGGCACACGATGGACGCGAATGGCCCGACATAATCGATAAGAGCCTGTTCCAGGAGATCTTTCGCCTCGGAGGATAATTCTTTCTGAGCGCCCGCCCCGCCATCAGAAGTATCGTTCGCTGGCTGGGAAGCGGTCTCCCGTCCAAGGCTCAGGAGTTGCTGCACGTCGTCTTGACGTAAGGTTGTCCCTTGGTTGTCAAGCTTTATGACAAAACCACGGCTGAACTTCGCGGAGCAGCTCGATATCTTTTTTAAGTACGGAATGGCATGCTCGTTGCGTACTTTACTATAAGTAATCTGTATGATATTACCTTGGTTTATACTTATTGTGGCAGAGGATTTTTGATTAGCGAGGATAAAAAAAGTTCCGGTTTCTTTCTGCTCAACTGCATGCTTAACCCTACCCATCAATGCAGAAAAATTATCTAAAGCATCTTCACTTGCCACTTTTGAACACCTTACTATTTGCTATGAAATTATGAAAGCATGCATCAAAAGCTTGTGTGCATGACTCGTAGACTGCTCTACCGATGCTGTTACCAAAGGGCTGAGCCATGTCTTCGATCTCCTGTGTCTGCTTTCAGCTTCATTCGTAGACTGAAAAGGCTTCGAATCCCTTATGCTCCCGGAGATTCGTTCAGATTACGGGCGGGGCCCCGATGTTCAGACGGCCTGACTCCATCCCAAACTCTACGGACTCTCGTCTGCGGCAAACAGGTGGACAATTGTTCCACAGCGCCTTTTATCGGCCATTCATCCTCCAAACTTAAATAATGGCGTATCAACAGGACGCGGATACATCGGGAGTCCCTGCCAGGAGAAGTCAACGGGTCATCGCTGTCGGGCCGAGTCTGTGTCGTTCGTTTGGTGTGTTGCAAGATGTGTTGCCTCGTGCGCATGGGTAGGGCAGTGCTCAAGTGATATGGCTTTGCTTCTTGAGTAGCTCTATGCCAACATGTCCGTACTATAGGCATGTCAACATCCACGGGAGGAGAGCAAGTATGGCACACATAACCGGACTGGGGCATGTGGGGATTTATGCCGAGGACCTGATGAAACAGCGAGATTTTTATACCCGCGTCATGGGTCTCAACATCGCGGATGAAGATTTGGAAGAGCGCAAGATGGTCTTCCTGAGCGCCGATCCAATTGCCGAACATCACGAGTTTGTCCTGATGCAAGGGCGCGTCACAGCGGACGAAGCCCGCGTCATTCAACAAATTTCGTTTAAAGTGTCGAGCATTGATGATCTGCGCGAATTTCAACAGCGGCTTGAGGCCGAGAACATGACGATTGAGCGCATCGTCAGCCATGGCAATGCCTTCGGCATGTACTTCTTCGATCCGGAGGGGAATCGGATCGAGGTGTACTACAAGACAGGCGTTCCTGTACCTCAGCCGCATGGCGATCCGATCGACCTGGCGCGATCGGACGAGGAACTGATGGCCGATGCGAAGGAGTTACTGTTTACCAAGCAGTAAGCGACATCTACGGGCGCCCGGGTTTCCCCGCGCTTTACGACGTAGTAGAACCAATGCCGAGGGCATCTTCCCAGGCCTGTTGCGTCGCAATGTCTTGCGTCCAGGGGCGCATCAGGGCTGCGGCACGCGCATCCCGGGCATAACGCTCCAGGGGGTAGCGCTTCAGCATAGCGCGGCCACCGCAAACACGGATGGCTTCCTGCGTCACCTCCACCACCGTGCGCTGCACCGTCACATGTGCGGCACGGGCACGTTGGAGCACCTCCACAGGCGGAGAAACGGGCGCCTCGGAAATCACCCGGTAGTAGAGGGCACGGGCTGCTTCTAGTTTAAACAGCATTTCGGCCACGGCATATCCTTTTGCCGGCACTTCCGTGCGCAATCCCGGCGCTCCGGGAATCCGGCCTGTGAGATAGGCAATGGTGTAGTCGTATGCCGCTTGCATCAGCCCCAGGAAGGTGGCGGAAAAAGTCAGGGGCGAATGGAACGAGGCGTTGTACATGGCGCCGAAGACGCCCGGCGGCAGAATCTCCGCTTCATCCGGGACAAACACCTCGTCGAGTACCATATCCCGGCTGACGGTGGCGCGCATGCCTAGCGGGTCCCACTCGCCTTCAAACGTCACGCCGGGAGCATCTTTTGGCACTTGTAAGTACAATGTCCGTTCCAGCCAGGGCTCATCGCCCACCCGCAATGCTGGAGTGGAATAATACGACGCTGCACCAGCAAGGGAGACAAAAAACTTCCGCCCTGTAATGACGTATCCACCATCGACTTTGCGCGCCGTCGTGCCGAAGCGTCGCCCACCGACCGTGAGTGCCGTGTCCGTCTGCCCCAATTCGACCGGCTCGCTGTGCGGCTGGCCGTAGAAGACCCCATGCTCGACAATTTCACGAAATTTCCGGGCACGTAACTCTTCGTGCCGGGCGCGGATATCTTCGGCCATTGGCATGGCATCAGCAACCTCACCCATCATCAGCATCGTGAGGCAATGCATATTAAACGTCAGCGCCGTGGACGCATTGCCCTGGGCAAGTTGTTCGGCCACGAGACAGTACGTTTCAAAGGTGGCCCCCAACCCTCCATATTGCTCCGGGACACAGAGTCCTAACAACCCCGCAGCACGCATGTCATCGTAATCATCAAAGGGAAACGAAGCCTCGCGGTCGTGCTTTGCGGCACGCGGGGCAAAGTGCTCCTGGGCAAGTTGGCGCGCCAGCGCAATCAGTTCCTGTTGACGCGGAGAGGGCTGGAAGTTCACGCAATCACCTCTGCAGTTATCGCCTGTATATTACTTCACCCAGACGTTTGCTATCAGCCGACTTCCGTATCCTACGATCGGTGTATACTATACTCCCCTCACCTCCGTATGGACCTCAGCACAAGGAGCACATGATATGCACACCCACATTGGCCCGTGCACTCTGGAACTCGTTCTAGGCGATATCACCCAGCAAGATACCGATGCGATTGTCAACGCCGCCAACAGCCGTCTGGCAGGCGGTGGAGGCGTTGACGGCGCCATACACCGGGCCGGAGGGCCGAGCATTATGACCGAAACCCGTCAACAGTATCCGCAGGGGTGTCGGACAGGAGAAGCCGTGCTAACAGGAGCTGGCAATTTGCCGGCACGGTATATCATCCACACCGTCGGGCCGATTTGGGCAGGCGGGCAGCAAGGCGAACCGACTCTCCTCGCCAGCGCCTATCGGCGCAGTCTAGAAGTCGCGCTCGCTCACAACTGCCAGAGCGTGGCGTTTCCGTCCTTGTCGACCGGGGCGTACGGCTATCCAATGGATCAAGCGGCGCGCACGGCACTGCGCACGGTGCTAGATTTTCTCCACACCCATCAGCAACCTACACTGGTGCGCTTCGTGCTGTTCGACGCGGTAGCGCACGCAGCATTCGCCGCCGCGCTGGAAGATGTGCAGTCAGCTTAACGCTGAGTCCGGTCTTCGACACTCACCGTCTTGTCATCGAGATTGAAACGGAGCGTCTTTTGCTTCTCGACATCCCCGCCGGTGACACGAATAAAGTAGGTGTGCTCCGGATATTGGATGGAGTGAATATCCCCCACCGCAAAGGCGGCGGCTTCTCCGGCGTTCAAGCGAAAATCCTTTTGCTGCTGCAACTCGGCGTGCCCCTCGACGCTACCGTCATCCGTCCGTTTCCAGCGTTTCATTTGGGTGTATTGCGTGTAATTTCCATACACCACCCAGCACGGACCATGATCATGTGGGATAGATTTGCCGGCCTCATCGCGGCCATGGACCAGTACATGGACGTCGGTCTCGGGGTCGTGTGCAATCGTCTGCCGCGGACTGGGAGGCGATGGCAACGGATCGCCGAGGTGATCTTGCAACAACGTCGGGTTGGCAAGCAAGCGTTCGAGATGGCGCCGCACCTCCTCAAGCCCGGAAGGCATGCCTTTGTTCTGAATCGTGGAGCGGGTGTCAGCAAGAAATTGGTCCAAAGTGTAGACGTCTGTGGTTGCCATAACTGTCTCCCTCGTGCGGATTGCACCTACGTGGCTCAACATTGCCTCGCTATCATAACACTGGGAAGGGAAAAGACAAGCTGTCGCTCTGGCATTGCCTTGATTTGCACCGGTACATGGGCTAGAGTCGCTTCGTCCGTTTCCCAAACCGGCCATACACATGCAACCGCCCAGACGCCTCCACAGGCTCACGGCACAGCCGGCGCGGATGCTCCGTGATCACTACTTGCGGCATGCACCGGTTACAACTGAAGTACGGCTCAAAGATTGTAGTGACTTGTACCTACCAGAGGAGCTGCCAAGTGTGGCGTATCGGACTCTGCCTCGTGTGCGTTTTGTTGAGCTCGTCCGGATGTTTGACGGCGTTGAAAGTCCGGCGGGCAACTCCACCTGATTCCCAGGAGTTCCCCCCACCGGAAGATTCCCAACAGTCTGACGAGCCCCCGACGCCGCGTTTGTTCGATGTCACAGTGCCATTGATTGATTTTTAAAGGGACATGTCTATGCGCTACGGTTTTTATCTGCCTACACGCGGGCAAACAGCAACGTCTGAAGCGTTGACCACGCTGGTACAGCGCGGTGAAACGCTTGGCTTTGATTCGGTCGTGATTGCTGATCACATCGTCTTTCCCACCACCATTGATTCGAAATACCCCTACACGGTCGGTGGCGCTTTCCCGGGGCATGGCGATGCCCTGGAGCAGTTATCGCTCATGGCATTCGTCGCGGGAAAAACCGAACGCTTACGTATGATCACCAGCGTGATGATTCTGCCGCATCGCAATCCACTCGTGACGGCGAAAATGCTGGCAACCATCGACGTGCTCTCCCAAGGGCGGGTCACGGTGGGCGTGGGTGTAGGCTGGTTACGCGAAGAATTCGAAGCACTCGATGCGGCGGATTTCGATCAGCGTGGCCCGGCAAGTAATGAATATATCGAGATCTTTAAAGCTGTCTGGACACAAGATCCCGTCTCGTTCGATGGTGAGTTCTATCAATTCAAAGAATTGCGCTGCCTACCACATCCGCTGCAAAAGCCGCACCCACCGATCTGGATTGGCGGGCATAGCCGTCCGGCCCTGCGACGGGTAGCCAAATACGGCGACGGCTGGCATCCGGTCGGTGCCAACCCGGCCGTACCGCTGCGACCGCATGAGATGCAGGCAAAACTGGACGAATTGGCTCGCCTCACGGAAGCCGAAGGGCGCGATCCCAATACCCTGACGATCTCGTTTAAAGCGCCACTGTACGACGTGACCCAATCGGGCGACATCGAGAAACAAGCGGGCTTAGAGCGGCGGCCGTTTTCCGGTACGACGCAGCAAATTGTCGACGACATCGCAGCATACAGCCAACTCGGCGTCAGTGAGCTGATTTTTGATGTGCGCAGCGAAACGCTGAGTGCCAGTCTCGAGCGTATGGAGCATCTCGCGACCGAGATCATACCTGCTGCACAAGGGTAAAAGACAGGGCACATGTTTGTGCGAGTGATTTGCGGAGTCTCTTCGAGCGTCTTATGATAGGGGCACCGTAAGACATGAACCAATAGGAACGCTTTTGATGAGTGAGAAAACCTACGAAACCCTCCAAGTAACGCGCGAGAACCATATCGTCACGGTGGAGATGCATCGCCCTAATGCGCTCAATGCCATGAACACAGCCATGGGGCGGGACATGTTAGACTGCTTTGAGTCGTTGTTCTGGGACAAGGACGCGCGTGTCGTTATTTTAACCGGCACGGGCGAGAAAGCCTTCTGTGTCGGAGGCGATTTGAAAGAGCGCCAAGGCATGACGGATGACGCGTGGCGCGATCAACATGTCATTTTCGAGCAAGCAGCGTTTCGCGTCTTGCACTGTCCGCATCCGGTCATTGCCGCCGTCGAAGGCTTTGCCATGGGCGGCGGATGCGAACTGGCCGTGCTGTCGGACTTTGTGGTCGCGAGCGAGAACGCCGTCTTCGCTGTGCCTGAAGTGACCCGGGGGATCTTTCCCGGTATCGGCGGCACGCAGCTGTTACCGCGCATCGTCGGCGCCCCGTTTGCTAAGGAAATGATTTTTACCGGCCGGCGCGTACCGGTCGAGGAAGGCAAAACCGTCGGGCTGGTCAATCACGTCGTACCAGCCGGCCAGGCGCGCGCCAAGGCCATGGAGATTGCCGCAGTCATTGCCCAAAACGGTCCGATTGCCGTACGCCAGGCGAAAAAAGCCATTGCCTGGGGTAGCGAAACGGATATTGATACGGGCATGCGGCTGGCCATTGAGGCGTATAACATCACCGTGAATACCGACGATCGGCTTGAAGGCGTACGGGCGTTTAATGAAAAACGACCGCCGGAATTCCAAGGCCGGTAAATACCATACAACTTTGCCCGCATGTGGCAGAACTAAGGAGTAGGAACATGGTCGATATTTCTATTACGCTGACAGAGGAGCAGCACGCGCTCAAACGGGCGGTTGGCGAGTTATGCAAGCTCTACCCCGGCGAGTACTGGCGCGAGTTGGACGAGAAGTTGGAATACCCGGAAGCGTTTGTGCAGGAGTTGACCAAAGCCGGCTATCTCGGCGCCCTCATTCCGGAGGAATACGGCGGCAGTGGCCTCAGCATTCTCGACGGTGGGCTGATTCTCGAAGAAATCAACCGTTCGGGCGGTAATGCCGCGGCGTGTCACGCGCAGATGTACATCATGGGTACCCTGTTGCGGCATGGCTCGGATGAGCAGAAAGCGCGTTATCTGCCAAAAATCGCCACGGGGGAGTTGCGCTTGCAGGCCTTTGGCGTCACGGAGCCGAATGCCGGCTCGGACACGACTAAGCTGCAAACGACAGCGGTACGCCAGGGTGATTCCTATGTCATTAATGGGCAGAAAATTTTTATTTCTCGTGTGTTGCAGTCTGATTTAATATTGCTGCTGGCGCGGACGACCCCTGTCAACGAGGTGAAACGCCGCACCGAGGGGCTCTCCGTCTTTCTCTTCGATATCCGCGACCTCCCGGGCTTCACGGTACGGCCGTTACGTGTCATGCTGAATCACTCGACCAATGTCCTGTTCTTCGAGGACGTGCAGATTCCGGCTGACAGTCTGATTGGTGAGGAAGGCAAAGGCTTTTCCTATATTCTCGATGGCATGAATGCCGAGCGTATTTTAATTGCATCAGAATCGATCGGTGACGGCCGCTGGTTTGTGGACAAAGCGGTGCAATATTCGAAGGATCGGGTCATTTTTGAAAAACCTATCGGGGCCAATCAGGGGGTGCAATTTCCCATTGCCAAGGCACACATGGCAGTGGAAGCGGCTGATCTCATGCGCCTGAAATCAGCAGCGCTTTTTGAAGCGGGGGAGCCGTGTGGCGCTGAGGCTAACATGGCCAAATACCTCGGGGCCGAGGCAGCCTGGGAAGCCGCCAATGCCTGTCTCGATTGTCATGGGGGCTACGGCTTTGCCTCGGAGTATGATGTGGAGCGGAAGTTCCGTGAAACACGGTTATACAAGACGGCGCCGATCAATAATAATTTGGTGCTGGCGTTTGTTGGACAACACGTTCTCGGCATGCCGCGATCGTATTAATGGAGGGTATATCCTATGGGTACACGCATAAATATTTGTGAAGTCGGCACACGCGACGGTTTTCAGATTGAAGCCGAGTTCATTCCCACGGAATGCAAAATCGAAGTGGTCAATCTGCTCAGCGCCACTGGTATACCGGAAATTGAAGTGACGTCATTCGTGCATCCCAAAGCCATTCCGCAACTGCGGGACGCGGCAGAAGTCATGGCCTCAATCACGCGCCGCGAGGGCACGGTATACTCCGCACTGGTGCCGAATGATAAAGGCGCACGTCGGGCTATCGATGCCGGTGTGGACAAGCTCCATACCGTCTTGTCCGCCAGTGAAAGTCACAATCTGGCGAACGTCAATATGACCGTGGCCGAATCCCTGGAAAAACTCCAAGCGGTGGCGGAAGTGGCGCACGCAGCGGGCGTGCCCATGCATGGCGGCATTTCTACCTCACTCGGCTGTCCATTTGAAGGTGTGGTACCGCTCGAGCAAGTCGAAATGATTGCCCGGCGACTTGTCGATCTCGGGTTTGAGGCCCTCGGTATTGCCGATACCACAGGCATGGCCAATCCGGCCCAAGTCAAACGCACCTTCGAGTATCTGATGCCGAAATTCCCCCATGTCGGCTGGTCGTTGCACACGCATAACACGCGCGGCATGGCCATTCCCAACATTCTGGCGGCCATCGACTGTGGTGTCACCGATTTCGATGCGTCCGTCGGTGGACTCGGCGGCTGTCCGTATGCCCCGGGTGCCACCGGCAATGTGTGTAGTGAGGACCTCGTGCACTGCCTGCACGAGATGGGGTATGAAACGGGCATTGATCTCGATGCGCTCATCGAGACGTCGAAGCGGGTAGAAGAAATTATCGGCTATACGCTACCGGGCCAAGTGATGAAAGCCGGCAAGTCATCACGGCGGTATCAAGTGCCACACCAGGTCGCGGAGCGTCTCGCGGCATTGTAATCTTACCCTACCACCACTGCCATTCCCCGGTCACCAACACGTGGATACCAAGTATCAGGTTGGTGACCGCGTGGGACAGAATGCATGCCCACAAACGGCGGGTTTTGTAGAGTACGAGATTGTACGCCAGACCCGCCATCATGCCTGCCAGCCACAGCTGGTGTTCCAGGCCAAAAAAAACCACGGTGACCGCGCAGGACATCACGGTAAAACTTCCCAGTCGTACGGCCGTGAACGCCGGGGAAATCAGATAGCGTATGAACCAGGAGCGCCAGAATAGTTCTTCCATGATGGGCACGACTATCGCGGCGCCAAAAAGGCGCACAATCGCTAACGCGATCCCCCAGCCAGCCCCTACTTGCCACGGATTGTAGCCTGTCATCTCGCTCTGCGTAGCCCAGCTCCAGTCCATACGGACCCATGCCAGGTACACAACAATGCCAACAACAACGGCAAGAATAACGTCCCCAGCCTGGGCACGAGGCCGACTCTTCAGTTCACTGTATGCCGGCCAGGCGTAGAGCAAAGCAGCGACCACACAGACGAGGCGTACGGGATACAACCAGAGAGATAACGTCCCCTGCCACGTTGTCGGAGCAAGCCACTCCACGACGCTGTTGAAGGCAATGAATGCCATGAACAGGGCAAAGGGAAGAATCCGCAACAGAGCGGTATCTTCCCGTCGTTCGAGGAAGCTGGTAAGTAGTGACGAGTGTTGCGCCACGATATGCTCCTGAATGGCATCAAGCACGATCCTCTGGTTGTACAATTGAGCTGACAAAAAGCTGATACGCCGGATTCGCCGTTTCATTCCAATAGACGTACCCGAGTTTTTCTAAAAAGTCCTGAAACACCCCGTAATCTTCCGGCGGTACCTGCATACCGGCCAAAACCCGACCATGGTCTGTACCGTGGTTCCGGTAGTGAAACAAGCTGATGTTCCAGTTATGACTCATACGATTCAAAAAGTTCATCAGCGCTCCGGGGCGCTCCGGGAACTGAAAGCGATACAAGATCTCGTTATCTACATGTGGGGCACGACCGCCAACCATGTGCCGGATGTGCACCTTGGCGATTTCGTTATCGCTGAGGTCTAAGGTGCGCAGATCATGCTGTTCAAGCGTAGCGATCAGGCGCGACGTTTCCTCACGGTTAAACACTTCGACCCCGACAAACACATGGGCTTCATGCGGATCGGCATAGCGGTAGTTAAACTCGGTAATATTCCGAGGACCAAGAAGCGAACAAAAGGTTTTAAAACTGCCGGGACGCTCCGGGATCGTGACGGCAAGCAGCGCCTCTCGCTCTTCACCGATTTCAGCCCGCTCAGATACGTGACGTAGACGATCGAAATTCATATTGGCGCCCGAGGCAATAGCCATAAGCATTTCGTCCCGGCAATGTTCGCGGGCCACGTAGGCTTTGACCCCGGCAATACTCAGGGCCCCCGCAGGTTCGAGAATAGACCGGGTGTCTTCAAACACGTCCTTGATCGCCGCACAAATCGCGTCGTTATCAACCAGGATAATGTCATCGACCAATTGCTGGCACAGCCGAAACGTTTCTTCGCCGACCTGACGCACGGCCACGCCATCGGCGAACAGCCCCACCTGCGCTAATTGCACACGGGTTCCCTGTTTGAGCGAGCGGTACATCGCATCGGAGTCAGCCGGTTCGACACCGATAATCTTGATCTCGGGCCGGACACGTTTCACATATGCAGCTATCCCCGCAATCAAACCTCCACCACCAACCGGGACAAAAATCGCGCGGAGCGGTTTATTGTGCTGACGCAGGATTTCCATACCTATCGTGCCTTGGCCAGCAATAACCTCAGGGTCATCATAGGGGTGGACAAACGTGCGGCCTTCTTGCTCAGCCAAAAGCCACGCCTGCTCCTGGGCATCACTGTAGGAATCACCGTACAGAACAACCCGAGCTCCATAACTCTTCACGGCACGGATTTTGATCTGCGGCGTGGTGGTCGGCATCACGATGACCGCATCACACCCCAGGGTGTGCGCGGCAAGTGCTACGCCTTGGGCGTGGTTACCTGCAGAAGCCGTGATCACCCCTTGCTCGCGCTGGGCAGCCGTAAGCAGCGCCATTTTGTTATACGCACCACGTAACTTGAAGGAGAAGACCGACTGCATGTCTTCGCGTTTGAGTAGGAGGGAGTTGTGCAGGCGCTGTGAGAGCCTCAGGGCGGGTTCGAGCGGACTTTCAACTGCGACGTCGTAGACGTAGGCGGTCAGGATCTTTTCTAAATAGTCAATATGCATAGCTTACAAATATCCGCG
>CAJIAL010000682.1_pt1 | contig 14371 bp, 15 predicted proteins | sample 9199091 | NCBI WGS metagenome assembly CAJIAL01 (sample SAMEA7708270, study PRJEB35096) | sediment metagenome | biome: marine neritic benthic zone biome [ENVO:01000025]; feature: sediment [ENVO:00002007]; material: shallow marine sediment [ENVO:03000034] sea grass bed [ENVO_01000059] ... | reverse complement strand
CTGAACGGTATACCCGAAGAGCACTTGGGCGAAGCCACCCCGATTGCCGGCTGGAGCGGCGGCTCGGTTTGGCGCACCCGGCAAACGATTATCCCCGAAGGCGACTCCCAGAATTACAAGTGTAGCGTGGTGAACTTCAGTCAGGGTTCCACCACCGGCTGGCATACACATGATTGCGACCAAATTTTGGTCGTCACGTCCGGCTCCGGCAGAGTTGCGACGGAGACCGAAGAGCTCGATATTAACGTCGGCGATGTGGTGCACATCAAGGCCGGTGAGAAACATTGGCACGGCGCCAAGGCGGATACCACCATGGGCCATATCACCGTGACGCTCATGGGTAGTACTGCCATCTGGCACTAGATGTCTGTTTCATACATACACCGCCAGTCGTCACGTAGGGGCAACCCTTGTGGTTGCCCGAGGTTGCGGCAGGCACGAGGTCTGCCCCTACTGGTACAGAACTTACGAAATGGACATCTAGTGGCATTGCATTTCACGCGCTCTCGGAAGGAGACACGATGCAGTACGATCTAATCATTCACAACGGCACAGTTATTGATGGGTCCGGCATGCCGCGTTATCATGCGGACATCGGGATCATACACGGCACGATCGCGTCTATTGGCCGGCTGCGTGGCGCGGCTGCCAAAGAGCACATTGACGCGGACGGGCATGTGGTGGCACCCGGCTTTATCGACGGTCACACCCACATGGATGCGCAAGTCAACTGGGATCCGCTGGGCACGTGTTCGTGCTGGCATGGCATCACCAGTGTGGTGATGGGCAACTGCGGCTTCTCGCTGGCCCCGTGTGCCGAGGCCGATAATGACATGGTCATGCGGAATCTCGAACGCGCTGAGGATATTTCGCCGCAAGCCATGGCGGCTGGGATTAAATGGACCTGGGAAACGTTCCCCGAATACCTCGATACGGTCGAGCGCTTGCCCAAGGGCATCAACTACTCGGCGTACATGGGGCATTCGGCCCTGCGCACCTATATCATGGGTGAACGCGCCTTCACAGAGACCGCCACTCCCGATGATATCGTGCGCATGCAGCGTGAGGTGCGTGACGCCATCCGCGCCGGCGCCATGGGTTTTACGACCTCCCGGACGCAATCGCACCGGACCCCGCAAGACCAACCGGTGGCAAGCCGCCTGGCGACGTGGGACGAAGTGCGGCACTTGGTCGGGGCGATGGGCGAAATGGGGGCGGGGATTTTTGAAATCGCCAGTGAAAACCCCCTCAACACGCCGGAAGAGCTGTTGGATTATCAGACACGGTTGAAAGAGCTGGCGGTCGACACGGGTGTGCCGGTCACCTATGGCCAGTTCAGCCGCCGCTACGCGCCGGACACCTGGCGTTCGTATCTGGCGTTGGCGGATGAAACGGCACAAGCCGGTGGGCGCATGTTTATTCAGACGCACAGCCGGGCGTTGAATTTGGTGCTGTCGTTCGAAACCCATATGCCGTACGACAAACTGCCGGTGTGGCAAGATATACGCCAGTTGCCGCTGGCGGAGCAGGAAGCGGCGTTGCGCAATCCGGAGATGCGTCGCAAGCTGGTCGAAGCGGCGCATCAGCAAGAGGATGACGGCGGACTTGGGATCGGTCCCGAGGCCCGTTCGGCCAATTATGACTATATGTTTGTCATGGAATCCGGCATGACGCCGCATCGCTCCGTCGCCGAGGTTGCGGCCGAGCGTAATCAAGATCCGGTCGAGGTGGTGATCGATCTGGCGCTGGCGAAGCACATGAAACAATTCTTCCTGCAGCCCATTGCCAACGAAGACGAAGACCACGCGCTGGAGCTTATTAAACATCCCCGGACCGTGGTGACGTTCTCGGATTCCGGCGCGCACGTGTCCCAGATTATGGATTCGTCCTTACAGACGCATTTGCTGGGATACTGGGTGCGTGAGAAGCAGGAGCTGACGCTTGAAGAAGCGGTGCAGCAACTGACCTTCGTGCCGGCATCACACTGGGGTATGAGTGGTCGTGGGTTGCTGCGTGAAGGCTATGCGGCGGATATCGTGGTGTTCGATCCCGATCGCATTGCGCCGATGTTGCCGGAGGTAGTCAATGACTTGCCGGCCGGCGCACGCCGCTTGAAACAGAAATCCTCCGGGATCATGGCGACAGTGGTGAATGGCGAGGTGCTGCTGCGTGACAACGAACACACGGGCGCCTTACCTGGCCAATTGATTCGGGGACCGCTCGCTCGGTAATACAACTACCGACGTAGGGGCGCGGCGTGCCGTGCCCCTATCCCTACCAGCCAACATCTTCCGGCCGATAGCCCAACAAAATTTTCCCCGCGGTTTCGAAATGCGCCGGCAGCGCTGCGCCGTGTTGTACGGCGACGTGAATATCGCGAAAATAGCGTTCGAGCGGATGTTTGCGATAGACCGCGTTGGTCCCCGCGGCGTGAAACACGATATCCACGGCACGCACTGCTTCGTGGATGCTGTGAGCAATAGCCAGCCGTGCCCGCGTGATGGCTGGCATCGGGTCCGGCGCGTCGTTGCAGACTTCGTCCCATGCCGTGCCGACGGCCGTGAGGACGTACGCGCGGGCGGCGCCGAGAATCGCTTCGGCCTCGGCGAGGCGCGTTTGCACAAACGACCGATCCCGCAAGAGGGTCGTGGACATAGTCGAGCCCGTGTGCATGGCCAGGTCGACAAAGGCATCCATGGCACCCCGGGCGATGCCGAGCGCATTCGCCGCGGTTGACGTCCATGTCGCCATCTGCCCCAGGCGCGGGTCATACAGAGGACCGGAGGCATACGGCGGTTTGGTGCGTGAGACATCCTGCGAGGCGGGCACAAAGACGTCATCCACGATAAAGTCATGACTGCCGGTGCCGCACATGCCGACGACCGACCAGGTGTCTTTGATCGTCGCCGACGTCGCCGGCACCAAGAGCGCGCAGATGACCGGCGTGCCGGCTGAGGTGCGGCGGGGAGTTTCCCCATCCATGACTTTACAGGTGCACAAGAGCCAATTCGCATGGTGGATCCCACTGGCAAAATCCCAGTGCCCCCGGACGCGAAAGCCGCCATCGACGGCATAGGCGTGTCCTTCCGGCCGAATAGAGCCGGCGAGACGGACATCCGGCGGCTGCCCGAAGAGCGTGCGTCCGACGTCCGGATCCAGCCAGCCGGTCGAGAGCGAAATCGCCGTGGCGATCATGGCGCACCATCCCACCGAGCCGTCAACCTTGGAGATCTCTTCAATGACGCGGAAGGCAGTGAGCGGCGGATATTCCGGTCCACCTATAGCACGAGGGACATGTAGTTGAAACATTCCGGCTTCCGCCATGGTGTGGGCGAGTGACGACGGCAGGTGCCGCGTCTCGTCTAGCTCATGGCGTAGAGCACGGATCTGCGGCGCCAGATTGATTGCAGCGGTGATGACATCGTCCGACATCATGTGGCTCCTCAAGGGTAAGGCTGCTTCGGGCGCCTTGGGAGGCCCGATTTCGCTCGGGCTTGGGCCTCAGCAGGACGTACTTGACACGCTCTCAGACTGGAAAGATGCGACGGACGGAACACTGCGGGCGAACCCTCGGCATGCACCATCCCCTTTTTTCGCCGCCATGTTTTGCCTCCGCAGGTAGTGTCGTGGTGCAATCTCTGGGGTGCATCATAGCAGACTCGGGGCCGAGGACCTACCCCGGGTATGGACAGCTGTATACCCATGCAATATTGGTGTTGCTGCTCGCTCTCGTGGGGCTTGTCGTTGCTACCGGGGTCATCGTGTCTGCCTATTCTCGCCATCGCGATGACCCCACACGTCCTTTTCGGCTTGTGGTCCTGCTGAATATCTTCACCGTGATTGTGGCGGGTGGTCTCAGGGAGGCACTGATTCGGATTGTGTCGACTCCACTCCTGCCTTATGACTGGAATGCGGTTGGCCAACGCTATCGAGATAGCATCTAGGCCTCAATGCAGCCGGCAGACGACCTCTCGGCTAGGCATATTTTCTGGGAGGTTGAGGCTACCCGGCCCTGTCTCACGCTCTAGACATCCACCACAGAACGGGGTATCGTCGTGCTGTGAGAGGCAGGTGCGCGCAGTCTGTCGGCCGACGTTCCCGCCCGGCTCATTCCGAGAGGAGCCAGCGGAGGAGCCTCCGAGGAAGCTTGTGATGATGTGGGGAACGGAGGGGCGAATGCTGTGACAAGATGGTCGGTAGACTGATTCGAGAGGAGAGGTGATGCAACGGTATGGAGCGTTTCGGTTGGTTGGCCTTCTTCTCGTGTTAGTGCTTGTGGGGTGTAATGGGGGCGGCGGAGATGATGACGATTCTACCCTTGATGATGTGGGTGAAGGGCTGTCACTCACGGTCGCAAATCTCGCAGGGACATGGGAATTAAACAAAGACGCTTCCGACGATGATCTTGGTGAGATCGCAACAGGACGACCGTTGAGGGACGCGACCCTTGAAATCACCGGGAGCACTTTTGTCCGGACGGCTATCGATGATCGAGGGGCTTTTGAGGTGAGCACGGGAACGTATAGTATCCTGGGCACAGACCAGCTTCGTGTGACGGAAAACGGTGTAACAGAGAATGTGCAGGCGTTTGTGACGACGGCTCGTCTGACCATGATTGGCGATAATGTCATCGTCTATGACCGCCTCGAAGAAAGCTGACTCATGCAAGACCTCTCGGTCCGTTGCCGCTGCTGATGGCCTCGTAGAGATTGCGCTGATGCGACTCCCGGTCGCTGGCGATGAGGGTCTGTGCTTCCGCATCCGTGAGACATCGGATACCCTACAAAGCCGCGCACGTTGCGCTCGGCATCCGCCGCGCCCCGCTCACCTGCCACGGTGGAAAAGCGCAAAAAGGTCTCGGTTTGCTTGCCTACCTCAGACAAAAAGGCCGCCTTGGTGTACTGCGTGACGTCCTGGGTCACTGTGAAGGTCCCGTAGGCCCCGGAGCCTTTCGCGTGTACCACGCGTTCCGGGGGGAACAAGGACGCAGTCGAAATATTTCGCTGAATTCCCTATAGTTAGGCAGTGTACGAGTCGACAACTCGGTGGGCCGTGGCTTGCAACTTGGGTGAGGTCTGAACGATGAATTTGCAAGAGCTGCGCTATGTCGTCGCCGTAGCCGAAACCATGCATTTTGGCCGCGCGGCGGAGGCGTGCTACGTGAGCCAGCCGACGCTGAGCACACAGATCAAGAAATTTGAAGACGAACTCGGGGTGCGCTTGTTCGAGCGTACCAACAAGCGTGTCCTCCCGACCCCGGCTGGGCAAGAACTCATCGCCCAGGCGCGGGTGATCCTGGAGGAGACTGACAAACTTCGGGAGATGGCGCAGCATACCAAGGACCCCATGGCCGGTCCGCTGCGACTGGGCCTTATCCCTACGTTGGCGCCCTATCTCTTGCCATACATCGTGCCGCCCCTGCGTGCTACCTACCCACAACTCCGCGTGTATCTGCGCGAAGAGTTCACCGACCGCCTGGTCAAAGACCTGCATGTCGGCACGTTCGACGCCGTGCTGGTCGCCTTGCCGATTCCGGACGACCGCTTGGAGGTGATTGAACTGTTCCGAGAGCCATTCATTTTCGCGCTCCCGGTGGGCCACAGCTTGTGCTGCAAAGCCCAGGTGTGCGAGGCCGACCTGCACGGTACGAACCTTCTCTTGCTTGAAGAGGGCCATTGTCTACGCGACCAGGCTCTGGCCGTCTGCGGCCTGCCCAAGCTGCCGGGGGCCGAAGAGTTTAAGGCCAGCAGTCTCGAAACCTTGCGTCAGATGGTCGCCGCTGGAGTCGCCTGCACGTTGTTGCCGGCCCTGGCTGCCACGCCAGAGTTTCCTAGCGCCTCGCTCATCACCCTGCGGCCGTTTGCCGACCCGGTGCCATATCGCACGATTGGCTTGGTCTATCGCCGCGGCTTTCCGCGCCTGCACACCATACTGGCGCTGGCCGAGCTCATCCGCCAGTCTGTTCCAGACCTGGTCACCGTGCTACCAGAGTGACCCCTGTCCTCCACAAAAACTTTATCTTCATGACCTGGGTAATCGAGGCGATCCCGAATCGAGCTTGATGTTTCCCAGTCACTTCTATGGCTCGGCGGTCGATAAGGCAGGCGAGCCGATCCCCTGCCACAAAATGCCTAAAATTTTCTCGACGTCTCGCACGATGTAATAGTCACTCAAATCAATGGAAGCGACTGCGCCCACAAGTTTGAGAAATTTCCAAATCTCACCAGTCGTTACGGCACCATACATGGTCTCAATGGCATGGCCTTCACGCTCATTGAATATCTGTGCGGCAATCATTTCGGCCACACACTGCCCTATGCCGCCTTTGATGTTTTCGTTTTTGGCTTCCACGATCATGATCACTGGCGCATTGACAGTCAGTTGCTCCCGCGAGCGGCTGAGAATGTAATCACAGTACCCCGTGAGCCCTCGTTCGACATCCACCGTGAATTCTGTGCCTGAGAACAGACTGATCTGCGCGTGTGCTTGCCGCCAGATTTCCAGAAGGACGGGAGCGATGATCAGCTCAGAACGAGCTTTCTCGCTATTGATGGCGATGGCCAGTTGGGCCGTTTCAGCGAGGGTGTTGGCAAGCGTCGGGCCAGGCTGTACAGGCAGAACCGCCGCAAACAGGTCTGACTGCTCGTCAATCTGTAAGCCAAAATCGTTCCGCACTTTTTTGAGGTCGAAATCACTGTAAGCCATTACTGAAGTCCTTGTGTTCGGGATTGACGATCGCGTGGAAGTGCTCTTCCAGAATAGGGGTGTCCGCAAAAGAGCGTTGCCACGGTCATGCTGCTTTCTGATCAAGCCGGTAGTCATGGTGCAAGCCGCCGAGGACCGGACGCACCGCTACACGCTGATACTCCGGAAGCCGGTGTCGGTGTGTTTGGAGGGCAACCGGCAGTGACAGAGGTGGCTGTGGAATGCCCGGCCCCAGGGACATATGCGGACGACCGGCGTTGTAATGCCGAACCCATGCAATCACAAGGCGACGCAAGTGGTTTTCTGTCAATGAGATCACGAAATCCACACACTCCCGCCGAAGCGTCCCAAGGACCCGTTCACAGATCGCATTGGCTTGAGGCGCCCGCGCTGGCGTTCTCAGCACCCGTACCCCCAGGTGGCGTATGCTTTGGTCCAGAGCTTGTGAGAAGATTGCATCCCGGTCATGGATCAGAAAACGATAGGCGTGATCTGCCGGGATGGCTTTGCGGAGCTGTTGCAGCGTCCACTCGGCGGTGGGATGCGCCGTAACATTGACGTGCAGGATGCGGCGGCTGGCGTGTTCGATCACCACAAAGACATAGAGGATACGAAAGGTTGCCGTCACCGCCACACAGAAGTCGCACGCCACGATGGCCTGGGCATGATTGCGCACAAACGTCGACCAACGCTGGGACGGCACGCGTGTACCTGGACCCCGATCCAGGCGCTTCGGCATATACTTGCGGACGGTGCACGGTGAGACGCGCAGCCCCAGCTTCAGCAAGAGTTTGTTGGCGATGCGCTCCTGGCCCCAGGTCTGGTTGGCCCGCGCCATCTGGCGGATGAGCGCTTGCAGCTCTGCCGGGATCGGTGGTCGACCCGATCGCGATTTCCAGCGCCAGAATAGGCGAAATCCTTGGCGATGCCACCGAGTAAAGGTCGCAGGCTGGACCACACGCAAGGCTGGTCGCCAGTCGAACCAGCGGCTGAGCCAGACCAGAGCGTAGCGCGTAGGGTTCGGGGCTCGCCGTGGCGTGACGTTCCGCTCGTGATACAAGGCGAGTTGCTTGCGCAGGAAGAGGATTTCAGCCGCCAGCGCCGCACGGGATCGGAGGCCAAGCGAGCAACCGTGTGCGGCATCAACGAGTAGGGTCCGCACCGTGCAAGCGAGCTGAAGTACATGTTGCATCAGACGTCGGGCACGTGGCATCATCGTGGTGTCCTCCAGCGTCATGAGTCATCATCCCTGCCTATTGTCGCGGATAGGGCCACCGACGTCCAGCACGCGTTTGGGCAGAGGTCTCTCTCACGATGGAAGTTCTTGGCGGAGTCGTCTACCGTATTGAAAAATGGCAAGATCTTTCTTATTGCGGAGGACAGCCATGCTTTCTCAGCCGTCGCCCCGGAGAGCCCGTGCCACGCTCCCGTCTCCCCTCCTGATCGGCCTGTCCAGGCTGCACTGTGCCGCGCGACGCCTCGCGGTGCGCCGCGGCAGCGGGCTGCTGCTTCACCTGGAGCTGCCGCCAGCGCCGCGAACCAAGGGCAGCCGCCGGCGGAGGCGGGCGACCAAGGGGAGGCGGGACAAAAAAGGCTTTGCTTTTTCCTATACGTTGATACTCTGCCCTTTTGCCTCCCAAAGACATACGCGAACACTTTGCCGTGGTTGACTACCATGGTGTTGTTTGTCTGTATCTGTTTGGTGATCAGTCAATCTGTTGACTGGTCTAGCAGGTCAGCTGATCTCCCTGGCCAACATTCCCGCATGGTTTTTCCGTTTTGCGATCCATGTGGTACTCAGTCGCTATACGCCTTCCACACTACGGCTGAAGGAAAATAGGTAAGGGAATGCGGTATTCTAGGCGAATATGGCATCAAACTATACGTTTGCAATGCGCATGTCAGAACATATCGAGATGGTGGAGAGCCAAAACGCTGCCAGCCCTGAGATTGCTATCACAGGTACGCCAGGTGAAAGCGGAGCTGATACCGCTTCCGTATGTATTCGGGGCGTCCTTGTGTCTCTCCACGAGCGCCTCTGCTACAATACGAGGTCAGCGCTCATAATAGATGAAATCCTCGGAAAAGGAGACCTGGCGGATGGCAATGGAAAACACGTCTTGTGGCATGACGATCCCACAAGATCTCATTGACCGCCCAGCGGACATGACGCTTGTTCGAGCGTTGGTCCACAACGCCGAGACCTTCGATAAGGAGTCATGATGAAAGCGGTCAGAATCCATGCCTTTGGCGGTCCTGAGGTGGTGACCTACGAGGAGGCTCCCAAACCAGAGCCGAAAGAAAATGAAGTGCTGTTTCAGGTGACGTCGACCTGTATTAACTACGCGGATGTCCAATGGCGTCTGGGGAATTATGTCGATCGCACCCTGCCGGCTACCCTGGGGCGCGAGGCGGCGGGCGTGATTGAAGCCGTCGGGCCAGGGGTGACGACCTTGAACGTGGGACAACCTATCATGACCCGGGCGGTTGGCGGCAATGCGGAATATGCCATCGCTCAAGTGGACCATGCCTTTTCCTGTCCCGATGGGGTGGACATGGCCCAGGCGGGTGGCATGCCGGTGATTTTTCTCACCGCCTACCATTTATTGCGATCGCTGAAGCCCCTGCAGGCGGGTGATACGGTGTTGGTGCAGGCCGCCGCATCGGGGGTGGGAACCGTGCTGATCCAGCTTTGTAAACAGTGGGGGTTTCGCAGCATCGCCACGGCGTCGACCGACACCAAATTGGAGCTGGCCCGTGAGCTGGGAGCGGATGCGACGATCAACTATGCCACGCACGATTTTGAAACCGAGGTGATGCGGTTGACGGATGGCGCTGGCGTCGACCTCGCCTTGGACGCGGTCGGCGGGGACGTCACCGAAAAAAGTATGCGCTGTCTGGCGCGTTTTGGGTGTTTGGTGAACTATGGCAATGCCAGCAATGCCCCTGTGACCCTACCGCTCAGCGCCTTTCGCGACAATCGCGCCGCGATGGGATTCAGTCTGCCTGCCACGTTTCCCACCTGGGACAATCAAGGCGCAATGGCAGAACTCCTGGCGCTGGTTGCCGAGGGCAAGCTCCGCCTGATCGTAGATCGGGTGCTACCTCTAGCCGAGGCGGCAGCGGCTCACGCCCATTTGTCAAACCGGGGCGCGATGGGCAAGGTCCTGCTGATCCCGTAGACCCAAACAGGAGAACGAGATGAGATCAGGAACCGACTATCGGCAGGCCCTGCACGACTGCAGAAGAGTCTGGGTCCTCGGCCTTGGATAACGGTGATCATCTTCGCCCTGTTGCCATCTACGTTGTCAATGCCGGCCACTCCACTCACCTCTTTACGACCGGAAGGATGATCATGGACGTTGTCAACTTTCACCGCGAGCCGCCTTCGAATTTGACCACGATGGTGGTAGCGTTCGGAGGATGGATTAATGCCGGTGGGGCCGCAACTGGAGCCCTCCGATACCTGGTCCGACATCTCGCGGCCTCGCGTCTGGCTTCGATTGATCCCGAGGACTTCTTCGTCTTTACCGAGGAGCGACCTCATGTCCAAATGGCAGACGATGGGAGTCGCATGATTCGATGGCCTCGAGGCGAGTTTTTTATGTGGCAGCCATCTGAGGGCCGAGCGGGTCTTCTCCTGTTTCGAGGCAGGGAGCCTCATCAGAGGTGGCGCACCTACACGACGGCGCTCCTTGACGTCGCTGAGCAATGTGGGGTGAAACGGATCGTCTCACTTGGGGCATTCTTAGCTGGTGCGCCGCATACTCGGCCGACCCTCGTCACAGCACGCAGTACCGACCCCGACTGGCAGGCGCTGCTCAAAGACTGGGGGATTTATCGTCGGCCGAGCTACGAGGGCCCGACCGGTATTGTCCCGGTGTTCTTGGCCGCCGCGACGGAGCGCGGCATACCGCATCTCGATTTTATGGGACAAGCGCCGCACTATCTGCAGAATACCGAGAATCCAGCCGTGACCCAGGCGCTTTTGAGGGATCTCAGCCGCCTACTCGATCTTGAACTGGATGTATCCCCCTTCGATGAGGCGGTGAAGACCTTTCGCGCCGAATGCGATCAGGCGATAGCTGGCAATACCTCGATCCAGGCTCATGTTCGGCAGTTAGAACAGGAGTATGATGCGACGGCTGACAATGCCTCAAAGCAGCTGCCGGACGAGGACCTCAACCCGAATCAGCTGATACAAGAGGTGGAGGACTTCTTGCGCGAAGAGCGAGGGGGAGAGACCGGGGCTGAACCGGGATCACGCTGAGGGCCCTCTCAGACTTTTCCGGCAACAGTTTGGTCTTTGAGCACAGGAGCGTCACCTGCGATGGTCACACGGTGCATGCGCCGCCGTTTGCTGCTCTCTTGGTGCCGCGACCATCAGCCGGAAGCCTTGCCGCGTGGAAAAGTTGCGTTGGATGGCTCGGGTTCATTCGTGACTACAATCGGGCGGCAATGTTGGCCAGCCGACGCATGGTTTCAAGTGTTTTTTCCTCTGACAGCCCAGGCCAACGCACCCGGGCGATCACGTGATCGATCCCGAGCTCATCGCGCAGCCAGCGCAACCGCTCGGCTACGGCTCGCTCGTCACCAACGAGGAACTTCGTTTGCATCATGACCTCGAATCCAGCGCGATCCTCGACTTTGGAGCGGCTCGAGGCTACACCCCAGGATTGATAGGTGCGATACTTCGCGTAGAGGATATCGCGCACGTCCGAGATCGCCGACTCAGACGTCGCTCCGATATAGCATTCGCGCATTGTCGGACGCTCAGGGGCTGGCGGGTGACCGTCCCGGGCGGCATCAAATTCGCCAAGTAACTCCCTCAGTTCCTCGAAGCTGGGGTTCATACTGGAAACCCACACATCACCGATGCGTGCGGCTCGGCGTACCGCCGTTGCCACGCTACCCCCGATCCATACGGGCGGGCCTGACGGCTGCTTTGGCTTCAAGCTAATCGTCACGTTCTCGACCGCATAGTGCTTACCCTGGTAGGTGACGCTGTCCTCGGTCCAAAGCTTGCGAATGAGTGCAAGGCCCTCGACAAACCGCCCGACCCGTTCCGCCATGGGCACCCCGATCGCCTCAAACTCCTCGCTCCGATAACCCATGCCCGCTCCGAAGATCAGCCGGCCTCCGGTGATCCAGTCGAGACTCGCCATGTCCTCGGCCACCACCACTGGACGTGTGAACGGGAGGAGATACACACCCGTGCCGAGTCGTACACGTCGGGTGTGCGCCGCGAGCAAGCCAAGCAGGGGGCCGGGTTGAATCGAGGCATACGGCGCCGACACATAGTGCTGCGGCACCCAAGCTGATGCATAACCGAGCTCGTCGGCTAATTCAGCCTGCCGCACGAGCCCCGCCAACCCCTCCTCGATGTCGGTCCCCGGATCCGTTAAATCCCATTGGGCTTGTAGAAAAACCCCAAGCTTCATCGTTCTATTTCCCTATCTTATCCATCTATTGACTGTAGGTTGCGCCGAGCATGGCGCCACACTCGGTGTCGGGACAAGTAACACCTGTGGCCTGAGATCGATGCGGAGGTCCACGGCTATGGGCTCTCGCTTAATCGAACAACGCCAGGTCGATGGCGTCGCCCATCTGACAATAACCTTGATCGCTCGGGTGAAGCCCATCGTCGCAATCGTAGATTGGCAGCATCTGGGTCGGACACGCAGGGTCGCGCAGCGCCAGGTCGAAATCAACCACGCCGTCCAAGACACGGCTTTCGCGGATCCAATTGTTGAATGTGACGCGATGCCGCTCGCGCTCAGGATTCCAAGCACCGGGCAGGAACGTCTCGTTTCCAAACGGCGTCAGGGTGGCGCCAAACAACTTGATTCCACGCGCCTGCGCCCGCAAGGCCATCTGGTGGAGGCCGGCGATCATCTCGTCGGCGGTGACCTCCTCCTCCGGTTTGGCGTGGCGGTTGCGTAGATCGTTGGTCCCGAGCATGACGATCGCATGGGTCACGCCGGGCTGAGCCAGCACGTCGCGATCGAATCGTCGCAGCCCGCTGTCGCCCCGCAGGTCGTGCAAGATGCGGTTGCCGCCGAGCCCTTGGTTCATCACGCCGAGAAGACGTCCACCCTGCCGGGCGATCAGCCGCCGGGCCAGCTGGTCGGGCCAGCGGCAATAGGCGTCATGGGTCGAGATATTACCGTCGGTCAGCGAGTCGCCGAGGGTGACTACGCCGCCGGTCTCGTGCGACGCCAGCACGTCAATGCCGCTGACGAAGTACCACTCGTCGGTGATCTTGCCGACCGGCATCGTGATGGCGGCGGCAAAGTTGCCCGGCGGCGAGATGTAATTGGTCTGCCGGGCATAGCGCCCCGTGATCTGGAAGCTGGGCGGAATCTCGCCGGGCAGATAGAGGGTGACGGCCAGGTCGGCCAGCGGCTGCACGTCGAGCTGGACCGAGTCGCTGAGCACGAGTGCGCCCGCCGCGACCGTCGCCGACTCGGAGCCGCCAAAGGTGAGTTGGCGCTCCGAGCCCGGCACGATCGACGGTCCCGTGTCCCGGATCCCGACAGAGGCGGCGCCGATTGCGAGCTTGCCGTTGCCATAGGCGTTCGAGACCCGAATCCTCAAGGTGTCGCCACCGATACTGACGCGCGGATGCATCCGCACGGTGTGATTGTTGAAGCCTACACCGGTTTCACTTGGTGCTGGCGCCGTGGTCCAGGTGCCGACCCAATGCCTGTTGGGGGCCATCGTCTGTCTCCTCTTGTTGCAACTCGCGTGTGCTTAAGGTCTCTGCCCTATGATTGCTCCTCTCACCCAATCCTAGGACCTTAGCCCTGCATCAGTTCGATACTGACGCCGTCGGGCGCTGAGACATAACACAGCAATGTCCCCCCGACGCCTTCCTTCAGCGCAACCGGAAAGGTCACCCCTTTGGCGCGCAGCTCGTCGCAGAACGCGCGCAGGTCGCCGTGATACATGAAGCCGAAGTGATCGGTTCCCCAGGCATTGTGGCTGGAGAAATCGGCGTACGGTTGAATCGGACGGGCGACGGTGGGGGCTTCGCCAGGACGTTGGCCGCGAATGATCAGGGTCTTGCCACCAAGCTCCATGAAAATTTGCGGGGCGCCGCGCGCGACCGTGTCGGCAACAATATCGGCGCCAAACATCTGCACGTACCAGTTGGCCGAGTCATGCGGATGCTGGCTGATGATGTGGATATGATCGAATACGAAGGCTGGATTGCTCATAGCGCATGCACTTTCTACCACGCGGCTTGGTTGTCGGGAGTGTCGATTGAAAAATCATGGTATCTTATCCCCGTCCCTTCCAAAGCACAACCTGGATGGTGATGTCGATCGTGTCGGGTCAATGTCGCGACATATCTCCAAGGAAGACGCCCTCGATTACGTCTTTGGGTACAGCATTGGGAACGATATCAGCCAACGGGTGTGGCAAGGAAACGATCGCACCATGTTTCGGGGTAAGAACTGCGACACCTTCAAACCGTTTGGACCCTGGATCGTCACGGGATTGGACCCCTGTCCCTCCTGAAAACTCGAAACAGTTGTAATCCTTGACATTTGTTCCGGCCGTGATCATCGTTGAGCGAACGAATTTCCCGTCTCGATGCACCTCTCGCGATAAGGTTTCCGATCATGCCACGCGTCATTTCGATCCTGATCGCCTCTCTCAT
>CAJIAL010000792.1_pt1 | contig 14375 bp, 14 predicted proteins | sample 9199091 | NCBI WGS metagenome assembly CAJIAL01 (sample SAMEA7708270, study PRJEB35096) | sediment metagenome | biome: marine neritic benthic zone biome [ENVO:01000025]; feature: sediment [ENVO:00002007]; material: shallow marine sediment [ENVO:03000034] sea grass bed [ENVO_01000059] ... | reverse complement strand
TCCCAGCCGCCGGCTCCCAGAAGGCCTCTACCGGAAGCGCCGCGGAAAAATAGTGTCTGAAAAGCCTAACAACCGAAGGGAGCAAGCAACGATGCCTTGGGATACGGCAGGCTTATCCTGGCAGAATCTATGCCACTGGCAGTCAGGGTCTTGGCCATCACGGAACGATCACCATTTCCGTCGTGAGGATCGTTGGGACGTCGCCTGACGTGATCGCAATAAAATTCGGCTCGTCCGCGCGGGTTCGTCGATAGGCTTCGGTCGTCGCGGATTCTCGCATGGCATCGACGGAATCGAACCAAGTAATTGCGAGTCCATCGCACGCGGGTTGCTGTCCACCGCGATAGGCGCCGAGGCGCACATGACTCTGCGTGTACCGCCGCAGCATCGGAATCTCGGCCGCGATGGGGCCGTGAACCTCGTGCCAATAGGTCTGTGCAGCCTCGGGAGAGAGAGTATCTCGAAAGTGGAGGAACGAGATGCTTTTGATGGCGTTGTTCGGCACCACGCCATCTCTAATCACGTACTCGTCTGCCACGAGTTCAACCAGTGACGAGGTGTCAATGAAATTGGGTTCATCACGCTTCGCCTCACGGAAGGTCTCGTGTTCCGGAAACCGCCGCAGGACCTCTTTGTCTTCTACCCAGAGCTCAGCCACACCGTCGTAGGGGAGTTCGCCCCGGCGATAGCCGCCAAGCAGCGGATGCGATTGCACGTAGCGCTGAATGCCGGGGATGCGAGCCACAATCGGTCCGTGCGTCGTGCGCCAGTAGTCTTGAAACTGCGCCACAGTCATCCCGGGTCGCCGTTTGACAAGCTCACAGACTTTAATCATGGTTTCTGTCCTCCAACGTCACCACCTTGTAGGGCAAAACGGCAGGCAAGTCAAACCATTGTTACCCACCCCGCGCCCTGCTTGTGACCCACCAACCGGTCGTGTATAGTGCGGACCTCTATCGCAGACAGGAGGAAACGATCTATGCGGATTGCGGTGTTTGGCACGGGCGGCGTTGGAGGCTATTTTGGTGGACGCCTGGCACAGGCTGGGGAAGACGTCGTGTTTATTGCCCGGGGAGCGCACTTACAAGCCATGCGCGATCACGGATTACGTCTCGAAAGTATTGCCGGGGATTGCACTATTGCCCCGGTACAAGCGACGGATAATCCAGCCGAAGTGGGTACAGTCGACGTCGTCTTGATTGGCGTCAAAGCCTGGCAAATTCCGGAAACCGCGCGTGCGCTGCAACCGCTGGTGGGGCCCGACACCTCCATCGTGCCATTACAAAACGGCCTCGAAGCCGCAGCGCAGCTCGCCGATGTCCTCGGCAGCGATCGCGTCATTGGCGGCACCTGCGCGATTTACAGTTTTATCGCCGCACCCGGCTGTATAAAGCACGTCGGCCTCGAACCGGCTATCACCATTGGGGAACTGGATACACAGCCGAGTCACCGCACCGACGCTCTGCAGCAAATCCTCGATCACGCAGGAATCAAAGCCGTTGTTGCTCCGGACATTAACGTACCCTTGTGGGAAAAGTTTCTCGTGCTCCGCTGGGGTGTAATCGGAGCCGTGACACGCGCCCCAGCCGGCGTGCTGCGCGAACTGCCGCAAACCCGGCAGATGATCGAGCAGGCGTGCCAGGAAGTTGTGGCGGTAGCCCGGGCTCGTGGCATCATCCTGGCCGAGGACATTTTGCCGCGCAACATGGCGTTACTCGACAGCCTGCCCCCGCAAGCGACGACGTCGCTGCAACGCGACGTCATGGACGGCCGCCCGTCGGAACTCGATGCCCAAGCCGCCGCCCTCCTGCGTTTGGGCGAGAGCAGCAACGTCGCGACACCCCTGCACACTTTTCTCTATCACGCCTTACTAGCCATGGAGATGCAGGCGCGCGGCGAGGTGCAGTTTCCCGCATAACGCCATACAAAACTGCGAAGGGATGGTCTGAGTGCATCCTGACACTGCCATGACGGCAGCGCCACAGGCGCTGCCTGGGCTCCGCATGCCTACCAATGCGAGAGAACTTACATTAACTATCCGGCGCAACCTTGGCATCGACCACCCCTAATCCTTCTAGTGCCAGACCGTATCCGAGCATGTCATGCATCAGCCGCTTCACGTGTTGCGTCAGCAAGACACGGCTGTATCGCAATACCAGCGGTGGCCGCTGCACCAACTGCTCGGCCAAGACCCAGGCACGCGGCAGCAGGTGTTCGCGCGGGAGCACCTCGTTGACTAAGCCGATCTCCCGCGCGTCGTGCGCCGTAAGCATTTGGCCGGTCAGCAGAAAATACCGCCCCCGGTTGAGCCCCATGATCAGCGGCATGACGATATGCATACCGTCCCCCGGGACCATCCCATTGGGAAAATGCGCCGAATCCTGAAACGTTGTCTCCTCCGCCGCCAGAACGATGTCGCACAACAACGGAATTTCGGCATGCCGCATGGCCGGGCCGTTGATGGCACTGATCATCGGCACTTCGATGTCGAGCAGATTCAACAACAAATGCTTGCCTTCCCAATACACCCGATCCCACTCACGTGGTGTCAAGCGCAATGTCTGGTCCGGCTGGGCCTGCGGCCCGGACCAGACGTCGCCGGTGCCGGTCATGATCACGACTTTGTTGTCCGGATCGCTACCGATATCGCGGAACGCTTCAGGAAATTCCCGATGCGGATGGAGCCCCCACTGCAAGGGGCCGTCATTGGTGTGAAACGTCAGTAGCAGAATGCCCTCATGCCGTTCCATACGAATGGTCTCGTACTTGTGCGCATACTCATCGAACTGAGCCATAGGATCTCCTTAAAGCCGTAACCAGGCTGTGCAACGGTGTGGGATCATTTCTAGCAGGCTTGCCGAGGCTTGTCTATGACGGGGTGCAGTTGAGGTCGAGTTCCACACCCCCATGGTCGGAAGGCCAGCACGGGGCGAGGGGAGCAGCGCCACATGCCGTGAAGGGATTGGGGATATCGGCAAACACGCGCGTGGCAATACCATCGCCGTCATGATCCACCGGGGCATCGAGCTTTCCGACACAGCCTGACAGTGCTGCAGGGGGGTGCAAGAAAATATAGTCAATACGCCGAGTACCACCAGCCGCTGGAGACTCCAGGGCGACAAGTGTACTCTCCCGGCCAGCGGTACACCCGATGCCTGTCGTCGCCTGACACTCCGGATTCCCCCCAGCGCGATACACGTCAACATAGCCACGCGCAATCAGTTGCCGGTACTCAAAGCTCCCTGGCATCGCGTTCAAATCTCCCGTGATAACTGCCGGAGTCGCGACGTCATGCCTCTGCGCAACGTAATGTGCCAACTGTACTGCCTGGCAGGCCCGCACCGTCTGGGCGCCGGCTGCAACGCATTCGGCAGGGCACGGTTTACGCAGGATAGAGAGCCCCCAAACCTTGTGTTGCACCTCGCATGAGGTGTCTGCCAGATCATACGTCGATGACAAGTGAGTGGTGAAGACATCGACCGGGCCGATGGGGTGATCAATACGCGCGTACAACACGTGCCGGTCAAAGAAGGGCACCGGCGCGCCATAGACGCTATGCAGGTCATACCGTTGAGACGTCAGCACCGGATAGCGTGTCAGAATCAGCTCTTCGTCGATCCCTTGGGCTTCGTCGTAGACGACCCGGTAGCGAAAGCCGCAGGTCTCGGCGAGACGACCGAGGCGGCGTTCAAGTAGCGTTTTCGCGGATGTCAGGGGGCCGACAAGCAACTGTTCGCGTGGATGATTCAGGACGACCCAGGCATCGACAACTTCCTGCAGGGTCACGATGTCCGGACAACCTCTCGCTTCCAGCCACTGCATCAGGAGATCGATACGTTCGGCTAAACGACATTGGGTTGCCAACGGGCTTGGCGCCAGCTGCGCATCACATTTGAAACCGTGGAGGATATTAAGTGTGACGACTGTCAGGTCCGTATCGACATGGCGCGCACTGTGAGACAAGCGTTCCGGATCAGGCGTATACGGGTGCCTGCCGAGGCTGTCCGAGAGCACCAGACTCAGCAGCAGCAGGCACATGACACGCCCACGTCTCACGATGACCTCAGACGCTCAGGCTCAACCGCCTCCGTAGCAGACAGGAACTCCGGGGCCTGCAGGCTGCGGGCAGCGCGCTCGACGGGTTCAACCGGCGGAAGGTCTTTCCCGGTGTCGGTGCCCAACTCGGTGAACCGCCGTGCAGCCACCAACACCCGACTTTCCAGCGATCCCACTGCCCGGTTGTACGACTCCACCGCCCGGTCTAAATTCTTGCCGACACCGGTAAAATGCTCCGCCAGGACACGCAAACGGTCATACAAATCGCGTCCGAGTCGGCTGATCGCTTGGGCGCTTTCGGCAATGGTTTCCTGCTGCCAGCCATAGGCCACCGCACGCAGCAAAGCGATCAGCGTCGTCGGTGTGGCCAGAATAACCCGTTGTGCCACGCCTTCTTCGATCAGACTGGGATCATGCTCGAGCGCAGCGCTAAAAAAGCTTTCCCCCGGTAAAAACATGACCACGAACTCCGGGGTCGACTCGAACTGCTCCCAATAACTCTTAGCGCTCAACTTGCCGACATGCTCCCGCACCTGCCGGGCGTGGTCCTGCATGTGACGGCGGCGCTGCGTATCGTCCACGGCGTCCACCGCATCGAGATACGCCTGTAACGGCGTTTTGGCATCAACCACTACCTGCTTGGCGCCAGGCAATTTGACTACCATGTCAGGCCGCAAACGCCCGTGCTCGGCCTGCACCGTGGCTTGCTCGATAAAATCACAATGGGCCACCATCCCGGCCATCTCGGCCACGCGGCGCAATTGCATCTCGCCCCAGCGCCCACGCACGGCCGGGGCGCGGAGGGCCTTGACCAAGTTGCCGGTCTCTGCTTGCAGCTTTTCCTGCGTGGTGATGAGCGACCGCACTTGTTCTGCCAGGCTGCCGTAGGCCTGCCGCCTAGCGTTTTCCAATTCCTGAATACGCGTGTCAACGCGCTGCAACGATTCCTGTAAGGGGGTGACGAGATTCGCCACGGCATCGTGTTTGCGTTCCAGTGTTCCAGCGGCTTCAGCATGCGATTTTTGCAACGCCGTAGTGGCCAAGGTCACAAACGATGCTGCCTGCTGTTGCAAGGATTCTGCGGATAACGCTTTGAACGTATTGCTGAGCTCGGCGGACGCGTTGTTCAAGAAGGCCAGCTTCTCTTGGGTTGACTTGCGTTCGAGCTCCAGGGTGGTTTCGAGACGGGCGACATCGGCACGCAAATCCGCTGCCACTTGCTGCTTGGCAACGAGTGCCTGGCGTGCCTCGTCTGCCTCCTGCTGCACCTGTGCAATACGTTCTTGGAGGGAATCGCCACGGGCACGCGCGACCAACCATGCGACCGCAGCCCCCAGCACGAGGCCCAGGGCGACGCCAACTCCGAGGGCGACTCCATACATATGCGTCTCCGTTGCGCGTGTGTGGCGTTACAGTGCGTCGCGGATAATCGCGGCAAAAATGGCATCGAGCTCCTTCGCCATTGCATTGAGTTTAACGTTCTCGTACCCGGCAAACACATCCGACGGTTTCATGTATGACACACGCGCCATACCGTCCGACTTTTCCGTCACGTAGATACGAATCGGCGCCTCGAAACCGGCCGCGACATCCGCTTCCAGCATGCGGATGGCAAAATCGGGCCGGTAAATCATGAAGACCTGATTGCCGCGAATTTTCACGCCACGCGATGCCGCCCCCGCTTGGGCGTTGGCGTGGGCCACCAGGCCCATTTTGTTCTTGCGAATGGCGGCTTTCAGGTCTTGCGTAAAGACGTCGAAAGGTTTGTTGGTGTTGACGCTTATACGCGGCGAGGGGTCCCTAGCTTCCACCCACGGTACGACCACACACATACAGAGTCCTACGAGAACGCTGAGTACTACCAACTGCTTACATCGTCCGAGCATCACTTTCTCCTCATGATTGTGACTCGTCCCCCCCCACTCACCTGCACATGTAGCCTAGCACCGGTGTAATTCCTTCTGCAAGAGATTTGTTTGGAGCCTTGACGTCAGAACCGATACACTCATTGCTGGGCGTATGGTGATGTGCTAAGCTCGGCCCCTCTTGCCGGCCCTCGGAAAGGAAGCACCATGTCGTTTCTCCGCTCGTATCTCCGTCACACATATTGGATCCTGAGATACACCGCGGCGGTGCTGAGTCTGCTTGCGCTCCTCCTCATACCGCGAGGTGCTCTTATGGCCGAAAATCGTCCTGCGGTCCGCGCTCCGGAATTTCCCGCGGGGATGCAGTGGCTCAATACCGATACCCCCTTGAGTCTGGCCGCACTACGCGGCAAAGTCGTGTTGCTCGATTTTTGGACATACTGCTGCATCAACTGCATGCACATCATCCCCGACCTCACCTACCTGGAGCACACATACCCCAACGAGCTGGTCGTGATCGGCGTGCACTCGGCCAAGTTTACCAACGAACGTGACTCCGACAATATTCGCCAAGCCATCCTACGGTATGAAATCCAACACCCGGTGGTCAACGATAACGAGTTCCGTATCTGGCAGAGTTACGCCGTACGCGCCTGGCCGACCATGATGGTCATTCGACCCGACGGCTATGTCCTGGGCTATCTTTCGGGCGAGGGGAATCGGGAGATATTAGTGCGCGTGATTGATGACCTGATTGCCGAGGCTCGCAGCACCGGGACGTTCAACGACACGCCCATGACCTTCGCCTTGGAAAAGGACAAATACCTCAGCGGGGCGCTCTCGTTCCCGGGCAAAGTCTATGCCCACGGACCGTCGAAGCGACTGTTCATTGCCGACTCAAATCATCATCGCATCATCATCGCCGACCTCGACGGCACTGTGCAGGCTGTCGCAGGGAGCGGCACCGTTGGGACCGCAGACGGCGACTTTTCCACCGCGACGTTCAATCATCCGCAAGGCATGATCCTCGACGGGAACACTTTGTATGTTGCCGATACGGAAAATCACCTGATCCGCCGTCTTGACCTGACGACCCGCACCGTGACGACCATCGCAGGCACCGGCAAACAAGCGCGGGAGTATAATGTGCCCGGCACCGGCACGCAGGTAGCGCTCAACTCTCCGTGGGATCTCGAGCTCGTGGGGACTCAGCTTTTCATCGCCATGGCGGGGCCACATCAAGTGTGGGTGATGCATCTGGATTCCGGCACACTCGAACCCTACGCCGGCAGCGGTCGGGAAGACATCGTCGACGGCCCACGCCTCGAAGCGGCGATGGCCCAGCCGAGTGGTATTACCAAAGATGACTCGCGTTTGTTCGTCGCTGATAGTGAAACCAGTGCCATCCGTGCTATCACGATTGGCGCCACCGGCACGGTCTCCACCATCGTTGGCGAGGGCCTGTTCGAATACGGCGACCAAGACGGCACAGGCGCGGCCAAGGTGCGGTTGCAACACCCGCTCGGCATCGACTACCACAACCAGGTACTCTACATCGCCGACACCTACAACCACAAAATTAAAAAGATCGACCCCGCCACCGCCACAGTAACAACCTACCTAGGAACCGGCAGCCCCGGACGCCGGGACGGCACAGCCCCCGAGTTTTACGAACCCGGCGGTGTCAGCGTGGCGCACGGCAAGCTGTATATCGCCGATACCAATAATCACGCCATTCGCGTCGCCGATCTTGTCACCGGCAGCGTTACCACCATGCGCCTGCGCGGCCTTGCAGCTCCAGCGGCTGTAGCTGGATTTACCGCGACCAGCTTCGGCACGGAAGATGTGATCACTGTCCCATCACACACCGTGCAAGCCGGGCAACCCGGCCAACTTACAGTGCAACTCCATCTCCCGGACGGCTACCACCTCAACCCGCTCGCTCCGTTCACCTATCAGGTCAACATAACAGGGGAAGGCATCACCGTGTCCGAAGACGCGCAGCGTTTCAGCGGTCCCGCCCCGGCGCTGCCCCTCACCATTCCCTTCCAGGCCGCCACCGGTACACACCAGGCGACGCTGGACCTCGATCTGACTTTCTATTACTGCCGCACGGATAATTCCGGCGTCTGCGCCATCCAATCCGTCCGCTGGAACGTCCCGCTGCAGACGACCACCGACGGGACAACGACCGTGCCAACGCTGTCATATACCGCCACACCGCCTGTTGCACAACGCAAGCTCTAATCTTAATGACCTGGGATGAGAGTATAGAGGGCGGCTCCTCATTCTCCCCCGCCTTGGCACTCGCCATGCCCGCATGCCATACAACGAGATCGGGACGCTTCTGTGCAGTAATACCAATTCTGCCCGAAGTATGGTGATGACATTCTCACGAAATCCTGATGTTTCTCATGAACGAAACGTGTAAAGTCTGTTTACCGACGCTGGACGTTGCACCACGGCAGCGTAAAGCTCGGTCCCTTTTGCTTGCGAGTACAGCGGGACGATTGGGACTTATAGTTGTCACATACGTCCTTAATGATTAACACATCTGGATAAGTCGCTCTAATTATCTGAATTTGTGGTGGAAGCATTCTTAAGTGACCGTGTGTGCGTGAAGTAATGCGCATACTGATGCGTCCATTTCATGTTAGGTCGATGTCTGAGCCACTAACTCCATCCCAGCAACAGCTTCGTGGGCGGAAGGTCCAAGACATGACGGACGCTCAGTTGGAGGAGTGGATCGACGCGTGCGACAAGATGGAGTTCTACGTCAAGCCAGCGAAGGCCAGACGTAGCTGGAAAGAGGGGCGCGCCGAAGCCCTGGCCGAGATCGAACGACGCAACCGGAAGGGCAGGCGAATTGGCTAGGCCGGGGAGGACATCGGACACGCTGCTGCACCTGACGGCGCTCCGCGCCGCAGGTGACGGACATTCTCGCCGAACGGGCGAAGGGGCAGGTCTTGAATCATGAATCACTAACTTGGCCGAACAACCCAGTGGAGTGGGTGGCCGACAGTGTATGGCGTTGACCATTCGTGCTTTTTTTCTGCCGTCCGCCGCGATAGAAGGTTTAAGCCATGAAACTCAAGTACTATCCGGATACGGACTCCCTGTATATCGATCTATCTCACCATACGAGCGTGGAGAGTCGTGAGATCTCTGAAGGAATAGTTCTGGACTACGACGAATCGGGAAACGTCGTCGGCATAGATATAGATAACGCAAGTTCAAAGGTGGACCTTAACGAACTCATGATAAGCAAAGTGCCTTTCACAACCCAAACCATCACGAGCTAACAATGGCCTGAACTCAATCTTGATAAAGCATCGGCATGAAACTTATTCAGCAAGCCGATCCAAAAGCAAGACAGAAAGCCATCTGGGTGATCTGTGTCGCCACCGTGCTCGGGCTTGCGGCGATTCTCGCCTTCGAGTACGTGCGCGACGATTTTCAATCCTGGCTTGAGCAGCACTTCGAGTTCTTGCTCGAGCATCCGCTGGTCGTCCTTGTCGTATCCCTGGTGTTGGTGTCTCCGGTGCTCGCGGCAGGTACCTACCTCTACTGGGTCGGGAAGCGGACAGTACGCGCGCAACGCTTTCCGCCCCCGGGGTATGCGGTCGTTCGCGACACCCTAGTCCTCGAGGGTGGGCAGGCCATGCAGCGTGGTAGGGTTCTTCAGCTTCTCTCGTTGGTCTTAGTAAGTAACGCGGGGGCAATTCCGGTTATCATGTGGTACCTCTTCCGCTCTTTCGGCTCCGCACTCTAACCAAACGCTGTGAGACGATTGCCTCATGCATAGTCCTTCGCCGTCGATCGGTTCAGCGCTACACCTACGTCGTGGCCAGGGCCGGACTGAGGGCGTCGGGGTCGGTGATCGGGCCAATGCAGCGTTCGCCGATTTGGACCATGGCACTGGCTGGCCGATCTTCCTCGGTGGCGCGGAATTGCAGGACGAGGTCGCCGTGACGCATGCGTGTGAGCGCAGCACGTGCCAACGTCCGGAGGGCCGGATCACCGGGAACGCCGTGGAGCGTCATCAGCAGCGGGAGAGCAAGCAGACGACCGAGGGCATGGCCAAATCCAGCCGCGAAGGCCTCGTGCTGCCGGTGGGTATTGGGAAACCGTTTGAGGGCCCAATGCGCCATTTTGCGGTAGGCAATATCCCCGCTCAAGTCGGCCAAGCGCACGAAGAATGTTGCCACATGGGCGTTCTGGGGCAGCGCGGCGATCGGAGTGCGCAGGTTGGCCGGACCAGTGACACGAATATCAAAAAAGCCGCCCGTGGGACTGCGGTGCTGGGTCACCAGCTCCTCGGCCAGCAACGTGGCGCGCTCGAGATAGAGGGTTTCACCACACACGGCGTAGGCATCCAGCAGGGCCAAGCCCGTCGTCACACTATCCGGCAACAGCCCGGGGACATGCGGTGTGCCATCCGAGTAATGGTACATACCGCCGTCCGGGGCTCTCAACGTCTCCCAGAGCTGCGCGAGAATATTGAGGGCTCGATCTTTCCACTCCTCTCGCCCGAGCAGCCACCAGGCGTCGAGATACGCCGAGGCGGCACGGGCATTGGCATCGCAATACACGAGTTCGTCGATGAGTGACAGCAGGGGAGGGGGACCGGTGCGACTGGCAGTGACATCGAGCTCGGGGCGCACATAGTCCTGGCACCCGAAGAAGCAGGGATTCGTGCCATCGACAAGCGTTGTCTCGAGGTAGTCCAGAAGCCCCTCAGCCGTGTCGCGATGCGCCGCGTTATCGGTCAACAGATAGGCACGGAGGTAATTGCGGATGAGCAGCGCCTGATCATCGAGGAGTTTTTCCGGGTGCGGTTCCTGCCAGTCAACGCGTGATGAGTAGCGGAAAAAGCCCCCGTCCTTGGCGTCGAAGGTGCGACTGCCGCGCATCTTATCGAGTGTGAACGTCACATGCTCCAAGTATGACGCCTCACCGCTCACCTCATACAAATAGAGCAGAAAATCATTTGCCTCCGTGTGCAAGAATTTGAACGTGGTGCCATACCCGCCGTTGGTCGTGTCTGCCAGGCCCTCGACCATGCCGGCGATCTCCGCCACGATGGCAGCCCCCAGCGGCGCCGGCTTTGCCTCCGACGCACGTGCCATGGCGTTGGCACGCTGTTGCGCTGCGGTGTCGAGGAGCGTGGCTTTGTCCTTGCGGTACGAATCAACCACCCGGACCAAGAGGGTGATGAACGGCTGCGGAGCGGTATAGTTGACACTTAACAGATGATCGCCGGACGGCGTCAGAAAAGCAATCGTGGGCCAGCCGTCCTGATTATAGCGCAGATCGACATCCGGGCGCTGGGATTCCTCCACCCGAATCGGGACGAAAAAGGCGTTTAAGAGCGCCTGAACCTCCTCGTTGGACAAAGACGTCTCATCCATCCGCTGACAATAGCCACACCAAAAGGCCGTCAGGAACACGACTACCAGTTTGTCCTGTTCTTGGGCCTCCTGGAACGCCTCGTCCCCCCACTCCCGCCAGGCAATCGCATGGGCGCGATTCGCACGCGGGGAAAAGCGCAGCATGGCACGACTCCTCTCCGGAATGGCCGGGTACTATGACTCCGTGGCCTCTTGCTTGAGCGTTTCAAACGCTTGCAGGAGAATGTTTTGCCGCAGCGTTTTTTCTTCCTCGGGGGGGAGATCAGGATCTCCCAGGACATGGACGATCCCGCCACCCTGGACGACTCGGTTCGAACCGACCATTTTTGCTACGGGAAGCACGGAGGTCACTTGCACGACGGGAATACCAGCCTTTTCGAGCTCAGTCGTGATCGCAGCACCGCTGCGAGTGGACGTGCCTCACGTCGAGGTGAGAATGACTGCCTCGACCCCCTCTGCTTTGAGTTTCTGCGCGATTTCACGTCCCAGCCGGCGACTGTTGGCCAATGGGTTGGCTAACCCCGACGTCGAGACAAAGCAATCGTGCAACTTGCCGACCACGCCGATTTTTTCAAAGCCACGCAGCACATCGACCGGCACCAGGCGATCCGGGTCTTGTTCAACATAGCGGGTGTCATATCCTCGGTGCGATACCTCGTAGTTCTCGCCCTCCAAGTCATCGAGCTCCGAAATATCATATGCCCCCCAATTGGTGGCCGCGTAGGGCGCGATGGCATCCGGGTTCCCCTTGGGGACCAGGCCACCGTCGGTCACAATCGCCACACGGGCTTTGGAGAGGTCAGGGACCGCCGCAGGCGCCTGGACCGCGGGATAGACGGTTGAGGCAAACTCCGACTCGTACGGTGTGTCTTGGGTCTTAGCAACGATCATTTCCACCAAACGCTCGGCAGCCGATTGCTCGACGAATGCATCACGCAGCAAGCCTCTGGGGATGTATCCCATGTCGCCCGGCAGGCCGATATCCTGGTGGTTGAGCAGCTTTCCCACAATGTACGCCATCGTGGTCAGCACCTCGCGCATAGCACTCACAGTTGTCCCGGAGTCAACGATGTAGAGCTCCTGGCGATACAGATCAACTCCCGGATTTTCGACCGCCATACCGGTGACCACAGGCAGGCCGAGTTCGGTCTGTACGGCGACGCACAAGGCCCCAGCCGCGACCCCATACCGCCCGGCTTCGAAACAGGGCCCGGCAACGAACAGATCAGCCTCAGCGTCTTTGACCTCTGTAAGTACCAGCTCGGTCAACGCCTCCAAATTTTCCGCCGCGTAGTTGTCACCGACAATCACGGTACGCACGACACGGGCGTCCTGGCCAAGAACCTGCTCCAGCAGTTTTCCCGGGCCAATGGCGCCATCTTGCATAAGCGGAGCTATATCGGCAGCTTCCTCGCCGCCTTTCCCGCCAAAGAACTGATTCAGATAATGGACGATTCGCATAGGTTCGTACCTCCACACATCGACACTGGTGTATACGCCATTGGCGCTTTAGTAAACAAAAGACCGTACGCGCGAAGCACCCTGCTGATTGGCGACGCCGCAGAGTTGTTGGGCATCAAACCACTGCGGCTCACGTAGGGCTGCGGCGTCCTCGGGGTTCCCAACGATGACCCGCTCAACCGCCGGGACTTCCCAACGGGTGTCGTGCCTGCCGACATGCACGATGGCATCGACTTCCGCGTAGTTGAACAACATCGACGACTCGGCACGTCGGTCATGCGACATATCTTCCACCTGCACGGTGGTGCGAATTCCCAGGTCCTCGCAGAGTCGGGCAGTAAGCGCCATATCAGCGTGCGGCGCCCCACCACCGTATTTCGTCAGAATTGCCCCATCGGCAGCGAGCACCCATTTGGCTTGCTGTGCCGCCAACATGCAGTTACGTGGGCGGTCGTCATTATCCGAGCCCGCCATCGTGGCGATGGTGCCCACCAAGGTCAGCTTGCCCTCGCGGTGCCAACGGTAGAGTTCAGTAAGGACAGGATGGTTCTGATAAAAATAGGTCTCGACACCGCGGCTACTATGACTGGTCACCAACGCCCCATCCAACCACTCATTCGGATGCAACATGACCGGCACCATGCCAATGGTGTTCGCCCCGTAGAGAATAGGCTCATCAACTTCGGCCACACGTTGGCGGGAATGAATCTGGCCGATGTAGGCAATACGCGGCAGCCCCGCATGGCTCGTATCCGCCGGACCTTGCGCGTCGAACACTGCCGTTGTCTCGGCGTCTTGCCCGATTGCAGCACTCGCGAGAAAGACCGAGGCTTTCACCACGGCAAGGCGGAGCGCGTGTAAAGCGCGGTGGCGTTCCAGCCCCTCGACGATGTGCGGCACAATAACCACATGGCATAGCGACGCATACGGGCATGCCGTCCCGGCGTCGCCGTGCATTTCGACCACTTTCCCCCCGGCGAGTGGAGTTCCCTCGTCCAACACCGTCACCGCCGTCCCCTGCAACACATGCGTGATTCCCTGGCCAGCTATCTCCATAGGACCCAAAATTCCGGGGAAATCCGGTCCGGTCCCGGGTGCCTTGGCGCGCGGTTCGAGGATATCGTAGACCACGCCAAACCGACAGGGCTCATCGGGACGGACAAGATGGACTTCCACGCTTGCCAGCCGCTGGTCCGCCAGGAGGTGCTGACGCAATCCCTCCTGGTTCACAACAAGGGTTGTCCCCTCCAGTTGCGTCGTGTCGCCGTATTGCACGTCCGTAATCGTGTGACACGCAAGGGTTAACTGCATATGCTCGACCAACGCCTCCCTGTGTTCATTGGTATCACTTTCGTCCTGCGTCCGGCTCACTCTAGACCGTGCTTATCGTCTGTGTCAAGAACCCACGCGGATGAGGGAGACTCAGAGCCAGTTGAAGATCGGAAAGCGTTACGCTTGCTCCAGCAAAAAAGAGGCTTGAAGGGATAGGGAAAGTCGTATACGGTGCGCGGCGACTGATGTGGGACGAGCTGACGACGATCCATCGCGGCGCGGGCGACTCCCATCCCGAAGAGCCGCGAGC
>CAJIAL010000195.1_pt1 | contig 14401 bp, 10 predicted proteins | sample 9199091 | NCBI WGS metagenome assembly CAJIAL01 (sample SAMEA7708270, study PRJEB35096) | sediment metagenome | biome: marine neritic benthic zone biome [ENVO:01000025]; feature: sediment [ENVO:00002007]; material: shallow marine sediment [ENVO:03000034] sea grass bed [ENVO_01000059] ... | reverse complement strand
TCTGCGATCTCTGCTTCCCCGCCAGTTCGGCGTGGCACCTGCGGATTGTGTGGACTACTTTTCATCACTGTTTTTGCTGCCTTCGCGTGTCGGAAGTTGTGCGTTTCTCTGCAGGAAGCGGCGGCAGAACAATACTCTGGCCAACTTCTATATACGCAGGATCAATGAGGTCTGGATTGACTTCCTGAACGAGGGAGAGGAGGGTTTCGTCATAATATCCGTATGTTTCGAAAAGAATTTTGCTGAGGTAATCACCCGCCTGTATGAGGACGACGCGGGGTATGTGATGCTGTTGGGCGATGCTGGAAGAAGATGGGGTTTCGAGAGCTTGTGATGCTCTATAACGGTTCACTATATACGTGACGATTTCCTGCCCGCGGCGCCTGGCATCATCTGCCGCAGTCGCTGGCGCAAGAGTCTGCGGTGTTGGTACTGTCTCAGTGGGCAAGGACTTCTCCGCAGAAGGTTGTGCCTCACGCATACCTTCTGCCAATGGCGAGGCCGTTTCTTGGACGGGAGACTGCCTTGCAGTGAACAGATGCTCCAGAGATCGCGAAATCTTTGCTAGAGCGGCCGGAGTCGCTTCACTCTTTTGCGCCACGATCCAGCCAACCACGAGGGCGACAACTATAACGATTGCTATAATTACGAAGCGAGATCGCCTGAAATCTCTCCGAGCTGGCTCTGGCTGCAAAGGTTGCGAATGCTCCCGGCGGGACGGCCACGCCACCCCAAAACCGAGCTTGGAATTCCGATTCTGCGCACTGAGCCAGCCCCGATGGCTCTCCGGAAACTGGGGGGAATCTCGTATGAGCGTGCTCTGTGCCTGCTTGATCACACTGGCATCAGCCCTGTCTGCAGCTTCTCGTTCCCCGGTGGGGAGGTCTACCCGTTTTTCTGGTTCATAGAGCCCTAGATGCTCCGCGGCCTGGCGGATCATTGGGCATTCAATCACCCTCTGGCGCTCGGCGAAACCCAAAAATAGCGCCAGGTCGCACAGCGTATTTATGAGTCTTGGCACTCCCTTGGAGTACGCATGGATCGCATGGATCGCTTCCGATCCGAATGGAGAATCTTTCACCCCCGCAATAGTTAATCTTGATTCGATATAACCTTTCGTCTCGAGATAATTCAAAGGAAGGAGCCGATAACTTATGCCCACACGCTGTTTCAGCTGCACAAGTTCCGGCAGGGCAAGAGTGGCCTCTAGGGCAGGTTGGCCAACCAGAATAATTTGGAGTAATTTCTCCTTTACCGTCTCGAAATTGGTCAGAAGCCTGAGCTCTTCCAGAACCTCGGATGAGAAGTGCTGCGCTTCATCCACTATGAGCACCACGTTTTCTTGCGCCCTGGCACAGCGTATTAAGAAGGTTTTTAACGCAATGAGATACTCACCCTTTGTTCTTTCCTTTGTTTCTAATCCAAATTCATGAAAAGCAAATTGGTATATATCAAGTATACTGATGTGGGGATTGGCCAAAAACGCGACATGTGTGCGTGCATCTAGCCGTTCGATAAGAGTATGTAAGAGCGTTGTCTTGCCTGTGCCAATCTCCCCCGTAAGGACGACAAGTCCCTTTTTTCTCTGTACACCATAGAGTAAGTGAGCCAGAGCTTCTTCGTGACTCTCGCTGAGATAGAGGAACTTAGGATCAGGGGTAATATTGAAGGGATTTTCCGTTAAGCCGTAAAAGGCTTCGTACCCATAGTGCATAATTCACATACCATCCGAGCACCGAGTCTCGGGAGTTCCGGACAACTGTAACCGTCACACACGGGAACAATCGGCGGATATCTCGATAATGAGAACGATACCATAACGTACCGACTGGAGATCGTCAAATACGGCTTCGCCCTCTCGGTTACAGGAACCGCTGCTGGAGATCTCCTGAACTGGAGTGCGAGGCAGCCCGAGGGAAAGTCGGGTGAAGTACCGCGAGCGTCTACTTCCTCTCAGGAGCAGGGACTTAGGACTTCCGGGGAACAGAAGCCCCAAAAACAAAAGGCACACCACAGAAGCTCCCTCCCTGGATCAGGAGGAGGTCCCCCGGTACGCCTGTCCCCCCACTGGCCTTATGCCAGTCGCAAAGCTATCCTATAACCACACATGCGATGGGGCGTAATCTTCGGGCTGGAGGAAAGGGCTGGGAATCTCTGGCTGCCAAAGCTGAATCACCAGTCCTGCGTTTTAGTTCCTCGTGTTATGCCACAAATAAATTTTGGAATCTATGTTATATTTGATCACAGTGGCTCTTGTCAAACGAAAAAATATAGACTTATGTTAAGTTTTGTTAATGAATTTTTATTCCCTTAGTTTCTTACTATAATATGATGTGTAATATAATGTTATTAGTTCCTAAGTAACAAAAGTTCATGAATAGAAAAGCCCTTAGATTACCTAAAGATCAACCTCACGTTCTTGTTCTCAATAAAACTCATGCCGTCGTATGATCTCCTCATGATCGCATCCCGTCGGTAAAGCCCATGAGCAGATACAGCTTCGCCATCTCAGTTACAGGCAGGCTCCCTCCTGACCCTCCTGACCCCGCTTCCCGTATGTATGCATGGGTAAGTTCTACGCACCATCTACATACGTATTCAACACCTTGTCCCGATGGCGACGGGTGACAAAACGACATGGCAGTAATCCTACCAGTCCTCGCGCTTGTACTCTACCGGCCAACTCTGTACTTTTTGTATAGGAGGAGCTTCCTGGCTCACATACGATGTTCTCTGACAGTAAAGCAGGAGGCGGAGGCGCATGCCTTCGGCGAGCCACAGGCAGGTCTGACTATGAGCGCCAAGGCTATTCAACCAGAAAAATTAAAGAAGCTTTGACGAAATTCGCGGTATAATCCACTTGTTCTGTATGTTCCAGGAGCAACTTATTCCCCTCGGATTTTTTTCAGGAGCTGCTTATCATGGTGTTAACGATTCTCGTCGGTTTAGTGGTCATAACTTTGTGTTCAGGTTGTTCGTCTTATCCTCCCTTGCCCCCCCCGACAGTCACTCCACCACAAATGGTGACGGAGAATCGGCGGCAGCTAGCGTCCTCAGCGTATGTTTTGGGTCCCGAAGACGTGTTGCGTATTACGGTGTATGGTCATCCCGATCTGTCGCAAGAACTACCCATACCCCCCTCCGGCTCATTCCTCTATCCGTTTATTGGCAAGGTTCGGGCTGTTGGTCGCACGGTGCAACAACTCGAACAACAGATGACCGAGCGCCTGGCAAATGGTTTCATCGTCAACCCTCGGCTGACGATGACCGTGTCGAAGTATAGAAGTCGGCACGTCTATGTGCTTGGGGAAGTGCGTGCTCCCGGTGTGTATCCGCTGCAATACAACTCTACGTTCTTGGAACTGCTCTCACAAGCCAAAGGTCTCACCCCCACGGCCGGTTGGTATGCCTTGATTGCCCGCGGCTCGCGCGCGTCGTCTCCCAAGACGCGCAAATCTAGATCCAGCCCGCAAGACCTCGCCGTGACGCGAGTTGACCTCGAGAAATTGTTCGCAGGGGAGTTCAAGCAGCCCATTCAAATTCAAAGCGGCGATAGTATTTACGTGCCGAAAGCTGGTTTCGTCTTTGTCACAGGCGAAATAAAGCAGCCTGGACGATATGCCCTGGAAAGAGACCTTACAGTCGATAAGGCGATTATCCTTGCGGGGGGGGTCACTCGATTTGCGGCCAAAAAACGGCTACGGGTGCGACGTATCGTGGCCGGACAGCCCCGTGAGTACCGTGCACTTATGCACGACGTGCTCCAAGCCGAGGACGTTTTGATCGTACCAGCAAGCGCTTTTTAAGGCATGGTCGGCGAGGGACCAGGAGAGAAAGTATAGGTGGCATCACCAGCCTCTACATGAAGCGGAAAGTCGGTCTGTAGGTGATCGTCAACGAGATTTGATTCCGGGTGAACTCGTCGTCATCATCGTTTGTACCGTCGAAAGCACGTTCACTGTAGCGATAGGTCAGAGCCAGGGAGAGTCCTTGTCGGAGAAGAAATTGGGAGGTGAAACCCAACCTATGATTGGTTCTATCGGCACGCGTTGATGCATCAAAATCCGTGAACGCAAAGCTGTAGTCCGCGGACAGTATCCAAAATCGCAGCATGCGGTAGACGAGGCTCGGGCGCACGACATAAAACGTGCGATCATCGTTATTGTCTTTCTCGAAGTCGACCAACGAGACATTTGCACCCAGGCCGGCAGTCACTTTGGGACTAATGTCGGTCGAAAGCGTTGCCACGAAGCGATCATCCGTCACCAGATCGCCCTGCCCGCCTCCTGAGGTAAAGCGCCGATCGTATCTGAATGACGCTGCGCCAGTGTTCAGGGTCTTGGTCAACCCGACGCCACCAACAATCCCCGCATTACCGTCGAGATCCGAGTCGTCAGACTCGGTCACTGAATAACCAAAGGAGGCGTTCCCTGCCAGGGTAGAAGTGAAGTTATGCAGATACTGTGCAGATATGGTCTGGACCAGAAAGTCTTCACTATCGGGAGAGTCGGGTGAGTTTGGGCTAAACGTGAAAGCCGTTCTATTGTAGCCCACTGTGACACGATGGCCGCGAGCAATGCTGGTGAGATACCCTACACTTGCCCCACCGCCATAGCGGAATTCATCATCTTCGTCGACGTCCTCAACGTCTTCGAACAAACTGTTGAAGGACAGCCCGAGCGTGATGCGTGGTGCCAGTTGAATTCGCAACGCCGCATCGGCGACATTCCGAATGGTACGCTCCCGTCTCCGTCGGCTCTCGGTTCTGGTATCCGCTTCGAGCTCGTCTTCGATTTCCACCTCCCGGTCGGTGGACTCTTCGGTGATCCTGAAGGTATCACGCATGGTCACAGAAAAGACGCGCGACAACGGGGCCGCTAGGCGAAACAAGAGGCGCTGCGTGATTTCGTTTTCGTCTGTATTCTGCGCAAAAAATTCAAAGGTGGGACGATAGTCGAACTCAAGCTGCATCTCCTCCGAGGGCTTATAGAACAGGCGGATGCCAGGGGTTACCTCGGTGACATAATCGTCTTCCGTATTGCGCTCATCTTGGAAAATATTGTCGTCGTAACGTTCCCCGACCGCGATAGAAGGCGTTACGTTGAAGGTCTGACCAAAGGTTGCAGCAGGCCACAGCAGGAGGATGAACACCCATAGGGAACGATATTGCCCACGTGGCAGATTCTTGAGAATGCGTATTTGATCCACTGTATACCCATACTTGCAATGTGGAGGAGTAATGCGTCGATGCGTTGTTCAGTGTAATCATAACACGAGTTTTACGGCTGTAGCTAGAGACCTTCCGTTTAACGTGACCCCCGCAACCTCGGATCCAGGGTATCCCGAATACCATCGCCGAACAAGTTAAACGCCAGCACCGTGATGGTGATCGCCAAGCCGGGAAACACCACCAACCACCAGGGCGGAATCAGCCCGGAGTTCAAGGAATCCGCCAACATATTACCCCAGGTGGGCGTCGGCGGGGGAATACCTACGCCGAGAAAGCCGAGCGAGGCCTCGATGATAATGGCAACGCCCAAGTGTGTGGTGGCCAGAATGAGATACGGCGCTACGCACTGTGGCAGAATGTGCAATCCCATAATGCGCAACGGGGAGGCCCCGATACCGCGGGCGGCTTCGACGTAGGCAATTTCCTTGAGGGCGAGCGTGACGGACCGAATGACGCGCCCGCCGAAGGGAATGCGAGTGATAGCGATGGCGACGATAACGGTCCAGGTGCCGGCGCCCAGGGCCATGGAAATAGCCATGGCGAGTATGAGGTCCGGAAACGATTGCAAGAACTCGATAATGCGTTGACTGACGATGTCGAAACGCCCGCCGATATACCCGCTTGCCAGACCCCACAAGGAGCCCGTTGTGGTTCCCAGTACCACCGCTAAAATGGCCACGAGCAGCGACGACCGGCTGCCGTAAATGACGCGGCTCAGGTTGTCACGGCCGATTTGATCGGTGCCGAAGTAGCTTGTGGTATCGGGCGGCTTCGTCATGCGCCGAAAATTCGCTTTCAACGGGTTATGTGGTGCAATGAGCGGCGCCGCGAGAGCCATGACGAGAATGGCCAGGGCCACGCCGCCCCAGAGAGCCGATAGTGGATTGCGCCGCGCGAAGATGCGCACGCCGTTCCAGGCTCGGCTGAACCCTGAGGTTGCAATCGGGCCTGGTGGAGGAAGTGGGGCAATGGAGATGTTGGTGTGTTGTGCCATGTTTATTGATAATGTATGCGCGGGTCAAACCAGGCGTAGGTAATATCCACCAGGATATTCAACACCACAAAAACAAGTGAGTAAATAAAAACCAGGTTCTGCATCACGAAGATGTCACGTTCGATCACGGCCGTAAACATCGCCCGCCCGAGACCTGGCACGCCAAAAGCGCGTTCGACCGGAATCGATCCGGCCAAGACGAATCCCATCAAAATACCGGAGAGAGTGATCACGGGCAGCAACGCGTTCGGCAGGGCATGACGCATCACAACCAGCCGTTCGATAATTCCCTTCGCACGCGCTGTGCGGACATAATCTTCCCGAATGATTTCCAAGAGTGACGAGCGTGCCATGCGCGCGATGTATGCCGCTTGGCCGAGGGCCAGTACCACGGCAGGTCCGATGACGATCTGCAGATTGGTCCAGGGATCCTGCCACAAGGGCACCCCGGTGAGCGGCGCTTTGTAGCCGAACCAGAAGAGCAAGGCGAGAACGATCAACATGCCCAGCCAAAAGCCGGGCACGGCGAGGAAGAAAATCGACACAAACCGAGCGCTGTTATCCGTAATGCTGTTTGGTTTGACGGCACTGAGAATGCCGACCGGCAACCCCAAGATCCATGATAGCGCGACCGAGATGACGCCGATTTCGGCACTTAGGGGTCCTCGGCGGATGATCAGATCAGCGACACTCTCATCGCGGAAAAATGATCTCCCCAGGCGCCCTTGGGCGATGTCGCCCAGCCAGCGGACGTATTGCACCGGTAAGGGGGCGCTTAACCCGAGTTCGGCCATGTAATGGGCTCGATCTTCCTCGGTGAGCTTGGTAAACCCTTCCATACCAAAGACCGCGACCAGCGGATCCCCGGGGAGGATGCGCATGACCACGAAGATGATGATGGAGACGCCGAAGATCGTGACCACGCCAAATAAGATTCGGCGCAGGATGTACTTGTGCACAAAGAAACTCCAGGACGTAAAGGAGAGCGGGAGGCACCTCACGGTACCTCCCCCGTCAGCGCGTGCCTACTTGTCGAGCCAGAACGTATCCATCCGCACGACGTCGTAAATGCCGAAGTAATTGGTCGGATTGTGACCCTTCACATAGTCGTACCAGCCATCATAGATCTTTTCCCACGACACGGGGAGTAATGGCGGGTCTTGTTCCATGATGTTTTCGGCTTGCCGGATCAGCTGCTTGCGCTTGGTGTCATCGAGTTCACTGTCAATGTGTTTGACCAACGCCTGGAATGGTGCGTTATCCCAGCGTGAGTAGTTCTGCGGCCCGCCTTTGCCGTACCAGGCATTGAAGTAATCTGACGGGTCGATGAGGGTGGAGACGATCGCACTGATGGTGAAATCGAAATTCCCGGCCAGGGCTTCGTCGAACCAGACCGACACCTGGACCGTCCGCAGGTTCGTCTCGATGTTCAGTGCTTCTTTGAGCATCGCTTGAATCGCGACAGACCAGAGTTTGAACGTCGCTGCTTCGCGGACCATAAAGTCGACATTTTTGATACCGTTGGGGTATCCCGCCGCCGCCAGCAGGGCTCTGGCTTCCTTAATGGCTGCCGTGGCGTCTTCCTGGTAGCCGAGGCGTTTGGAGAGTTCCCCCTTCGGGGTGGCGAATTCCGAGAAGGGATAGACAAAACCGCCGACCATCATCGGGGCCACGTCTTTCACCACATCGACGAGGATGGATTTTTCCAGAACCAAATGCATGGCCCGGCGTACCCGCGGGTCGTTAAACGGCTTCTTGTCGTTGTTCACCCACACCGCCTGGATAACGCTCTGGTAAAAGTCGGTGCTGTCCATGCCCGGCGTGTCTTTCACTTTCTTGCCACTGACCGGGTCGAGCAGACGAGCATAGTCGAGTTTGCCGCCGAGGAGCGCTGCGCCTAATTCCGGCGAGAACGGCGGGAGGTGGTACATCTCCAGCCGATCGACATACGGCAGCTCTGGGTTCCAGTAGTCTTTATTTTTGTCAAGGATCCACACTTCTTTGTCGACCCGCTTGTTGTGACGGAACGGCCCGGTGCCGGGATAGTCTTTGATATCGCGCAGGGAGTAGTTGTTGTCTTCCAGCGTTTTCTTGCGCACGATAATGTTCCAGCCGCTGGCGATGGCGCCCATCATGAAATTCACCGGCCGTGGCTCGGACAGCTTGAACTCCACCGTGTACTTGTCGCGCGCATTGATTTCACTGACGGTAGCGAACAGCGGAGTGCGCGGGATGCTGACCCCCTTTGGGGGCTTGGTGATGCGGTCGAAGGTGGCTTTGACATCGGCTGAGGTGAGCTCGGCCCCGTCGTGAAACAGCACGCCTTTGCGCAGAAAGAAGGTGTAGGTCTTGCCGTCTTTGGCAATTTCCCAGCTGTGCGCCAGGTCGGGGATAATCGACTGGCCGCTGTCACGGGGATCGCGCCGGATGAGGTTGTCGTACATGGTGCCTTGGGTCCCCATGTTCGAGACCGTCCCTGACTGGTGCACGTCGAAATGCGCCGGTGCGTTCAATACACCGTACCGCAGAACCCCACCGTGTTTGGGGTTGGGTTCGGGCGCCCGCAGTTGGAACTTCGAGCCGTCAAATTCGCGCGGAATAGCGGCTTCGCTCAGCCCCATGGAAAGGCCATAGACTCCTGCCATCGTCGCTGCGGTGGTTCCGAGAAACCCCCGACGTGTCAACCAGGGATACCGATCACTCATAACGATCCTCCTGTCGTGAGCGCTCCGTGCCATTCGGCGTACAGATAATTGCGCTGTGTCGCGTGCGTACCAACTTCCTGTCGCAGGACTTTGGGCCGTATAAACATGTCATCTCTGTATGAGAGGTAGGGGCGATACTAAAAGCGCGGTCGGGAGCAGTCAAGGAAAATCCACCCCCGCACTGCTGTGCCGACCCGGTTCACTGTCAGAGAGATGTCGCTCTCGCCGTTGCATCCGGGAGGCTGACTGACATACTATGAGGCGGGAAGCAGACAGGTGACAGGTCATCATGTGGACCTGGCTCCATGACTACTCGGCATAATGAGGAATATCGTGATGCGTCTGACCATCCGCCACATTCGTCGTATGAAGCAGCGCGGTGAGCGCATTGCCATGCTGACTGCCTACGATTACACCAGCGCCCGGCTTGCCGAAGCCGCCGGTGTGTCGTTCCTCCTTGTGGGTGATTCACTCGGTATGGTCGTCTTGGGACACGATTCGACCTTGCCGGTGACGCTCGATGCCATGATTCATCACGCTCGTGCCGTCGTGCGCGGCACCAGCAAGGCGCTTGTCGTCGCCGATTTACCCTTTATGACGTACAACGTAAGTCCGGAACAGGCCTTGCAGAATGCCGGACGGATGATGCAAGAGGCCGGTGTACAGGCGATCAAGCTTGAAGGTGGTCAGTACCTTGCGCCGGTCGTCGAACGGCTGACTGCCTGTGGTATTCCGGTGATGGGCCATCTGGGGCTGACACCACAGTCTATCCATCAGTTGTCGGGCTTTCGGGTGCAGGGACGGGACACTGACACGGCCCAGCGGCTTGCCGATGATGCCTTGGCGTTGCAGCAGGCCGGGGCGTTTAGCGTGGTGTTGGAACTCGTGCCGACGGAGCTGGCCCGCCGTATTAGCCAATCATTGGCGATTCCGACGATCGGGATTGGCGCCGGCAATGGGTGTGACGGGCAGGTACAGGTCTGGCACGATGTATTGGGACTCTACGAAGATTTTGTGCCGAAGCATACGAAGCAGTATGCGACCTTGGGGAATACCATCCGTGCGGCTTTGAGCCGGTACGTCGAGGAAGTACAAAGCGGAGCGTTTCCCGACGCGGCGCAGAGTTTTGCTATGGACGAGGCAGTGCTCGATGCGTTGTATGGACCGCCCGTTCGGGATAATGCGTAACCAGGATCTGGCGATGCGACGGTTTGTGCGTGGTCAGATACCTGACCACGCGTCGTTATGGACCGGCCGGGTTACTTCTTCACAAACACAAAATCGCCCCCGTCATGGCCGGAATTGCGAATAATGCTGTATTCCGGGGTCTGTTCGGCATTGCCTGCGACCGACTGTTTGACGAAGCGATAGAAGAGTTCTTCGGCCGTGAACGCGACTTGGTCCATGTGCGTTAACGCCCGGAGAAACGTATAGGCAAAGATCGAGTGTCCGTCTTCGCCACCATCGGCGACCGGTTCATTGCCCCCGCTGGCCATCAAGGTGCGCGAGGGTTTCCCCAGCATTTTCTGCAAGAAATATTCCCGCTTCTGCTTGGTTTCCAACTTGACGTCTGCTGCACGCGTGAGCGTCCCGGAATAACAACTATCGGCGACGATCAAGATGTGGTTGGCGGGATTGCGTTTGATTTCCGAGGTAATGCTGTCGGAGATGATCCAATTGGCAAAGTCGTCTTCCTGCGCATCAACCGGGAGCCAATACGCTTCTTCCGCAACCTTTTCGAACACCCCATGGCCGGCATAGTAAATGAGGAAATTATCTTCGGGGTTCATCTTGCGGCGGAAACGGCTTAAGGTGCTCAGAATATCGCCCCGGGTGGCATTGAGCAGCACCGCGGTTTCAAAGCTGTATTGTTCCCGGAGCACTTTGCCGACTTGTTTGGCATCATTGACCGCCGTTTCGAGTTTGGGCAGATGGCGATAATCGTTATTGCCGATCACCATGGCGTAATACTTCCCGATGTTATACTTTTGGCGTATGAGTTCAGCCGATTGAATGATGCCTGCCTCACGCTCGATGACAAAGTGCACGTCCGCGGTATTGGCATAGATATCCATGGCCTTGACCGTCACCGGGTTCTTCCCAATCTGGAGAAAGACCGGTTGCGAAAAGTTGCCGTGTTGATCGAGCACAGCCATGACATCATTTACCGTGACTTCCACCACGCCGTTGGGGTCCGACACCTGACCCTGCACGATGACCCGCGACCTGGTCGTCGGCACCTTGACAGGCTGCGAGATATCATGGGACCGCAGGACAATCGCCGGGGGGGTCATGTCGCGGGTTGGTGTCGTGGGCTGCTGGGGGGTCCGCCGATCAGGGACGACAGCGGCTTCCCGCTCAATGGCAAACTGCACGTCTGCGATATTGGCGTGGATATCAATCGCGGTAACCTTTACCGGATTGTCGCCCACACGTAACAAGACTTCTTCGGAAAAATTTCCCTCGCGGTCCAGTGGGGCAACTCTCCCATTGACAATAACCTCTGCCACGCCAGTGGCGTCCTGGACTGTGCCGATAACCCAGACTCTGGACGTGGTCGGCAAGACTTTGTTGGGCTGGGTGACGTTATGAGAGCTGAGGGTGATTGTTGGCGGCGTCGTATCGCGAGCATCTTGCTGCTGGGCGGCGAGACGTCGTGCATCCTCTTGTTGTTGGCGTCGGCGTTCCTCTTGCTGCCGTTGTAAGGCTGCCACGCGGGCGGCCTGCTCACGCTGGCGCTGCTCCTCCAGGCGTTTCTGGGCGGCCAGCCGCGCCGCCTCTTGCTGCTGTTGTGCCAGGGCTGTGGCTTGAGTATCGTCCGTATTTGGGGGCTGCTGACGCTGCACGACGATCATGTCTGAGGGATGATCATTTTTGTATTGCAACATCACTTTTGCTGTTATGTCTGATACTTTGTTGAAACCTTCTTCGGTAAACGTTTCCGTTGTCCCTGCTGCCGAATACTGTTTGCCAGTGTGGACAGCAAAGAGATAGGCGACGAGCGTATCCGTGCCTGACTCACGCAACGCAATTTCATAGACCAAGACCGCATCCGCTTGAATTTGCTTGCCGATCTTTAACGCTACGTCAGCCTGTGGCCGCTTCTTTGAAAAAAACCCTTTTTTCTTCCATAGGGTCTTTTTGTATGTATCTACGATCTTTGTATATTGTTCTTTCTCTTTCGTTTTCTTATAGTACGAATAGTATTCTTGAAATATTTTCGTCTCATCTATAGAATGTCTTATTCCACTGAAAACTAGGTCAAGGTAGTATGGAGCACGATCTTTCAAATTCCATGGGAGTATTGCCAATCTATGATAATTCTCGACCTCCAACGCACTCCTCTGCTTACCACCTCCTTCGGCATAAGCCAGACGTGACATCTGACAAGTCACGAGAAGAATGAGAAGCCAAAGAAAGCCTTGCCCCTTTAGTACTTTGGCTGTGCGCATTGCCATGACAGACATCGGTTTTCCCCCCCCAAACCTCTGGAGCGTTCCCCGCAGCATTAGGATTGCCATGGGTCGATCACTACGCGGTCTCATTGTTTGTCTCGTCATGTTCATTCGCGGGCATCTGGGACACGAAACGCGTCTGAAGCATGACGAGACATCCCTTTGTGGACTCTGATGTCGCCTACAATACCACAAATGGGGCAGCCTCGACTATAGAACTCTGCCGAAGAGTTGCCTGAGAACGCCTCAGAGCTCACCTCGCATCACGTTTCGCTCGCTCAACTTCAAGCGGCTCCTGGAAAATCAGAGATACAGTGCACATTGGTATAGCTCTCGAATCGTGGGCACCATTGCCTCTTTATGGCGCGGCTGAACATGGAATGACTTAATAATACTCCTGGTTAGCCTTTTGTTCCGTGACTCGAATCACCCACCGCCAGTGACGTGAGTCACCGCACCATTGCGTCCCGAACTTTTATGGAGCTGCTTTCATTGTCTGGGGCGCCTCGCTTGTAGCATTCTCACCTCTGTTGGCAGAGTGTTGATGACGGATATTAGACGTCTATTATCGTCTTGCATGCCAGGAGTAAGCTTGTTAGAGTAGCCGCGTTTTTCTACACGCCAGATAGGTGCGTCGTTGTTGTGAGACGCTTGCTGCATTGTTGCATAGCGTCCGGAGATAGAGAATAGGCACGTGCCGTACACATTCAATCCTTGAAGCAGCTGAGAAGGAGACGAGGGGATGAACAACCACATGCATAGTCGGAGCACCGTTTACGGAGCGCAAGAGTCGCCTGGGGCAGTGCGGTTGTGGCAGCGCGGGGGACGTTGGCGTTCCACGAAGCTTCAGCGGGCTCTTTTCGTCCTGATCGGGATAGCCAGCACCCTGCTGCTCATTGGCTGTCCTGGTAGCGATGATGATGATGATGGTGGTGATTCAGAAACCTTCGCTGTGGGGTTTAGAGCGAGAAGATTCGAAAATGTCATGCCAATTGTGAATGATAAGGCCATTGAATTTCCGGGTGGTGTCATGGGGACGGCAGGGGGAGCAGGAGATCGTGGAAGGTTGAGCGTTACGGGTTTCGACACGTGTGACGAGAATGGTTGTAGTGGGACCTTTACCCTGACGGACTTGGAGAACCCGGACAACGAGGGGGACGACGTAGCTGCAGAAGGCGATAGCGGCGGGGAAACCTCCTGCTTTTTCTTATTTCGAGATGCTGATATTCAGGATCCAGATACGAACATAAATTGTCTCACCTGCGATCTCGAAGTCGTGGAGGAGGATTGTGTCGTTGAGGAAGGTGAGGAGACGCAGTGCACGGTTCGCTGGCTGCTTTCCGGAAGACCTTCCCTGGAAACTGAACCTGACGATGCCGATGTCGCTGCTTCCGTGCCATTTACGGTGACGTTGAGGCTAAACGGGGATGGAGACGTCATTGCTATCCTTGATGGCGGCAATGTGGTACTTGTCCCCGAAATCGACGAAGATGCCAACTAAACGCTGCATGACTTGGACGGTGGAGGTGAGGGCTTCCACCGCCGTCAAGCAGTGGTACCCATGTCCGGGTCACATACCCTCCGTAAATGTCTCGTTGCTTAGGCATGGAGCAGGCGTTCGACCAGATACGGCTCTACCACGCCTTACATCACGCCTTGGGCACGTAGTGCTTCCAGGCCACGGGCGCCCATCCATGCCAAAGTTTGCGTGCATGAAGTGCCGGCCTCGAACTGCGTCAAATCGATGACGAGCATCCCATCGCAGCAGTCCTGAGACGGTTGTTACCCGGCGTATGACGTGTGCTGCGCACCAGGGAAGAGGTCAGTAGTGGAGTGACGTCATGCCGATTGAGTCAATTAATGGATTCCGCATGTACTACGAAGTGACTGGCGCTGGACGGCCGCTGCTCTTCGTCCACGGGGGATTGGGCGGTGGACGTGGCTGTACGACGTTTCGTCAGCACCAGATGGCGGCTCTGGCGCAGCAGGTAGAGGTCATTGCGTTCGACCGCCGCGC
>CAJIAL010000448.1_pt1 | contig 14418 bp, 12 predicted proteins | sample 9199091 | NCBI WGS metagenome assembly CAJIAL01 (sample SAMEA7708270, study PRJEB35096) | sediment metagenome | biome: marine neritic benthic zone biome [ENVO:01000025]; feature: sediment [ENVO:00002007]; material: shallow marine sediment [ENVO:03000034] sea grass bed [ENVO_01000059] ... | reverse complement strand
GTCATATCCATATCGAGTACCTGCAAACTGCGCGTGTAGTCGTGGCGGTAGGCCCAACTATGACGCCGATAGATGGCGTCTGTCGCCTGCTGCATCTGGGTCACATTGGCCGCGGTGCATGCATCCAGCGTATCCTGGACCACCGATTGTTCTGCACAGGCTTGGCGTCCAAAGGCCGCCTGCAAGCCAGGGTCTGCCCGCAGGCGTTTGTTGATCTCAACCAGGCCATGCGCACCCGCTGGATGACACACAACATTTCATGGGGGACTCCCGTCCTCCAATCCCAATTGACCCACAGGTCCTGGTCGCACTATAAATCCTATACATTAAAGAGTAACCTCAACGAGAGAGCCGTCTCGATCGCCAGGTCAGCGTACACCGGCTGAACACCGCGCTTTCCCGCCATCGGCGCCCTCCAGGCATCAATGGCGTCTTGACTGATCCAGAGGGTGATGTCGCCGCGGTCGCGCAAGGCTTGATCATATTCTCGCCAATTATTGACGCGGTAGGCGGTTTTGTATTTCGGATGGCGGTTGGCTCGTTTATGAGGCTCGGTCATGATACTCACCGTTGGCTGTCGGGGTTGGTCATGCCCCAAGCCTGACAATCGATCCGGTGAGTGCCAAGTCCAGCTAGCGGATTCGTGCACCAAATCCCACCCCCGCTAGAATTATCCGTTGCTACGGGGTACAGGACCATCGATCTCTTCTGGCAGATTGCATATTAATCTGCCCACAAAACCGCCCTCCAATGCGACATTGACCGCAACCTTGCTGTATGCTTCGCGGTAGCGGTCCCGTTCACGTTGCACTTTACGGACACCAAGGGGCATGTATGCACCATGAATTCCCTTTTCTATCGCTGTTGTTGATCACGGGATTAGCCGCCCTGCTCCCGTGGCTCAACTCCCTCTGGCAGAAGCTGAGCTTGCCCCTGATCGTCGTGGAGATCCTGGCAGGCATTGTGGTGGGACGGAGTGGCTTTGACGTGATTGAGACGGGACCCGCGGTGGATTTTCTCGCCATGTTCGGGTTTACCTACTTGATGTTTCTCTCCGGTTTGGAGATGGACTATAGCATGCTCAGCCCTGCCGCAGAGAACAACTCGCGGGTATGGCGTCTTGGCCGGCCGCTGTCGTTGGGATTACTCACCTTTGGCTTGACTCTGGCGGGAGCCTTGCTGATGGCATTTGGACTGGCAGCGTTTGATTTGGTGCAGCATCCGTTGTTCATGGCTCTGATTCTCAGCACGACGTCGCTGGGGGTCGCCGTGCCGGTCCTCAAAGAGCGCGACCTCACCACCACGCGTTATGGGCAAACCGTGATGGTTTCGGCGGTCGTCGCCGACTTTGGCACGATGCTGTTAATCACCGTTGTCGCGGCGGCCATTAGCCGTGGGCTGACCCTGGACTTGCTCCTGATCTTGCTCCTGATCGTCGCTTTTGCCCTGGTTGTGCGTCTTGGACGGCTGGCCAAGGGCGTCCGCGGCATGCAACGCCTGGTCGAGGAACTGGCCCACTCCACCTCGCAGATCCAAGTCCGGGCGACATTTGCGCTGATGGTCGCGTTCATTGCGTTGTCGCGGTGGCTGGGTACCGAGATCATTCTCGGGGCTTTTCTTGCCGGTACAGTGATCTCGCTCCTCACCGGGCGAGAAGGGTCGACCTTGCATGTGAAGATGGAAGCGATCGGCTATGGATTTTTTATCCCGGTCTTTTTCATTGTGGTCGGTGTGCGTTTTGACTTACCGGCCCTCCTGGCCTCCTCCGAAGCCTTGGTCTTGGTGCCGATACTGCTCCTGGGAGCCTACGCAGTGAAAAGTCTCCCAGCTTTAGTTTATCGGGCATATTTTTCTTGGCGTGAGACCCTTGCCGCGGGGATGTTACTATCTGCCAGGCTCTCGCTGATTATTGCCGCTGCGTCTATTGCGTTGGATTTGGGCGCGATCACTGAGGCCATCAATGCTGCCATCGTGCTGTTGGCCATAGTCACCTGTACACTCTCACCCGTGCTGTTTAATCAGCTCTTACCGCCTCAACTGACCCCGGCTCGCCGGGGGATCATTCTCGCTGGGCTGGGACAATTACCCACCCTGTTGGCGCAACGCCTCAGCCTGAATAGTGAGCCGGTGACCCTCGTCGGCACCGATGCACGCAGAATTACCGCACTCAGGCGACGGAATCTGACCGTCGTTGACGGTGACCCAACAGATCCCACCGTGCTCCAGCGAGCCGGCGCAGAGTCTGTCGCCGCGCTCATGGCCCTTAGCTCGCCGGATGCCGTCAATCTGGACGTGTGTCGCCTGGCACGCGACACGTTTGATATTCCGCATGTGATTGCCTTGGCCAGTGATCCAGTGATCGCTGAGCGTCTGAGCGAACTCGGCGTTCGTGTGGTGCAACCGCAACTTGCCACCGCATTGGCCATTGAAGGGGCGTTACATTTCCCCGCCACCTTCGACATGCTGGGAGATCGTACGGACAACGTGACGGTCAGGGAAGCGGTGCTGAGCAATCGCCTACTTGATGGTCACACCTTGCGGCGTATTCGCCTGCCTGGTGGTGCCCTGGTGCTGGGCATGCGGCGCCAGGGGGAAGTGCTCGTGCCACGCGGCGATACCGTCGCCTATCTGGGGGATATTTTGATGCTGGTGGGTGACCCTGAAGGGCTGCAAAGGGCTATAAAGTGGCTCAACCCCTCTAGCTCCAGTGATCAGGCGCCTTGAGGAGATTGCCACCATTGTCCAACCCGACACCATCTTGGGATGGAACCGCAAGCTCGCGGCGGAAAAGTTCGATGGCTCCACCCAGCGCAAATCCTTGGACCGACCCCGCGTCGAGAAGGAACTCGAAGACTGGGTCGTAAAGATGGCAAAGAAGAATCGGTCCTGGGGGTATGATTGCATTGCCGGGGCCTTGGCCGAGCTGGGTTACGACATCAGCGATCAAACCGTCGGCAACATTTCAAACCTTGCGGTCTGCCACCCGCTCCCGAGCGCAAGAAGACGACCGCGTGGAAAGCGTTCATTCGCAGCCACCTGGACGTGTTGTGGCCCACGGACTTTTTCAGCACGGACATGTGGACGTTGGGCGGGTTAGTAACCGTACTATGTCTTGTTCTTCATCAAGTTCGACACCCGAGAGGTTCACATTGCCGGCGTCACCGCCAATCCCAACGCACACCTTTACACAGATCATCGATGATTCGGGTGTGAATCGACTGCCGCTCCCGCCGCGGAGTCCCAATTTGAATGCGATCGCGGAGCGTTTTGTGCGATCGGTTAAAGAGGAAGCAATATCGCGATTTATCCTATTCGGGGAGAAGTCGCTTCGCCACGTCCTGAACGAATACCTGTAGCATTATCACGCCGAGCGTCCTCACCAAGGAAAGGGTAATGTGATCTTGTTTCCGGCACCGCGTCCAGAAGGTATAGTGTATGGCCCCATTGCGTGTCGTGAACGGCTGGGCGGGACGCTGAAATACTACGAGCGCAAGGCCGCATAAAGCGGTTGACCCCGACGCTGTAACGTCCAGTAAATAGACGCGTTTCTATTTTTTTACCCTACGGGATCGAGAGGGTCACCAGTTCCGCGCTCGAGAGGCGGCCGCGAAGCTGGTCACTAAGCCGGTCTAACGCTTCTTGCCGGGTTCGACCCTGCGCCACCACATGGGCGGGCACATAGCTGGTTGCCTGATAGCCATCATCGGCAACCTTTTCCACAACGACTGATATATCCGTGAGGTGTCATCTCCACACGTCATTCAAATGCTTAACAAGATGTGATCACAAGTCGGTAATGGGCTGCATGCGCTGGCAAGTTCTTATGCCGCCTACTTTTCAAGTCCATAGTCATGGTGTAAGCCGCCGATAACCGGTCGAGCCACGAGACGTTGCCCCGTTGGCATCCGGTGTCGAGAGACCTGTCGTGACAGGGGTAACATCCGTATCGGCTTGGGAATCCCCGGTCCCAGTGACATATGGGGTCGGCTCTGGTTGTAGCGTCCCACCCATTCTTTCACGAGGCCGTAGAGATGCTTTTCGTTCAGCGGGATCACAAAGTCCAGACACTCTCGTCGTAGGGTCTCGATGACCCGTTCACATATCGCATTCAGCCTATAGCCCACGTCTCCTGATAACGCTTGCCAATGTCACGGGGCTCAGCTGATAGCAGCGGTCAATGCCACTGAGGACGACGAGCGCCCGGCGAGGGGTGCGGCGCGATACTCAGCAAGCGGACATCGAGGGCATGACTATCGAGCCGGTTCGCGGTCAGTGGCTGATACAGCGTCGGGGTCACGGAGAGGGTGCATGTCGATGGCCAAGTCGTCACTGCCGCGAACCGGCTCGACCATGGCGTCAGCTTGATCGGGCCGGGTCAAGTCAACTGCGTCCAGGGAATCGCGATGATCTGCTCATCAAGACGTTGCATGGTGGCACCACCATGGAGGAGAACGCCTCCAGCCGTGGGGTGGGCACCCAAAAACGTTCGCAAGCCTTGGGTGTCACGAAAACCGGGGTGCTCTGTGAGTTTCACTTCAATGGCCAGCAGACGGCGACCGTGTTCGACCACAAAATCCACTTCGTCACCCCGCCGCGTCCGCCAGAAATAGAGACGAGCCCGAGGCGTTAAGAGTTCCGTGAGACTGCGAAGGTGCAGATAGATCAAGGTCTCAAAATAGCTGCCCAACTCCCGGCTAGCGCGCAGACTGTCGCTATCGAAGTAGCCTGACAAAAAGACCGCCAACCCCGGATCAACCCAATAGGCTTTGGGTGACTTCAGCAACCGGGTGGTTCGACTTGCCGTATACGCGGCTAAGCGTTCAAAGAGATGCGTCGATTGCAATAAATTGATGTAGCGATGCGTGGTGGGCTGCGATAACCCCGCATCTCGTGCGACCTCTGACTGGTTGAGTAACTGTCCGGTACGAAGCGCCAGAAGCTCCATCACCCGGCGAAAATCGAGTAAGGACTCCACTTGCGAAATTTGCCGTAAGTCTCGTTCCAAATACGTCGTGATGTAGCCATCCCACCAACGGAGTCGATCTTCTTCCTGAGACATCGATATGAGTCTCGGCATGAAACCCCGCAGGCATAAGGGGACAATATCCGGCGGTTTGTCAGGGAGTGCAGATTCTTGCGGCCACTGATGATCCAGTAACTCCGTTAACAAAGTCGGAGGCGGCTCACGTCTCATCTCTCCCAACGTCATGGGATGAAGCACAAAATAGACCGCCCGCCCAGCCAGGCTTTCACTGATCTGCTGCATGAGCAATAGATTAGCCGATCCCGACAGCACAAAGCGCACCCGACTCGCGGGTTCGTCAACCGCCTGCTTGATCGCCGATAACAGCTGAGGCACGCGCTGCACTTCATCGAGCACCACTTCGGATGTCCCCGCCCACAGACCCGCCGGCGACTCTGTTGCTTGTTGTAAGCTTTGAAAATCGTCCATGGTGTGATAGCGCCACTGACAAAATGGCTCGGCGCTGCGCAACAAGGTGCTCTTACCCACTTGACGAGCCCCCGTGAGCACGACGACCGGATGGGCCGCGATCGCGGCCTGCAACAGCAGGGTAATCCAGCGTGGGTAATAGATTTCAGAGTCTGAATACATGTTATTCATAGTGTGAATAATATGTATTCACCCCCTTAACTGTCAAGATATCTCAGTAAGGAGAACACGCAGAAAATCGAGAGCAAGCACATCAATCTGCGGACCCGGATTAAGCGCTTGGTACGCCGTACGATCTGCTTTTGCAAGACCGAGCGGATGCACGATCTGGTGATCAGGCTCTTCATCAATCGGTATGAGTTTGGACAAGCCATCTGAGAGGGTCCAACACATGTGAAACACCTTCGTAGCGCGAATACGACGGTTCGAGCTGGCCATCGGTACTGAGCAGTTCGCCCTTGATCAGGCCAAAGCGCTCAAGCAAATCCACGGCCACGGCCATGATCTGGTGGATGACGTCGTCACCGATGCGGGCGCGGAAGTGACACAGGGCATCGTCGCCTGGAACCGAGCCATAGAGCCCGATCGCCGGCCCGTGTCACGCTGATGCAGATCGCGACAGAAGTGGGTGTAATCGACATATTGATCGACTGTGGCGGCGACTTCGAGCACGACGAGACTGGCCGGGTCGTCGTATGATGCGCCTCGGGTGCCATAGTACGGGGCACACAGCGAGCGGGTGAAGGTGAAGTCGAGGGTCGCGCCCACCAGCCAACTGAGGCCGCCCTCGACATCGCCTTGCGAGGTCAGTTCGATGGGCCGAGGGGTGAACGCATAGTGAGAAATCCAGCGGCTGGGGGCTTTGGGGAATGGCGTCGTGAAGGTGGCGCGGTTGCGTTGATTGAGGTCCTCAGCCTGGGCCACGAAGGCATCGAGATCACAGGAGGTGCGTTGGTCAGGGGAAAGCGAAAGAATGGCTCGACTCATATTTGAATAATATTCTGTTGTAGAATATTAACTTTCCGCCTAATTCTGGAGATTTCTCCTATTTTGTGTAATTTTCTTGGCACGATTACACAAGAATTACACAGAAAAAACGTGAGCTATGTAAGATGGAGCATTCAATTTTCATACACCCGATTCTATCGTTGGCATAGATACAGCACCCTTTGCCGTCTGCTGCCAGCCCTAGGCTTGGCATTGGCATACTCCTGCGTATACACGTTTTAGGCACGATGCCTCTCTGGGACTCAGAGACTTCCTCGGGCTTGATGGTGGAGAGAAGCCACGTTATCCTTTGCCTAGAGCAATGATGCATCTCTTACTTTCTGATGGACGGTAAGCGACTGCGGAGATTGAGGTATGAGGATATATGTATGACAGAGAAACCCACGCAGATCGTCATGGAAGACATCACTGACCCTGAAGAGCTCGCGAAAGCCCGAGCTCAACGGGCTCGCTTCGATCGCAACACGGCCTGGCTGCAAGCCCATGCCGCAGAGGTGTATCCGCGTTATCGTGGCAAATGTCTCTGTATTGCTGGGGAAGAACTTTTTGTCGCAGATACGCCTGAAGAAGCATTGGCGCTGGCACAAGCCGCCCATCCAGACGATGATGGGTATTTTCTCCACTATATCCCACGCGAGAAGCTGGCCCGCATTTATGCAAATTACTGGGGAATGGCTTGACTGTGACGATGGTATTGTGCGCCCTGTTATCCGAGGTGAGGTGTTCGCTGCGAACGGTTCCTGGGTGCCAGTCCCCTTCCTCCTGGACACGGGTGCCGATCGGACAGTCTTCAGTGCCGCTGTCCTTGTGGCACTACGTGCGCATGCGCTCCCTGCTTCAGAACGCCTCAGTGGCCTGGGAGGTACCGTCAGGACTGTCAGTCTCGAAACACGAGTGCGCTTGAGCCATGAGGAGAGTCGTAAGGTCGTATTTCGTGGCTCATATGCCGCGATTAGCGACCTCGAATTGTTAGATATGAGTGTGCTCGGTCGAGATATTACCGATATGTTCGCCGTCGTGGTTGATCGCCCTGGGAATGTTGTCTGCCTGCTTGGACAGCGGCATCAATATAGGATTGTGCAGAGATGATGGGGTACAGGCAACACGCGTTTCACCGTGCCTGTGCCCAAAGCTCGGTGAGTTTGGTTATGGTTAAGGCAGTCTGATACACGAGCGACGATATTCAGCTCAGCAATAAACGTAGCGACGACCACAGGGCGCAAGACACCTGGGTGAAGACATGTACAGAAGGCATTCTCTGCATGACGCAGCTCTGGGATCATAAGGAGCCCATTCCCAAGCTCTGGCAACAGCGCGCACAGCTCAAGCCACTCTGCGACTACTATGGTGCGCGCGTCCTGGGGAAGGCCCTCGCCCAACAATACGCACTTGACGCTTCACGCACCGCATGCCACAAACTCGCAGCGCTTCTTACCGCCCTGACCGACTTCCGAGAGTGGTACGACTATGCGGATTTTTATATCGCCTTCGACGTGGACGAGCCAGCGGTTACTGCCTGCCTCCGGGAGCTACGAGGACTTAACCTTGCATAAACAGAGCAGAGACGCCGGCAGGGAAAACACCAGCCGGTTTCCGTGCCCGATTGCATAGGCCATCCTATGGAATATGAGACTCCACGACACAACGCCAAGCCGGCCCTCAATGCCATCCTGGATGACCTCGACCGCACCGGCTTCAAGCTCACGGGTATGCTGAAGAGGCGTCTCCTTGCTAACGAAGAGGCCGGTGGCTTGCGCTTTCGGGATCAAGGAGATCCCTTCTACGACGCGGTCTGCCTGATCTGCGGCACAGCCTATGGGGAACGGCTAGGAGGGATGCTGCTGGCCTGCACGGCGTGTGCGCCGGTAGTCACTCGGGTCTTCCCGACCACCGGAGATTGGACACGAACGGCTTTTGTCAGCCTCTGTCGTGTGATTGTAGAGGCGGGACATAGGGAACTGGAAGCGGAAGACGAGAGGCGCTCATGTCGCTTCTGCGGCCGGGGAACGAATCTCTGGAGCGGCGCCCAATTTGCGGCCCCCTGCTTTTGTCATACCTGTACGGATGCCCTCCAGGAGTGGAACGCACACGGTTATCTTCGTCTGTTGGAGACGCATGATAGACGCTGCCAGGCTGACTGATCGGTGTTTTCGCGGGGCCTTGCCTACGGTTTGCAATAACGCCAGCACGGCATAGAATGCCGCATAGTACGCCGATTGACCGCGGTGCGCTCTCCCCGGCCAGCCGCCAGTAGACCTCTCCCGTCTTCCAAGGTTTCGGTCGCTTGTGGCATACGCTTGGTGACGAGCACCTTCACATGCTCGGGGTTCATACCGGAACACCCTCTTCCTTAGACTGCCAGCATCAACAAGGACGATTGCTCTGGACCGCTCTCGGCTTCCTGCCGGGTCATGACCACGGTTTGTATCAGGACGTCGGTGTCAAAACTCACTTCCCACCCACAATGACTGATGATTTTCCGTAGGGGTGCATCGGCGTTGTCGACTAGGACAAGCACGCCCAGATCGGAATCGACTTTGGCGTCCTGTCGTTCCCGTGGGCCCAAAACAATCGTCTTGTAGAGGAGGACGCCATGCTGCAGCATTAAGCGTTTGAGACGCTCGACCGATTGTCGGTCGCGGTCCTGAATCATAGATGGGATTTCCCCAAGCTTTCCCCGCTCTTGATGACCATGGTGGCGGCTATTGGCCCCACCGGCAAGCTCCTATCCCTTATGTATGGAGTCCATTCATCTACTCTACAGGGGGCGATGTAGGGATATTCGGTTCTGTACAAGTTTGGCAGCTCATGGGGCCTCAGGCTTGCATTGTGTGGCAAGTCGGTCAGCTACCCTCGACCAGTGTTGGGGAAAGGGTTAATCTATTCCCAATATCGTGTTTCCGTTGAATAGGAGCTTTGCACGGCTATGCACGTCCTTCTCTACAATCAGTTAAACCCAGCGAGAATCCCAAATTTTACAAAAATTCAGCGATTCCTCGAGGCCGATGATTTTCGTTCGGCAGACGTCAAGAAAGTCGGGGCGAATCTTTACCGGGCACGTCTGGACCGCAGCAACCGTTTGCTCTTTTCCATCTACCGCTATCAGGATCAAGCCTACGCCTTGATCCTGGAGTGGATTGCCCACCACGCGTACGACAAATCCCGTTTTCTCCGCCGCAACGCGGTGATTGACGAGCGCCACATCCCCCTCGTGGATGACGTCAACCAGGCGGAAGCCAAGCCGCTAGTGTATCTCAATACCCGGCTTCCCACCTTCAATCTGTTGAATAAAGTGTTGTCATTCGACGATGCCCAGCAGGCAGTCTACACGCTGACGCCGCCGCTTATCGTGATTGGCTCTGCAGGGAGCGGCAAAACCGCGCTAACCCTGGAGAAAATGAAAGAGATGCCGGGTGAGGTGTTATACGTGACCCGCTCGCCCTATTTGGTGCACAACTCGCGCAATCTGTACTACGCGCTCCATTACGAAAATGAGGCGCAAGACGTCAGTTTCATGTCCTTCGCGGAATATCTGGCCAGCCTGCGGGTGCCAGAAGGCCGCGAGATGTCGTTTCGCGACTTCACCTACTGGTTTGCCCGTCACCGCGCCGCGAGCACGCTCAAAGACCCACACCAGGTCTTCGAGGAATTTCAGGGCGTCATCGCCGGCTCCTCCACCAACGCCGCGTATCTAAGCCGGGACGCGTACCTCGGCCTCGGCATTAAACAATCGATTTTCTCCACCGCTGAACGCGAGCACGTCTACGACCTGTTTCGCAAATATCTTGATTTTTTGCGGGAAAACGACTTGTATGACGCCAATATCTTAAGTTATCACTATCTGCCCCTGGCCGAGCCCCGCTACGATTTTGTGGTGGTGGACGAAGTCCAGGACTTGACCACTATCCAACTCCACCTCATCCTCAGATCCTTGAGTCAGCCACGACACTTCATTCTCTGTGGGGACTCCAATCAAATCGTCCACCCCAACTTTTTTTCGTGGTCGAAGCTGAAAAGCTTTTTCTACAAACAGGAGACGAATGACGCGCCGGCAGACCTGATTCGGATTCTCCATACAAATTACCGCAATTCGGTGGACGTCACCGAGGTGGCCAACCGCCTGTTGAAGCTCAAAAATGCCCGTTTTGGCTCCATCGACCGCGAGAGCAATTACCTGGTGCACAGCAATGCGGAGACGTCGGGCGCGGTGGTATTGCTGGCAGACGCGGAGTCCGTCACCCGTGAGCTCAACCAGAAAACACATCAATCGACGCACTATGCCGTTGTCGTTATGCACCCGGAGCAGAAAGCGGCGGCGAAGGCGCATTTCCAGACCCCGTTGATCTTCTCTATTCAGGAAGCCAAAGGACTGGAATACGACAACATCATTCTCTATAACTTCATCTCTGGCGACGAAGAGCGTTTTGCGGAAATCACCCGTGACGTCAATCCTGCGGACCTGACGGAGGCGGAGCTCAGTTATGCGCGGGCCAGGGATAAAAGTGATAAATCACTGGAAATCTACAAGTTTCACATCAACGCCTTATACGTGGCGATCACCCGCGCCGTGGAAAACATCTATCTGGTCGAGTCCAATCCTGGCCACCGCCTGTTCGAGTTATTGGGACTCACACCGTGGGAAGGTCCCCTCAATCTCGTCGAACAAGGCTCCAGCTTGGAGGAATGGGGACAAGAAGCCCGCAAACTGGAACTGCAGGGCAAACAAGAGCAAGCCGAGGAAATTCGTAGTCAGATCCTCAAACTCAAGACCGTTCCCTGGGAGGTGCTCACGGGCGAGACGCTGCACGCCCTCGAGCGTAAAGCTCTGGAACAACAGGACAAGAAAGCCAAGTTGCTGTTGTTCGAATACGCCCTGGTCTATCAGGACCTCAACCGTATTAACGCGCTTGCCGAGTCGGGTTTTCGACCGGCCACACAGCCCGAAAAAGGCATCAAGCTCCTGAACCAGAAATATTTTCTGCCGTACGAGCTGAAAAAACCCGACGCCATACTGCGGCAGGTACGCCAATACGGGGTCGATTTCCGCAATCCCTTCAATCAAACTCCACTGATGAGCGCCGCCCGTTTGGGAAACGAAGAGCAGGTAAATCTGCTGGTGGAGATGGGGGCGGATACCAGCTTGGTGAACAACGCCGGCTTTAACGCTTTTCACATCGTTTTGGAACAGGCATGTATCTTGCCCAATTACACCGTCAAAAAACTTGCCGGCGTGTATGAGCAATTGGAGCCGTCCGAGATGGTCATCCAGGTCGATGGGCGACTCGTCAAGCTGGACAACCGGCTGATGGAGTTTCTCATGCTCAACCTGATGATCGCCATGTTCTATACGCGTCTAGGCGAAAACGTCGTGCGCTCGCGCGGTGGTGCATTCAGCAGCGGAGATTTTGTTGAGGTGTTGCAAAACTTCCCTGATACGGTCGTGCCCGCGCGCCGCAAGAAGCGCGCGTATATCTCCAGTATTCTGTCCAAAAACGAAGTCGATCGAGACGACAAATACAACCGCAAGCTGTTCCACCGCATCAAGCATGGGCATTACATCATCAACCCCAAACTTGCCGTCTGGGTCGAAGGGGAGTGGCGCAATATCTACGATCTGCTCTCTCTCGACGCGCTAGGCTTCCGGCGCCAAGCAATGCATGCCTTTTACTCTTTCGATCCCAATCAGTTCCTGCAACGTGATTTGCAGCAATTTAAAACCGTAGTCGCGCGGCTTCGGAGCGCACCGTAGGTCGATTGTGTCGCATCTACTTCACCTATTCGATGCCGAAACGTGCCAATCCTATATTCATACGTTGCGCTGGAAAGATCGGCCCCTACAATGTCCCCGCTGTCAGAGCCTCAACGTCGGACCGTGGGGCACCTACCACGCCCAGCCCGGACTGCAACGCTACCGCTGTAAAGAGCAGGGCTGCAAACGCACCTTCAATGACCTCACCGGCACGCTCCTGGATGGCAGCAAGCGTTCTCTGATGCACTGGATTCTCGCCACCTTTCTCTTGTGCCTGTCGTGTTCCTCTCGGCGCATTGCCAAAGAGTTGGGCGTCCATGTCCGCACGGGCTACCGCTGGTGCTGGTGGCTGCGCAATGCGGCCCTGTCCTATGAGATCGGACGGAAGTTGGCAGGGGCGGTCGAAGCTGATGACCTCTACCATACGGCGGGGCATAAGGGACAGGCCAAGACGGGTGGCACCAAGTCACTGGGCCGTCAGCCCCGCAGTCGCCGCAAGAAACGCGAGCCCGGGCGGGGCCACTACGACAAGGATCGGCCAGCCATTATCGCCTGGGTGAGTCGCCAGGGCGGTGTGGTGATTCAGGCGACACGGGACTTTACGGTGAAGACGGTGCAGAAGGCCGCCGACCTCGCCATGCAAGCTGGCAGTATGCTCTACACGGATTCGGCCAGCAGTTACCGGTTGATCACGGGCTATGCGCATGACTCCGTGAATCATACCAAGAAGGAATACGCCCGTGGTGACGTCCATGAGAATCGGGCGGAGTGCCTCTTTTCGTTGCTCAAGTCCTATTTGCGGGTGTCTCGGGGCGTGAGCAAAACGACGCTGCCAGGCTATGTGGGATTCTTTCAATTCCTGCGCAACTTTCATCAGCTGACGGCGTTTGAGCAGGCTGAAATGATCCTGTATGCTGCATTGGACCCCTCAGTTGCGAGCAAGGGCAAAAAGGGAGAATTTATGAAGTGTATGGAAGGAAAAGGAACGTCGCACCCTTGCGCATAAGGCATGTATCACTAAAATTCGCCCTATATATTTGTAATGATTGACCTTATCTGTCGATCAACAACAGTTAACGCCATAAGCACCGACGAAAGCGACGGCGTAGAGCGAGCATTATATGGATATCACTACCTTCAATCGCGCAACCCCGATGGGATGCGGTTGTGCCAGTCCGTCGCCTGCTCATAGGCCCAACCCATTCTGAGGATCGTCGCTTCATCGTAGGGCCGTCCGATGAGCTGGAGGCCACTCGGCAAGCCATCCCGGGTAAACCCATTAGGCACCGTCAGAGCGCAGCGTTCGAGGAGATTTACAGCCCGGGTAAATCCGGCTGGGGTCGAGCCCTGGTCCACGTCATCCAGCGGGATGGCAGGCGTTGCAACCGTGGGTGTGGCCAGGGCGTCAAAGGTATCAAGGGCGGTGGCAAAGTGGGATTTGATACGATCCATCTCGGCCAGCGCATCGAGATACTGGCGTGCCGACAGGGACTTCCCGGCCAGAATGCGCGGTCGAACATCCTCGTCCAACGGCAGATTCGCGTCGTCACACAGATCCCCCACCACGCTATACCCTTCAGCATAAATAATGGTACCGGTGCGCTCGGCGAACTCAGGAAATGATAGGGGGAGGGCGTCGAGCTGCACGATCTCCGCCCCGAGTTCCGCCAGGACGTCGAGTGAGGCATCAAAGCACGCGAGGATCTCAGGGTCGACACCCTCTCGCTCTCGGCGGGGCATGACGGCCACACGCAAGCCACGCGCGCCCCGCTTGAGCGTCGCCATCGAGTCGATGTCACCAATCCCCCGGGTACGACGGTCCCGGGGGTCTTCACCTTGGAGGACTCCCAATAACAGGGCGGCGTCTTCGACATCGCGAGCCATGGGACCGGGGGTATCGAGTGTGGCAGCCAGAGGCTGCACCCCGTAGGTGCTAATCCGCCCGATGGTCGTCTTGAGCCCGGCCAACCCGCACCACCCCGAGGGCAGGCGTACCGAGCCACCGGTGTCGGTTCCGATCGCCCAGGGGGCCAGGCCCGCCGCGACTGCGACGCCGGAACCAGCACTGGAGCCACCGGGGGTGCGATGCACCTCGAGGTCCCACGGGTTCCAGGGCGTGCCGAATTGTTGGTTGGTCCCCCAGCCACCCATGGCGAATTGCACGGTGTGGGTCTTCCCCAGCACGATCATGCCCGCCGCAATCATCTTT
>CAJIAL010000778.1_pt1 | contig 14596 bp, 16 predicted proteins | sample 9199091 | NCBI WGS metagenome assembly CAJIAL01 (sample SAMEA7708270, study PRJEB35096) | sediment metagenome | biome: marine neritic benthic zone biome [ENVO:01000025]; feature: sediment [ENVO:00002007]; material: shallow marine sediment [ENVO:03000034] sea grass bed [ENVO_01000059] ... | reverse complement strand
GCACTCGTGGGGAGATGAATGTGGTCTTCATAGTTTCCCCGGAACACATTGTCTTTGATCGTGGTGCCAGTGGCCCGGAACACCAGAACCCCGCGCGAACCGGGAGCAGTGGGCTCCAGCTCCAGGGGCGTGCCGGTCCGGAGTCGCTCGATGATCAGGTCTTTCAGCTTCACGTTCAGGGCAGGGGGCCTGACAAACATTCCGACATCACGCTTGGTTGGGTCCTCTTTGGGATGGCGCAGGGTAAGCGCCCTCACCCTGACATTCGGGGCAAAGACATCGAGGACGATGTCCACTGGCACACCAGCCGGAGCCTCTTGGTCCGGGTTGCCACCCGCCGATTCTAACACGGTCGACTCCGCTCCAGCCCCGACCAGTCTCAATCCGTCCTTACCTGCCGGCACCGTGACGTTCTCGAAATAAGTACCGGCACCGATACGTATCTTGTCTCCCGGCTCTGCCACGTTGACGGCTTGCTGGATGCTACCGCACGGGGCTTGCGCGCTACACGTGTCTCCCGTTGCATTCGGCTCGACAAAGCGTGTCCCTGCCAGGGCGATGACGGGTAGACAAAAAAGTATGACTGAGACCGCGAGGGTTATCTTCTTCATGACAGTTTCTCCTTGTCAATCTTTCAGAGCGTGTTTGTCAATGAGCCTGAGACCGCTTTGGCCGGTGTGGGTATCAAACTATTCGTCTGCGTTGAATTGCTTGATTTTTCCTGGCCCGGATTCATGCTGCTGACCCATGAGGACGCTCATCCAATTCTTATTCCACAAGATGACGGCTAGGGGCATCTGTCACTTGCGTACATCTGTACATCGCGCTGCGGCATCAGCTCGAGGTTTTGAAACGCTCGTCCAAACGGCCCCAATTCTCCCCAACCGATCGTTGCTTGTGGCTACTCTTGTCACATTGGTGGTCCAAGTGGCCCCATGCTCTCGAAATCATGCAGGCAGATACGGTGCGACGCTGGCGACGACAGGGGATGTGGCATCACGTGCGGGGGAGACGAGGGCGGAAGTGGCCGGATCGTCCCGCGATTCCAGCCGATACTCCTCGAAGAACATCGCACAACCAATTGGAGTGCCTCATCATGCATTGCCTTTCATTTCAAGAGGTATAAACAATATATGAGGCCGTGCGAACGACCAACTTGCCATAGACAACGTTCGATATACAGCTACAAAGCCACTGACTAACATTGACATAACAATTCACGATTTCCTCTGAATCGATATCTCCTGTCCAGCAAGAATATTGGATAAATTTGTGATGGATACTTCGACGCGAGGATCATCATACCATAAATTTGTTTCTTTGGTTGTTATCGTGTCTGACGAGTCCCGACTCCTCTTATCGGTGAGTCCGCCAATGGTGATGGTAGTTCATGTATGATCCTAGAACGTCGCTGACAGCTTCCGTAGCGGCGGGTCATGGGCTACGCTGCGCCCGCTGGACGTGCCGGGAGTCGATGCGGGCCGCACAGAGGCCCATCCCAGGCGTCTCTCGGAGGCTCTAGGGCGTTGCGCACGGCACCAGAGGGCTCTCAGGACGTGTGTCCCGACGCAGAGATACAGAGTTCGCGACACAAAAACGCGTTTCGATTTTCCTATCCGTCAAAGGGATTCACATAGCTCACGCCGGTTGTTTTGATATCGTCAACATTGCGTGTCGCCAGGACCAAATGAGAGACCTTGGTCGTCGCGGCCAAGAGTCCATCGACCGTGGGAAGCGGATGCGGGACATTGGTGTCATGATCTTTCCGGCGCAGGAGCTCGATGCCTTGGCGAATTTCGCCGACCACTAACACACTCAAATAAATCTCGTGCTCCTCCCAGCAGCCGGCCGGTAGCTGTTCCCGCAAGCCGCTGCTTGACAGTGTTCGAAATTCTTACCCCCAGTAGACCTTATTAATGCGAAATGGATTTGGTGTTAATATGTTGTACTCTAATTAATGCGAAGCGTATTAAACGTTAATGCAATTTGCAATATATTCGGAGTCGCTCCGTCTCTCATGGGATTGTAAAACGGTGGGGATTATCTTAATGAATCCTGAAGATTTCAGGGCGTCTTTAGTGGGTCAATGTATTCGTACTCTTCAAGGATATTGGGCTTTTGTTCCGCACCCTCTACCTCCTAAGCTTGAGCTGGATTGGGATTTAGTCCGGCTGCTCTCGGAAGCAGACCGGGCACTCAGTGAACTTTCCGGTGCCGGACGTTTACTGCTCAATCCTCACCTCCTAATTGGGCCGTATATGCGTCGTGAGGCAGTGTTGAGTTCACGGATCGAGAACACTCGGGCAGGGATGAGAGACCTATTTTTCTTTGAGGCGGACGAAACTGAGCCACCGGGAGTCCCAGATGTCAGGGAAGTAGCAAATTATATGCGCGCAATGGATTACGGTCTTGCACGACTCAAAGAGCTGCCTATCAGCATCCGACTCGTGCGAGAAATTCATCAGCGTTTAATGGAAGGTGTACGCGGGGAACACGGGACACCGGGAGAACTAAGGCAGAGTCAAAATTGGATAGGACCTCCGGGCTGCACGCTCAATACTGCGACCTATGTTCCTCCTCCCGTGCAAGAGATGTTTGATGCTCTGGGGGCCTGGGAAAGGTACTTACATTCTGACGTCAAGGAACCACTGCTCATTCAGTGTGCACTCATGCATTATCAGTTTGAGGCTATCCATCCCTTTATCGATGGCAATGGCCGAGTGGGACGCCTTCTGATCACCTTTTTTCTATGCGAACGTGGACTCTCCCAACCATTACTCTACCTCTCGGCTTTTTTTGAGAGATATCGCGACGAATACTACCGTCGGCTACTCGCAGTTAGCCAAAAAGACGACTGGCGCGGGTGGATCGAGTTTTTTCTGCGTGGAGTCGCTGTTCAAGCACAGGAAGCATTAGAAGGGGCAAATCAGATTCTTGATTTGCATGACAAGTATCGGGCGATGCTTGGAGGTAAGCGTGTTCCACAAGCAGCTCTGCGGCTCATTGAGAGTCTATTTGTCAGCCCAGTGGTTTCTGTGGCGAGGCTTTCAGAGCTCTGGGACATGCCTTTCCCCGCCGTTCAAAGAGGTGTAGACAGATTGGTGAGGCTAGGAATCCTGTCTGAAATGACCGGACAGCGCCGAAATAGACTCTACTTTGCTCATGAACTTCTGAGAGTGCTGGGCACAGACAGGGCTGAAAGAAAAAGCCCCTCAGATCAACCCTCGGACGGTTCTGAAGGTATCCGGTAGCTAACGAAGAGTCACGATGATTTAATCTTAAAGTGTTATGCTATCGCTATACGTATGTTATGTGTCAAAGGGATTCACATAGCTCACGCCGGTTGTTTTGATATCGTTAACATTGCGTGTCGCCAGGACCAAATGAGAGACCTTGGCCGTCGCGGCCAAGAGTCCATCGACCGTGGGAAGCGGATTCGGGACATTGAGCCGTCCCCATTCCTCGGCAACAGTCCGATCGACAGCAAGGATGCGTTCAGCGTAGTCATGCACAACTTGTTGCAGCCAGCTTTCCAGCCTTACCGCAGTATCACGATCTTTGCGGCGCAGGAGCTCGATACCTTGGCGAATTTCGCCGACCACTAACACACTCAAATAAATCTCGTGCTCCTCAATGGAGGCAAACCAACGTGCAACCCCGGGATGACAGCGATGGCCTTTCCGTATCTCAGCAAGAATGTTGGTATAGAGTAAAAAGCTCACAGCTGCGGTTGCTTGACCTGCAGGTCACATGTGCTATGCTGCTTCTCTCAAAGGCTACGCTCGTGTCGTGCCACGCGATGTGACGATAGATCAACCCCTTGCATACGTGTTGCTTGCAGAGTCTGCACTACCATAGCTGATGAGTCCTGCGGAGTTGCACAAGGAGTAAGAATGCACGCCACCACTTTTGATCAATTTGCCGGGACGGATAAATATATCGTCTCCTCTGCGCTCCGCGATGTCGTCAATGTCGCCATTGCCTTACAACGACCCTTGGTCGTCAAAGGCGAACCAGGGACCGGCAAAACGCTGTTAGCCCACAACATTGCCCGAGCCTTGGGCAAGCCGTTGTTGGTCTGGAATGTCAAGTCGACGACCAAAGCCAAAGATGGTCTCTACGTTTACGATACGGTGCAGCGCCTCAACGATGCGCGTTTCGGCGAGGGGGACGTGTCTGACATTCGGCGCTATATCCGTATGGGGGCGTTGGGGCAGAGTTTCGTCGCGGACGAGCAAGTGGTCTTGCTCATTGATGAAGTCGACAAGGCGGATATCGAATTTCCGAATGACTTGCTCAATGAACTCGATGAGATGAATTTCTATGTACTCGAAACGGACGAGCGTATTTCCGCCAAACATCGGCCCATCGTCATCATCACGTCGAATGCCGAGAAGGAACTGCCCGACGCGTTTTTACGTCGCTGTGTCTTCCACTACATTGAGTTTCCGCACCGCGACCTCATGAGTGAGATTGTGGGCGTGCATCATCCCACGCTTGCCGATGAGCTGCTAGAGCAAGCCTTGAACCGTTTTTATGAGCTGCGCAAAATTGACACGCTGCGGAAGAAGCCTTCAACGTCCGAGCTTATTGACTGGCTCCAAGCCCTAGTGGCCGCAGGGGTGACGCCGGAGCAACTTGAAGACGCCATTCCCTTCCTCGGGGTCTTGATGAAAAAAGAGAGTGATATCGAGATCTACGTAAAGCGAGGTGTTGCCACCAATGGTCCGACGCGGTCGCGCTATTAAATTGGCATGCACGAGATTAGCACACAGGCATCACGGCGCATGCGCCCGTCACAGCATATTCCAGGAGGTGGGTGCACGAATCTCACGCACCTTGATTTAGAGGACGCACACGATGTTTCTCGATTTTTTCTACACCCTCCGTCGCCACAACGTGCCGACCTCCATTACGGAGTGGATGACGTTGATGCAGGCGTTGAACCAGGGCTTTGCGCAGTCGTCGCTGCAGGGGTTTTATTATCTGGCGCGGGCGTTGTTGGTGAAAGACGTCGGGTACTACGATGCCTACGATATTGCCTTTAAAGAAGCGTTCCAAGGCATTGAAACCCCAGTGGACATTCTCGACGAAATCCTGGCCTGGCTGCAAGATCCCAAGACCCTTGAAAACCTGACACCGGAACAACTTGCGGCGCTGCCGAAACTCGATTTGGAAACCTTACGCCAGCTCTTTGCCGAACGTCTCAAAGAGCAGCGAGAGCGGCATGACGGCGGCAACCGTATGATCGGTACGGGTGGGACATCGCCGTTTGGGAACAACGGCAGAAATCCTGCCGGCATTCGCATGGCCGGGGAAGAAGGTGGGCAGGGGACGGCGATTCAAGTGGCGGAAGAGCGGCGTTTCCAGAATTACCGCCATGATCGTACTTTGGATGTCCGTCAGACACAGATGGCTTTGAAAAAGCTGCGTTACTTACAGCGCCTCGGTACGGAAGAAGAACTTGACCTGGACGAGACGATTGACGAGACGTGCCGCAACGGTGGTGAGATTGAATTAGTCTTTGCGCCACCGCGTAAGAACAATGCGAAGGTGTTGTTGCTTATGGATGCCGGTGGATCGATGCTGCCGTACACCAACCTGGTGGAACAGCTGTTTTCCGCGGCGCATCAGTCGACGCATTTCAAGGATTTACAGCACTACTACTTTCACAACTGTATCTACGAGCAGCTGTATACCGATATGCGGCTGAATAAGAAGACCCCGACACGGTCGCTGCTGCAGACGCTCGATGCTGATTACAAGGTTATCTTGGTTGGCGATGCCTATATGGCACCGGAAGAGCTGCTTGATTCTGGTGGGGCAATTTACTACTACCACAACAACAGCACGCCGGGCCTCGAATGGCTGCGCCGGGTGCAGGACCATTTCAAAGCCTGTATCTGGCTTAATCCTATCCCCACGCGCAATTGGAACCGGCCGAGTATTGAGCTCGTGCGCAAAGTCTTTCCGATGTATGAACTGACGCTCGACGGGCTTGATCAAGGCACCCGACACCTCGTGCGTAAGGTCGGGTAAAGGCGCCGGGACCTCATACCGGCAGTTTTTCCGGTAAGTCAGAGGTTGTCGGACTTTCCGGGGCTTCCGGCGGTTCCGTGTCGTGTGACGTTTCGAAGGTATCAGGCGATTCCGGGGGCGTATATGTCGTGCCCGACGGGTCCGTGAACTTGTCGTTCAGCTCCTGGACATGACGTCTGGCCTCCGCAAGTACTGCAGTGATTTCCTTCAGGGATCGCTTGCCCCAGCCAACCGGGCGCTTCCTGAAAATACTCCGCCACACGCGGGTATTTTTGTAAAAGGCCTGGGCGAAATTCTCCACAAACTCTTGTTCACGCATATTTCGCGCTTGTTGCCGGAAACGTTTTATGATGTGTTTGGCCCCAAGCTTCCGCATGGAAAGATGCGTATAACCCGCCAATACAATGACTGCGCCCAGGACGACGTAGCGCCAGACAGGGGCGTTGAGGAGTTGGGACCAGAAGGTGTGGCTGAAGCTCCAGCCGGTCCATTCGCCAGTCCACAACGTCAATCCAACGATGAGCACCAGGGCTGCGCCAAAGAGCATGCCATCCAGCCACAGCGTCCGTTTGCGCCAGCGGCGCAGCATGCCGCCAAGGGTCGGAATAATATGTTCTTCGATATCCCGTGCGGCTTGTTCGAGGACGGTGATGACGCGGTAAGCGCGATCAACCTCGACCTGGCGCATACGGGAATGGATTTCGGCCAGATCGACATCCCGTTTCGTTTCGAAGCGCTCCCGCAGTGCCGGGTCTTCAATTGGGTACGCCGCGTCGGAGTTGTAAATCCGAAAGAAGCGGCCAGCAGTAAGCCCTTGCTGGGCGAGTGCTCGTTCCCACGACGCAATGACATCTTCAGGGTTGTCTTCACGCGCCGTCGTATCAATTTGATTCAGCACATAGAGAAATTTGTTGGAGTCCGGCCGATGAATGGTCTGTGCCACCAGGTGCTCCAGCGTATCTTGCATGGTGCCGGGCTCGGGATGGCGGGCGTCGAAAAAGACCAGGACCAAGTCGGAAAGGTCAATGATGTGGTTGGTAATACGCAAGGTGGCCGTGCGTTGGGCATCGGCATCGAACCCGGGTGAATCAATCAGAATTTTCCCGCGAATGGGCTCACTCGGGCAGGTTTTCAGCTGTAAGTAGGCATCAATCCGACGGCCTTCCCCTGCGGTGATTTCTTCGATCGCCCGACTCACTTGGTAAAACGGAAAGCGCGGGTCGGCGTCCAGCGCCAGACCGGGCAAGACGCGGGCGGTGCCTTCTTTGCCGAAGCAGACGACCGTGAAGTGATCATCCACCGCTTGGTTGCCCGTGAGCTGGAGCTTTGCTTGCAGATAATGATTGATAAAGGTCGATTTGCCGGAAGAGTAGGTGCCCAAGACAGCGATCATGGGCCACCAGGAAATGCGTGTGGCGTAGGATTCATCACTGTGCAGAAAGCCAATGCGGCGTGCCACTTTATCCAGCTTACGAAAACTTGCTACCGCGTGTAATAAAACCGGATTTTCCTGCGCGAGATGCTCTTCCAAACTCCGCAAGCGCTGGGCAAGCTGGGCTGACTCCGCCATAGCTTCTCCTTCCCCCAAGAGTGTTCGGGTCTTGCACGATGATGTGTTTCAATACTAGCAAGCTTAGGGCCAAAATGCTACCAGGGCAGACGCGTGAGAGAGGGAGTCCGAGAGAGTCGCAGGTATCGGAGCGGCGGGATGACTGCGAGTGTTGCCGTGTGCGATAGCATAGTCATCAGGCCGACTTCTCGGGTGTCTCCCGCGTCGCACAGGTGGCGCAAATGACATCGTATTCCACCCGTAATCCCGTCACCGTCAGGCCCTCAGGTAAGTGGGCCGGTGGTGTTGGCAGTGGCAAAAACTGCCGGTCAATATCGAAAATCGTATTGCACATGCGACAAATCGCATGATCGTGATCCCGTGGGGTGCCATCCACCCGTAAGCGATCTCCCGAGGCGGAGACCCGTCGGCACAGTCCGGTGCGGAGGAAGGCATCGAGGGTCTGATACACGGTTGACAGCGACAACGAGGGATACTTGGGCCGCAGCTGCGCGTACAGGTGCTCGGCCGTTGGATGGCTCCGATCGTGCTCAAGTGCGGTCAATACCAGCAGCCGTGGTCCCGTGGCTTTCAGTCCTACCTGACGTAACCGCTCCACAGTTGTGGGCATGATGTCGACTCCCTCATAATCGTAATCGTCACAGTCTCAAACAGTTGTGATTATAAACGGGCTCCGGTCCGCTGTCATGAGGAAAATTGTCCCGGGGTCTGATGACTCCCTTGAGCTTACCGCCTCTTCTGTCCTGATGGCTACCGTAACGACCAGAGAGAACTCTTGGCAGTGGTATTGCCGCCGTATGTTGAGACGCAAGCATTGCTATGCCTGAAGGGATCTAGTATCTTTTCGTGGCCATTACCGCAGGTGTGCGCAGGCTGCGGTGATCTGACTGCTTTGTCGACACGTGGACGAACACGCCGGCCATGAAGACGGACGACGTCATATGCCGATCTAAGCTTGTTATGATCACCCTTATATCACCTGAGAGGTCTACTTTTTCACGAGATGGAGACACGTGTTATGCCTTTTACATTACCAGCATTACCGTATGCGAAAGACGCTTTACAACCGCATGTTTCAGCAGAAACCATTGACTTTCATTACGGCAAGCACCACCAAGCGTATGTGAACAATTTAAACAATCTAACGGAGGGCAAACCCGAAGCCAATTCCTCGCTCGAAGACTTGATTCGGACGGCTGAGGGGGGCTTGTTCAACAACGCGGCACAGGTGTGGAACCACACCTGTTATTGGAATTGCCTCTCGCCGAACGGCGGCGGTGCGCCCTCGGGCGATGTGGCGGCAGCAATCAACCAGGTTTCCGGGAGTTTTGAGGCCTTTAAGGAGCAGTTCAGTCAAGCGGCGACGAGCCTGTTTGGTTCGGGATGGACCTGGTTGGTCAAGGATAGCGCCGGGGCCATCACGATTGACAATATGTCCAACGCAGGGAATCCCCTGCGCGATGGTAAAACACCGTTGTTGACGTTGGATGTCTGGGAACATGCGTACTACATTGATTACCGGAATGCCCGGCCAAACTATGTGAACGCGTTCTGGAACATGGTGAATTGGGATTTCGTGGCGCAGAATCTCAAAGGGTAGCGTCGCATATCACACAGGGGAGGAAGGCGGTGACAGTCTGCCCTCCCCTGATTCATGGCGACACTGTCTCCACCGGCTGCAGACGGAAGTGCGCGATGGCCGCGGCCGCCGAGGGGAATGGCATGAGGAGCTGGAGAATTTTCGTGGTGACGGTCATCATGTCCAATGCACCATCGGCATGACGTTGGAGCGCGTCCGCGGCTGTCACCCAGAGCGGTTCGACACCTTCGTCTTGGGCGAGTAAAGCCGCGACACCGGGTGGCAGCCGCGCGAGGAAAAAACGCGTAGAAACGCGTGGAGTACCAATGTCCGGGGTAATCCCGTGCGCAAAGTAGACCAAGAGGTCCGTGGCCAACGCCCGCTCGAGGTCATGCATCAGGTTCGGGAAATTCGTTCCCCCCCGCTGCATCGCCTGGCGTTGCCGCCACAATATACGTACGTCATGCCCATCCGGCTCCCACAGCCTGCCATCGCCGTAGCGGGCCAAGAGAATGCCCGCTTGGTCAAACGTGGCGCGAAGTGCCGCGATCCAGAAGCTCAGAGCGCGTGACGCTGGCTCCACATCCGGTAAACGGAGCATAGCCTCGGCTGCGGTAAACTCCCGCGACAAGGCCAGTGCTGTTGGAATGGCGTCGGTGGGTTCAAGCATACCACCAGGAAAGACATACGTACCGGCAACACACGCATCATCAGGACAACGTTGTACGAGCAAAACCTCCGGCTCGGTTCCGGCACCAATACGATCCCGCATAAGCACAAGCGTCGCAGCATCTTGGGGCGTAGCAGCCATACTTTCCTCTTCGACGACGTGTTTCCTCTCGCGCCACAACCGCGCGCGGCACTCTCATTGGGTCACTGAGCCATCCAGCTGTTGCAGGTAGTGGCGAAACTGGGCGATGGCGCGCTGTTCCGGAATCCGCATAAAGTACCGCAGCCCTCGGATATATTCGGTGACCTCCCGCTGTAGCATCAGCAGATCGTTCCGCGGGTCCGAGAGTTGATACATGGCGTTGACGCCTTCTTCTAATCCGACGTAGAGCGCATCCTCGAGCAACGCCTTATCTTTGCTCTCCACGTCTTGACGGACGAGCCACCGGGAAAACACACATGGCAACCCCGTCCACTCATACCATTCTTCGCCCAGGTCGTATTGGTGGGGAAAGCCCCGCACACCCGGCGTTGGCGGAGTCCCTGGTTCCCCACAACGAGCTCCGCATCGTACGGCTCTTGCAGCGTCACATACGTCACCCGTTGGCTCTGGTACTTTAGCCTGAGCAGCATGTGCACCAGCCATGCCTCAGTGGAGCATCTCGACCAATGTGAGGCCCCGGCGCGCCATAGCGAAGTAGCAAGGCTCAGCGTGAAGCTCCGGGACATATCCCACTTTGAGTGCCATAAACTCATCCCATTGTGTGCCCAGTTCCTTCCAATCGTCCACTGAGGGTACGAATATAGGGAGAGAGTCGGGGCAGGTCAAGAGGGAGTGGGGCCCGCTCCTGCATCAGATGGTGGTATGAGGCGCTGGAACGACGTAGCATCAGGAGTGCCAAGCACCAGTGTCGTGGTTGTGCGCCCATGCCCCCTGGACGCAGCGACTCTGCGGTGTCTACACGTGTGCCTGCGTCCAAGAGACGTATAATCTGTGGCATTGCCGTAGGGGACCACGACAGGCAGAGAGGGGAGAGCGATATGGAACTGGTCGACTTACACCGTTACGAAGTTACCGGGATCTTAGGCTCTGGGGCTGACTACGAAGTTCGGGCTGCGAGGGAGCGTGAGACAGGCAAGCAGGTGGTCCTCAAACGGCCCGAGCCCCAGATGGTACGCCGCCAGCTGCACGCAGGCATCGAGGCACGTACCGACCGTGTTTTGCAGATGTACCAGGACGTGGGGCACACCATCCCGACACTCGTCCCTCTGGTGGGATACACCGAGCGGGCAAACCACGATGCGTACTTCGGCGATGCCTTGGGACAGGAATACCGGGTTATCGTTGCAGATCGTGCTGTAGGCATTCCGTTTGTGGGGGATATCAAGGCCCGCTTCAGAGGTGTTCCCATTGGGGTTGGCCAACACCTCTTCGCGCTCTTTCCGCTCATCCAGGTCAGTAGCCACCCGCCTTTTGCGATTCATCAGCAACTGCTGGACCTCGAAGAACGGTTCTTCCAGGCTGGGTACATCCTTTTGGATTTACGGCCCCAAAACGTCTTCTACCAGCCGCTCTCCGGGCGTATAAGCGTGATCGACTGTGGCGCTCTCACGGACTACAATAGCGCTGCAGACGTAACGCGGAAGCCCTCACCGGATATCCACGATTTTTACCTGGAAATGCTCAAATTCTATACGACCCCCCATAGGCCGCCTCTCCAGGCAGGTGGCTACCGCGATCCGTACGGTTTACGACCTGTGGTTCACTTTGAACGCGAACTCGACGATATGGCCCGCTCATTCAAGGCTGTCTCGGACGCAGCGGTGCAAGATGCAGCGCAGACCGTTATCAGTCAGGTGCGTCATCGTGCCTATACGGATTTCGGGGATTTTCGCCGAGATCTCCTGGCGTACTTAGATACTGTGAGGGCGTATAATCAGTCGCTACCCGACTTCGCTGAGGCCCAGCGAGCATGGTCTGAAGCGCTCGCGTGGCTCCGTGATATCCACTGGCAGCAGTATCTCTTTTGTCCGGAGACCGACCTGGCAAGGTTGACACGCTAACGTCATACCACCTGGCTTCTATGTGCGATACGTTTGGAAGGAACCTGGAGACATGCTCACGAGTACCGTGGCAATCCTACACGACAATACCGCCCATGGTGAGGATAGCTACCTCGTTCGTAAGCTGAGCCATCACGCCTTTCTCGATGCCGTCATGGATGGGGTGACCGGTCGCGGCGGGAAGGAAGCGAGCCAAGAGGTGGTGAACGCCCTGGCCGCCACGTCGCTCACGTCGCCAGAGGCTGTCGTTGCTGCCCTTGAGGAAATCAATGGCAGATTTTACCAGATCAGCTTGGGGCGTTTTTTACTGACCACAGCCTCCGTGGCTCTGTTTCTCGACGGCGTATTGCACGTCGTGAGTGTGGGAGATAGCCCCGTTCTGCTCATCCGCCCTCATACCGTGCAATTTCTGTCAAGCCGCGCGCAAGGGTTTACCCATGGGGGGATCGCTCGTGCTCTTGGGATGCGGAAAACGCTGGTGCAACTCTACCGGGCCGAGGTGGACATTGAGCCGGATGACCGCTTGGTCCTGATGACCGATGGGATCACGGATAACGTCACGCAAGACGAGTTGGTGGATATCGTTCGGTGTGCCATGTCACCTGACAAGGCCGCCGAACAGATACAGGCACTGATTGACTCACGACGTATAGAGGGTATATTGCCAGAGCAACTCGGAGGCCGCTTTCGCCACGATGATCAGACGGCCATCTGCCGTTTTTTCAGCACCACGAAGTAGCCTAAATCGGTCCATGAGGGCGCACGTACCCGTCCCGGCATGTTCCGGGAGTCACGTGTAGACATCTCAGTGGTCTGATCTCGGCATGAGTCGTGAGGCCTGTGCGGATAAAGACGTGTTAGCCCGCGACGGTAAAACGCTCAGATTCGGCATGCTTCGACCACAGCACATCGGCTGCGGTCATGACCGCAGCCCGCTCAGGGCTGGCCCGCCAGGCATCGTAAATATCATTGCTGTCCCACATGACGAGCGTAGTGATCTTGGTGGGGTCGGAGAGGGAGATAAGAGTTTGGCGGCTGACAAAGCCGGGAGCATGACTCTGCGCTTCGCCATTACGATCCAGGAGCTTACGAGCCTCGTCGATTTTATCTTCCTTCGCCCAGTGGTGCGTCAGGACACCGATCATAACGCCTCCATAGCATTGTCAGAGATAGTCGAGAGGTTGCGAAAAACACGGGCGAGTGTACCAACGGCGCACGGAGCCGTCAATCGTAGTAGGCACACTGCCCTCATCACCCAGTGCAGCAGGGAAGTTCGCCCTGCCCCGACAAGGAAAGTCTGCCCCATGGACATGTGTATACAAGACGGCAAGCTCGTATGTCTCGACTATACCCTGTCGCTCGCGGACGGCACGATGATCGATTCGGCGCAGCAAAGCGGGACGTGGACCTACGTGCACGGGCACACAAGGATGCCACCCGGCCTCACCACAGGTGTCGCAGGTCTCCGGGTTGGCAATACCGTACGGCTTGAACTCGCCCCGGAAGAGGCGTTTGGCGTCACGCAACCCGAGGCGTTTCATGAGTTCCCCAAAGCGCGTTTTCCCGCCGCTGTACTCCAGGTCGGCTATACGGGAGAATTGCCGGGACCGGACGGGAGTATTATCCAGTATCGCATTCATGCCATCAACGAGGAGACCGTTACCCTCGATCTGAACCATCCCTTGGCCGGCAAGCATGTCGTTTTTGATGTCACCGTTGTCCACATCCAGGACTAAAGTGCAAAGGCCCGCTATCAGCCGCAGCCTGTAGCGCCCACCCCCTCCGGTCGCGGCTCATGCCGGTCGCGTCTCGCTACATCTGTACATCCTCATGTCATAACGATACGGATAGGAAGAACAAACAGCATTTTCACCCCGTCCCCTGCGCCGCACGTCCCTGCCGGCGGGCGAGCGGCCCCACCTCGCGCGTGGCGAGGGCGGCGTCTCCTGCAAGCCGCAGGGGCGGCTGCCGCAGCGGCTCGCAGCGAGGCCTAGCACGGTACTGCGCAGTTTGGGCATGCGGATGAGGATACGTGAGGCTGAGGACTCAGCGGTTGCTCGGGCGAAGGCCTCGGGACGGCCGGTTTGAAGAAGCTGAGGGGGGGGCTATAAGGCAAGGAAGGGGGAACTCTCAGCGAGTTAACGAAGCGGAAGGAAAATCACTTGGTTGGCGATTTCTTCTTCCGTGTAGCATTGGGCCAATAGCTCCAAATCTTCAACGCACTGGCCGATGCTCACACCTTGTTGAGCAGAAAATACGAGCCCACAAAGGATTGCTCAGTGCACTGCCACTCGCTAGCAATTAGCAGTAAATCTTGATCCTGGGAAAAGAGAACCCGTCCGAGTTCTGTCGCCCGCTGCAGCAATGAGACGTCATCGACTTCGCGGGTGCCATCCTCTTGGCTGATGAGAACATCAATGTTCCGTCGCCGCAGTCCAGCGGTAATGGTGGCGGGAATGTGGACGTCCATATAAAATTTGAGAACCACTTACGCGCTCTTCTGACGGGCGAGAAGTTCAGCGCGTGACAACGTCTGGTGCTCTCGAAGATCGTTGACCTTGGTCGTGTGCGCCGCCATGAACTGAACAAGCTCGTCATAATGATCGTAAAAATAGGTTAAGGCGGCATACACTTCTTCTGGCCGTAAATCAGGATGCTGGCGCATGAGTTCTTCG
>CAJIAL010000129.1_pt1 | contig 14618 bp, 14 predicted proteins | sample 9199091 | NCBI WGS metagenome assembly CAJIAL01 (sample SAMEA7708270, study PRJEB35096) | sediment metagenome | biome: marine neritic benthic zone biome [ENVO:01000025]; feature: sediment [ENVO:00002007]; material: shallow marine sediment [ENVO:03000034] sea grass bed [ENVO_01000059] ... | reverse complement strand
TACGGATATCCCCATAAAAACCGCAAAGCCTCGGCACTCATACCCGTACGAACATACCCCGCCAACACCGACTCGCGATCCTCTTGGTCGAGTGCAGCAAACCGTTGGGCCATGCCAATCTCTTCCAGGTACGCAGTACGGGCAGCTGGCGTGGGCTTCGCCAAATAGGCCCGGATTTGCCCTGGGGACATCAGCTTCCTGTAGGCACGAAATTCGGCTTGCTCCTGAGGAGGTAGCTTGCTGACCGCGGCATGGTACGTACAACCGGCAAACGCCAATAGCGCGCCGACGAAGACAACAAGACAAAGCGTCTGGACAACACGAACGCTGCCACGCATGAGACTCTCCTTCTCTTCTGTGGTGTACGTTTCGCGAACATTCCACCACGCATCTCCGCGCAGGTGTTTCTCTATGTCTGTAGGAACGTCAGGACATCACTGGAGATTCCGCTCCACACAAAATCGAGTCCAGATTATGGCAATAATCCTGAGGAGGACAGGCAATGACCGGAAGCAGAAGCGCTATTCCGCCTTATGGATTGCCTCTGCAGGCAACAAACCCAACAAATGGTCGTAGGCACGCGCCAGGTACGCGGCATCTTTCGATTCCAAGGTGAGTTTGACGCGGTAGTCAGGGTTGCGCACCTCAGGGTAGGAGCCAAGGAGCACCTCGGGGAACTCGTGTAACAGGGCATGCAGGAGATGCGCAAAAGAGCTTTCAGGGATCGTCACATACACTTGACGACCATGGTATGGCAGGTCACGAAAACGCTCTTTGATACTATCGAATTTCCGACGAAATAATTGCGGAATACCCGGAAACACATATACATTCTCGATCAGCAGCACGGGCACAGGCAAACTGGGCTCCATCAGCAATTGCACGCCCTCCGGCACGCTGGCCATTTTCTGCCGGGCCGTTTCCGGTCGGTCGATCCAATGTTGTTCTATTAATGCTTCCAGCTCCGGATGAATCACCACCTGCCGCTGTAGCCCTTTGGCTACCGCTTCTACGGTCACGTCATCATGCGTCGGTCCGACACCGCCGGTCGTGAACACATAATCAAACATCTGCGCAAATGCCGTTACATCCTCGGCAATGATTTCAACATCATCCGGTACCACGGCCACCCTACGTACATCCACCCCTAAGGTATACAACTCCTGACACAGATACGGGGAATTGGTATCGACAACCTTGCCGGACAGGATTTCATTGCCCACAACGAGAATACCAGCGGTTTTTGCCATGGTCATGCTGCCTTTTCACGCCGAACAGGAACCAAGACCGGCATCGTGTAACAGCGGTGCGGTCACCGCGAGCCGGCACAACGCATTCGTCCCTTCGAGTATTTGCGTCATCTTTGCATCACGAAAATACTTTTCCGCCCCTGATTTCATGGTCGTGCCATACGCGCCCATAAGCTGCACAGCGTCCGATGTTACCTTCACCGCCATATCACTGGCAAACACCTTGGCCATTGCGCTCAGTGAGGCGTCGGGCGGTTCAACCGCCGCCGCTTTATGCACCAAGAGACGTGCCGCCTCAATCTGCATTGCCATATCGGCCAAGAGATGTTGGACCATCTGGTGCTGAAGAATTGGTCCGCCACCCTGGACTCGCGTCAACGTATGTTGGCGCGCCAGCTCAAACGCTCCGCGTGCAATCCCCACAGCGATTGCCGCCGCTTGACAGCGTCCGTAGGCGCTCAGGGCTTGCACCAAGCCGTGTGCCTCTCCCTCGGCGGTGAGCATATGCTCGCGAGGAATAGTGGCGTTCTCCAGGTAAAACTCCACCAATGGACAACCGCGTAACCCCATGACGGGGAGTACCGCACTCACATGAAAGCCCCGGATATCCGTCGGGACATAAAATGCCGTAAGGCCGGCGGGACTCCGCCCCTCATCAACCGTCGCAAACACGCATAGCCATTGCGCGATGTTGCCACCGGCACAATAAGCTTTACGACCGGAAAGCACATAAGCATCGCCCCGACGTTTCGCCAGCACCATCATTGCGGCTGGGTTCGTTACATCGGGATGCAGAAGATCGCTCCCCACCTGCCGTTCGGTTAAGGCATAGGCCCCGAGCAGCGGCGTTTGGGCTTCTTCCTTGGCGACAATATCCGCACACAACTGGTCCGCCAACGCGGTGTTCCCGGAAAGCACCACCGCCTGCTGTGCCAGACTATTTGCGGCAAACAGCGCGGCAATACCACCGTCCCAATGGGCAATTTCTTCCAGCGCAATTGCCATGGTGAGGCGATCCATGGTGCCGCCGTAGCGCGGTGGGAGATGCGCCGAAATCAAACCGACGTCACAGCTTGTGCGCAGGAGGTCCCAGTCCACGGTACCTGGAGGCGACGCATCAAGTTTTCGCGCTTTCCAGCGGACTTCGCGGCGGGCAAAGCGACGCACACTCGCCTGCACGGCCTGCTGTTCCTCGGTGAGCACAAACATGCTCTCTCCTCGGCCGCTACCTACACAAGCGACGTGTTACTGCGGCTCGTCTTGCAACTGACGATATTTACTGGAGAAAAAGAGCAACGGCTTGACATCGGGGTCCGGATTCACGGAAGCCTCTTGGACTTCCCCGAGAACGAGCGTGTGGTCACCACCATCATATCGCGTCCAGATCTTGCAATCGATGTATCCCAGGCACTCGTCCAACACCGGGCTGCCGGTGACTTTGGTCGAGTGCGGAATATCGGCGAATTGATCGCCCTCTTTCGGAGCTTTTCCGGCCCACCAATCCGACCACTCACGCCGATGCTCCGGCAGAATGTTGACGCAAAAGCAATCGCCATCCATCAGATAGGTATGCATGTCGGTGCGTTTGTCAATGCTCACCAACACGAGGGGCGGATCGAGCGACACCGAAGAGAACGCGTTGGCCGTCATACCATGGGTTTTGTCATCTTTGCAGGTCGTAATCACGGTGACACCGGTCGCGAAACGGCCAAGAACTTGTCGGAAAAGCGCAGGATCAAAAGGCATGAAACTCTCCTTGTGGCATAGGCTCACAGCATTGCGCAGGCATCACGACGTGTATATATCGCCGTCGGTCGGCAGTCCTGCAACGTATTTCGCCAGCTCCAGGCTGTTGCGAAAATCGTACTCACGATGAATGGTCATTTTTTCGGCTTCGATCGAGCCCTCGGCATGGACGGCAAGCACGGCTTGATACCCGGCAAAATCCGAGGCCGTCAGTTCGGAAATCATACTCAGCAAGCGCAGACGGTCTTCGACGGGGATACCAGCTTTCCCGCCGAGATACTTTTCAATCAAGGGGCGCGTTTCCGGGTTGAGGAGATCGTCTTCTCCCGGCGCCGTTACCAGAACACCACCACTGATATCCTGCAAGTACGCAATCATCTGATGATAGTTCTCGGCAAAATGCAACTTCGCGATGTTCACCAGCAGCGGACTCGGCACCGCAATGTCTTCCTCCGCCACACGGCATTGCAACGCTGCCTGTGTGGTCAAGCCCCGCAACGTCTCGGTATAGGCAATGAGCCGGGTGATTTTCTCCCGGATATGGCCGGCGCGCGTGAGCCCATTGTACTCGGCAATCAGTTGTGCTGCCCCCGCCAGGGTATCAGTCAACGGCAACTTGTACGAGATCGCCGTAAAGCGATGAAACTCGACGAAGGTTTTTGCCAGGATACCTGCAAATTGCCATTCTTTTTGCAGGAAAACCCGCTCATGCGGCACGAAAACATCGTCAAAGATCGTCAGGGTTTCCGTCATCTTGTGCTGCGAGGTGATGGGATGATCCAAACTGCCTTGGCGCGGTGCGCCGTAGGGACTGCAAATCATCTTCACGCCGGGAGTGTTCGCGGGAATGGCAAAGGCGACGGCATAGTCTTTATCGGCTTCCGACATGTTGCGCGTCGGCAAGACAATGACCTCGTTCGAGTTGGTGAGCACGGACGTATGGATCTTGGCGCCACGCACCACGATACCGTCAGGACGCTCCTCCACGATACGGACATAATAATCCGGGTGCTCCTGCGCCGTCGGCGGTAAACTGCGATCGCCCTTGACATCGGTTTGCGCCACAGCAACCGCCAAATCGTTATCGGCACAGTGACGGTAGAACGCTTTGACACGCTGTAAATAGTCGGTGTTGACGTGGTCGTCCATGTAACGGGCGACCATGTGCAGTGCAAAGAGGGCATCGGTGCCGATTTCTTTGATCAGCACCACCAAGGTGCGCCCCAGCGCGGTGGCTGTTTCGATCAATTGACTGCGCTTGAGGAGGTCCTCGCTCGTGCGGGGGAGGGCATAATAGCGGCTGATCAGGTTGCCGGTGTCCGGGTCTTCCACGACAGCCAGGTCACGGTAGCGCGGGTCTTCAGCCATGCGATAGTCAATGCTGGCATGATCGACCGCGACACGTAACGTCGGGTGCGTCGTGACATCTTTCACCCGCTCGCCTTTGTAATAGATGACGCGGTCATCTTGCAAGCTGGCCTGGTACTCCTGCGGCGTTCGCAACCCCATGGACTCCTCCTTTATCACCCTCGCGCGGGCCTTCGTGCTTGGTGCGCTCTCTTCCTCTGTGGATACGGTGGGGGCCTATTATACCGGAACCCGGTACCGGCAGCAAAAAGGAGAAGAGACGTGGGGGAAAGGCCATCTGTCCTTTAGTCTTCGAGCTGGCGTCGCAGGGTCGCAATATGCTTCTCAATGGCGGGGGCATCAGGGGCTTCGTGGAACAATTCGAGGTAACGCTGTAAGTCGTACAAGGCCGCTTGTAGGTGCCCCAACTGGTAGTGCACCAAACCCTTATCGCGCACCTCAGTGGGCAATTCAGGCGTGATCAGCAGAATCCGTTCAATCGCACGCAAGGCACGTGGATAGTCATTGCGGCGCACATAGATCATTTTCAAGTTGTTCAGCATGCGTCGGAGGATATCGTGATCGCTGATCGCCTGGAGATAGGCATCGCGCCAGGGGAGTTGCCGGCCATAGAGCTGCTGGAGACGGGCCTTGCAGTCCTCATACGTCAGCACCCGACCACGGTCGAAAGGATCAATCCAAAATTGTTCGGGTTGCGCCGTGTACTGCACAATAAAATGCCCCGGCATGCCCACCCCGGCAATGGGCAAGCCCACCAGGCGCCCCATCTCAATGTAGAGCACGGAAAGCGTAATCGGAATGCCGAGACGACGTTCCAGCACTTCATTCACAAAGCTATTGCGCGGATCGTAGTAATCTTCCTGATTCCCGCGAAAGCCCTCTTCGTCAAACAACAGCGTATTGATCATGGCCACGATCTGCCGGGGATCAAGCTCCATGCCTAAGCGTTGTCGGACCGTGTCGGCAAAGCCATCGATGCGAGCAAGCTGGGCGGGAACAGAGAGATCAAGATACTCTTCCTGAGCCAGCAGGAGGGCGCCTTCTGCCAGACGAAACTCCCCCTGTGGGAGCCGTACCAACTCGGCAAAACGGCTCCGCACCTCAGCAATATCCATACACCATCCTTTCAACCCGGCGGGTACCCATCAGGCTGTAGACATCCATCACTGTTGATTGTTGGCCAGTGCCGCCTCGACGAGTTCTTGAAACCGTTCGTATGATGCCGCGCCACTCAGTGGCTGTCCATTGACGAAAAACGAGGGCGTCGCGCTGACCCCGGCCTTCTCCCCATCTTTTAAATCCTTCTCGACCTCTTGGGCATGCTTGTTGGAATCGAGACAGGCATCAAACTGCTTGGTATCCAACCCTAATTCTTTCGCGTAGTTCTTCAGATCGTGCGGAAACAACGCCGAGGTGGCAAACAGTTTGTCATGATAGGGCCAAAACTTGTTTTGGTCGGCCGCACACTGCGCCGCTTCGGCCGCCTTTTGTGCCTGCGGATGGATGCGCCGCAACGGAAAGTCGCGAAAAACCAGCTTGACGCGGCCCTCGTACTCTTTCATAAGTTTTTTGAGTGCCGGCTGCACACGGCGGCAATACGGACATTGAAAATCCGAAAACTCGATAATCGTCACCGACGCATCCGCAGGACCCATAAACGGATCATCGTCGCTACTCACATCGATTGTCGGGGGGTGCAGAGCCACCGTGACCTTATAGCGTTGCCGCAACTCGTGGACAAAGGTACGTTCGCGTTTCTCCTGTTCCTGCTGCTGTAAGTACGCCTCAATGCGCGGGGTAATCTTGTCAAGCGGTTGGCGAATACGGTTCTTGTTCGCCTCATAAAACGTTTTGACCTGTTCAGGCGTGACGGTGGGCACTTTGGTCTCGATTTCCTGCTGCACCAATTGCTCCACCGATATCTGGCGCTTACTGGCCTCCAACTGCATGAGCCGCTCCGCGATCAAGTTATCGAGTCCGTTCTTCATGGCCTGATAGCGCTGCATATCCAGGCGTAACAACTCTCCCTTGAGCGCGGTCGTCAGCTCAGTCATAGCAATCGGCTTCCCCTCCACCGTTGCAACGACATCAGGGACATCCGCCCCCGCTGCTCCCGTGGCCATCCCCACCAGGGTCAGGATACACAACATGAGGATCGCCCACCGGCTCCTCCGCATAATCAACCGTGTTGCCATGACACCGCTTCCTCGCTAGAGAGTGTGCATTGTGGATACGACACGAATAAAGCCAGTCAGTATAGCATGTTTCCCAGTGACCAAACGGCGAATGCCCGTCGGCCCTTTCAGTATCGCCGAGCCATGCCTCAAAGCAGCAGGCCTCCCCAGCCCATGCGGGTCATAGGCGCCCAAGCGCATAGTCTTCCAAATCAACACGAATGTACTGCGCCAGTAAGGGGTGATGCCGAGCGAGAAGATGATAGACCTCTTGGGCAATACGCCGATACGAGGTATGCCCTTGCTTGGCCGAACGCAGTTGGACAAAGTGATGGATCTCACGCAAATTCCAGGTGATCAAGACGCGGCAACGATACGCCAGAGGCAATACATACGATGCGATGTAGGGATATGTCGGTGCTAAGTGTTGGTACACCTCGGCCGCTCGCGTCATGCAGGCCTCGAACTCCGCCTGGACGCCATAGCGTGCGCATTCATCCGGCATACTGTAGCCGTGACTCGGCGAGGGCAGTTGACGTGTCTGCGTTGCCATGCGGTGCCGATGGATATCGCGGTACGCACCATAATCAACAAGGATTTCAAATGTATACGTCAAATGTTCGAGCGCTCGCAGAGGTTGGTCGTGGGGACCACGCCGCCGCAAGTACGCATCAATAATCTCGGCGCGCTGCATGTCGGAAAGCGTATGGACATGCGCCAGCACCTGCGCCCATGGGTGACAACTCGAACCAAATAGGATTGCTGCCACGAGCTGAGCTTCGGCATCGTCAGGTGCCCGCACCAAGCACACGGCCGCACTGTCCTGCGGAGCCTCCTGCCCCACATGCTCGTCCGCCAATGCCCGTATCAATTCTTCCGTCTCTGCCATATAGGCATTGCGGTCGGCATATTTCAACAACGTCGGAATGATATGCCGAGCCTCTGCGGCCATCATCGTGCCGAGGTGCTGCACCTCCGCCAGGGGGTGGGACAGCATTTTGGTCAACAAGTGTTCCAACGCCCGCCCGTTAATCGTCATACCCAAGTTGGTCAACGTGCCTGCAGGAAGCAGATAGCGCAGGAGATCCAACGCCTTGGCACGGCACGCAGTGTTGTATCCACGTTCGGTCTGCGCGGGGCTGCGCGGCCAATCGGCCTTGATCGCCTCAACGAGACGCGGCAGAAGCGCTTTGTACGTACTGAAGAGGAATTGCACCGCGTCGTGATACGCCGTGCCGACAGCGGTGCCCCGCAGCTCCGGTACTTGGTAATAGCGGTCGGCGTCGAATTCGACGTAGCGCGTCGATTTTTCCGTGTATGAGGCCAAGCGCATATCTTCGATGACTTTACTGGCCACAATTGACACGTCTTCGATGGCCAAGTGGGTCACGGCATGTTCCGCCACCGATGCATGCCCATAGCCCACCACCCATTTTTCGTGAAACTGCCGCGCTTTCTCTTGCGCGTGAGCCAGCGCGTCCGAGGTCGTGGTCGTCGTGTACTGCTGTACCACCAAGTCGAGATCGCCCTCCGCAATGAGCTTGAGCAGATTGCGGCGGAGACTGTCGCTGCTGCGACTATAGTACGCAAACAGCACGGCGATCACTTCTTCTGGGAGATGCTGCAACGCGAAGACCGGTTGGTCAAAATTGGTCACGTACGGCGCGAGAATCGCCTGTTCTGCGGCGCTGAAGTGCTCTCCGTGCACGAGGGCAACTCCTTATCGTGAGAGAGGACGGTGGGACACGGTTCGCCAGTGGGTGTCGTTTGCAGGCCGGCCTCAACGGCCCGGTGCGTGCTGGACGACGAGCCTGGGACATGCAACGTGTTGGCTATTCGTGCTATCGGGCCCATTCCGGAACATGCGGACCATCAAACGTTTGTTGACCGTCAGGACTCAAATAGGCATGCCCAAAAGTGCGCTGTCGGCCGTTGTGATCAACCACGATTGCTGCTTGTTTGGTGTACATATCATAGGTCTGCTTGAGCACCGTAAAGGCGCCCTCGCGCTGGGTTGCATATTTGGTGATTTGTCGCAATAACCATTTTGCCGAGGCGATTTCTTCGGGCGTTGGCTGTCGTGTGGGCTCGTCGAACATTTCGCGAAATTGAATCTGATCAATCATCAAGGCCATGTATGGGCTTCCTCTCCACGGCGCTGGAGCTTCCGCTCCTGTTCTACGGCTGGCGTATGGCGCAATTATGTCGCCAATGTCCGCCTATTGTCAACGGAATCAAGGTCAAGGACCTGTGCCGAAAAAGCGTTGACATGCCCACGGACATTGCCTAGCATGGAGCGCAAGCAGTCTGAGTTTAGTAAGGAGAAAGATCATGCCTGCACATGACGTCGTGATAGTCGGCGGTGGGGTCGCGGGTATGCGGGCAGCGCTGGCGGCCAGGCAAGCACAAGTGGATGTAGCGGTCGTATCGAAGCTACACCCTGTGCGTAGCCACTCCGCCGGTACGCGTGCCGGCATCAATGCTGCTCTCGGGGACGGAGACTCCTGGGAACAGCACGCGCATGACACCGTACGAGCGAGTGATTACCTTGGAGATCAGGATGCGATCTCCCTCTTGTGCCAGGAGGCGCGGGCCGAAATCGTGGCTCTCGACCATAGGGGCACACCACTGAATCGCGCACCCGATAAACGCCTGCAATTACGGCACTTACCTGGTTCAAGCCAGCCACGCAGTAGTTTTGTTGATGACCTCACCGGCCATGTCATCTTGCATGTACTCTACGAGCAAGTCCTGAAAGAACAACTCCCGACGTATGATGAGTGGTTCGTCACGAGCCTGTTGATGCACGACGGCGCCTGCCGTGGAGTGGTGGCGTTAGACCTGCATACCGGCACCATCGAGGCTATACATGCCAAGGCCGTAGTGCTGGCCACCGGGCATGCCGCACAAATCTATGCACCTAACGCGGCCTCTCTCGCTTGTACCGGGGACGGCCTCAGTCTGGCATACGATGCCGGAGCCACGCTCCTGGATATGGAGATGGTACAGTACCATCCGTTCACCATAGGCGGACGGAAAGCCATTCCTCTGACGAAAGCGCTCGTCGGCGCGGGCGCCCATGTGGTGAATGCTGATGGCGAGCGGTTTATGACGCATGCCGCTGCCACCTGCGCCGAACTGGCCGCGGCGGACGTTTGTGCCCGGGCCATACAGCGGGAGATCGATGCGGGTCGTGGGGTCGATAATGCCGTGCTGCTTGATGTAACCCAGGTCGATACTGGGTTGCTCAAACAGCAGTTTCCTCAGACGCTGACACTGGTGAAGAACTTCAGCGGACGCGATCTTACCAAGGAACCGATTCCGGTGCGTCCTGCCGTGCAAGCCACGCTGGGAGGGATTGCTGTCACTACTGCTGGAGCAACATCGGTGCCCGGCCTGTTCGCTGCGGGGTCCTGCGCCAATGTCGGCGTGCATGGTGCGGGTGAGTTGAGCGGCAACCAACTCATGGAGTCCTTGGTCTTCGGTGGACGTGCAGGTGCCGCGGCAGCGGACGCAGCGCGTGCCGCTGCCGGAGGACAGGCACCTGTAGCGCTTGCGAGCGCCGAGGAACAACGCGTGCAAACTCTGTTGGAGCGCGAGCAGAGCGATGATACTGCCGCAAAGATACGGGCTGAGTTGGGGGCTCTCATGCAGTCGCATGCGGGTCTGCTGCGCAATGCCAGCGGCTTAGCCAGTGCTGCTGAAGCGCTCGACGCGCTCCGGCAGCGTTATACTCGCTTGGGGGTGACAAACCAACAGCGAGTTTTTAATAGCGAGCTGGTAGGTTCCTTCGAACTAGGGGGCCTCTTGCAGGTCGCTGCTGCCGCACTTGCAGCCGCGACGGCGAGACAGGAAAGCCGTGGCTCGCATCAACGCGAGGATTTTCCCGAACGCGATGACGAGCACTGGTTACGCCACACGGCAATCACGGCGACACCTGATGGACCGCAGGTCGCGTTCAGGCCGGTACAAGTGACCAATTGGCAACCGGAAAAGAGGACATACTGATGCAGATAACACTGAATGTCTACCGCAAGGATCCGTCAACAAATGGTGAGAAGCCGACGTTCCAAGCCTATCAAGTGGAGGTCGAGGACGACGCGACAGTCATGGACGCCATGATGCAAGTGCGTGACGAACAAGACCCCTCGCTCTCCTTTCGCGGCTCCTGTCAGAGTGGTTACTGCGGCGAATGCGCCATGCGCATCAATGGTAAGGGACGCCTCGCCTGTATGCAGTCGGTGCAGGGTACGGTCAAAAAGGACGAGGTCAAGGTCGAGCCCATCCGCCACATTCCCGTCATTAAAGATCTCGTATTCGATATGGAGGCGTTCTTGTTCCGCAAAATCAAGAACCTCCTTCCTGGGGTACGGCCTACGGCGGAACAACCGGAAGGCCTCCATGAGCTGGACGACGCGCAGGTTGCGCCGCTGCGGAACGCGATGACCTGCTTTATGTGCGGCCTGTGTGACGAGGGCTGTGCCGTCATCGTGGTGGACAAGGAGTTCATGGGACCGGCAGCGCTCACCAAGGCGCACCGATTTATCTTCGACCCACGGGACGCGGAGACCGATGCCCGCATGGCGCAAGTGAATGGCCCCAAAGGGATCTGGGATTGCGCCCATTGCTTTGAGGCGAATAGCCATTGTCCAAAGGATATCGAACCGACGGATCTCATCTTCGACATGCGTGATCTCGCTTACCGCCACGGCATTAAGGATAACCCGCGGGTCGAACGGCATCACCTGAGCTTCATCAAATCTGTGAAAGAAACCGGGCATTTGAACGAAGGCAAGATCGCCATGGATACCGAGGGCGTGACCAACGTCCGCGGCTTATTCACCCTGCTGCCGACTGCCCTACGCGCTTTCCGGCGAGGGAAACTGCCCAATCCGCTCACCCACAAGAAGCGGCCCGGCGCCGAGAACATCAAACGAATCTTCGAAAAAGTAGAGGAGAAATCGTAATGCGTTATGCGTTTTTCCCGGGATGTGTCTCGCGCGGCGGCTGTCCGGAGCTGTATCCTGCGGCAGTAAAGGTGGCGCAAAAGCTCGGTCTCGAGCTCGAGGAGATGGAAGATGTGGGCTGTACCGGCGCCGGCTGCCTCAGTCGTGAGGTCTCCGACCCCATCAATGCCCGTACCTTCGCCAAAGCCGAGCAGAAAGGGCTGCCGATCATGGTACTCTGTAGCACCTGCCAGGGCGTGATGAGCCAAGCAAATGCCCGCTTCAAAAAAGATCCGGACTACCTGCAACGGATCAACGAGGAGTTTCTGGCCGAAGAAGGGTTGGAGTATAAAGGCACAACGCAGGTCAAACATATCCTCTGGGTCTTGTTCGAGGATGTGGGTGTCGAGAAACTGCAAGAGCTGCTTGTGCGCCCCCTCACCGGCATCAACATCGCACCGTTCTATGGGTGCTACATCCGTCGTCCCGGCAAAGTCATTTCCGACGACGGGGCCTATCCCAAACGGCGGACCTACTTGGATGACCTCATCGAGTTGGTGGGGGCAAACTTTTCCAACTTCGGCGGGAAAGGCAAGTGCTGTGGTTTTCCCATCTTGAGTGCGAGCGAAGAGAATTCTCTCGCTATGGCTGGCGATCACACCCTCGAAGCCAAGGAGAAGGGTGCTGACGTCATGGTAACGCCCTGCCCACTATGCCATCTCAACCTGGATGGCAATCAGCCGCGGGCAGCAGCCCAGAAACAGACCGAGATCGATCTCCCCATTCTCCATATGCCGCAAATGTTGGGCTTGGCTATGGGCTTTTCGCCGGAGGAGATGGAACTCAAACGCCACATCGTTCCCACACGAGCATTCAGTCGACAAGTCACCATGCTCAGTTAAGTGCTGTCCGAGCCGACAGGGGTGACCTCTCATGTCACCTCTGTCGGCTCGGCGGCTCGAGCGGCGGTGCGGCTCCGCCTGTCAGCTGTACGACGTATTCCAATGTACCGTCATGCCAGCATTCCAACAGATGCACGTGCTCCAACGCAGCGTTCAGTGCGGGGCAACGTTGCCGCAAGACGTTGACGGCAGTCACCGGCATGCCCCCCTCGTGGAATGCCGCGCGGAAACATGCGTGCGCGGTAAAAAACGCACGGACACGTTCATCGGTGTTGCGTGCTCCGACGGGGAGCAACGCCTGCTCGGCCTGATACGTGGGGAACACTTTCCACTCTCCCAGGACACGCCGCCAACGCTGACGCGGAATGTGAAAGCTTTTAAAATACGGCTTGCCCGCCTCGCGGAACAGGAGATCCCGTAGGAGTTCCTTGAACGTCACGGGATCGTAGGTCAGGAGAAGCGATTCCTGCATTGCCTCCGGGTTGCGTGCCATGCGCCTGCATCCTCAATCGTCATGGTATGTCGCACGTACGTACATCAATCGTGCAATGCTGAAAATTGGCAAACGTCATATCCGTAAACGAGAGCTGATAGGTGCGACAGACCGCCTGAAAGATCTCTCCGTAACTCGCCGTAAAACGTGGCGACGTGTCTAACGCCAACGCCGCAATCAGTCTCTCAAGCTTGTCCCGCGCGCCTTCGAGCTCGACAAACGCTCCGCACGGTGTTTCATCCAACAAAATCTCGGCGCCGTCATAGACAAATGTCTCGCGATACTTCTGGTATCGCAGCACCGGTACAAAACCCAGTTTGTCGATAATGGCGCGGGCTTGGGCGAAATCGCTCACCTCGATCTCGTACTCCTGCCGTACTTTGAAATCGGTATCCGGTGTCACCGGCGGTTCTTTGTACGTCAACACATTCCGGCGGTCGCGGCGCAGGCGCAACAGACGCCCCTGCTGTTGGAGCTGGCCATCCGGGGTGTCAAAACAGAGATTATCTTCATACGTGCGCGGCGTGGCTAGCGTGGCTCCCAGTGCCACCACACGTTGTCGCAAGACCGCGAGATCGTCGACGAGAAATTTAATTTCGATCTCTTCATAACTCAGGGGTGTTTCCATGCCGTGTCATCCTACCTCTCGGCTATCACTCGCCCCGTTACAACACACCCGAGGCAAGGCCCACCGCGGACAGCCCGTCTCAAGGAAGCAGCAATTATACACATGTGACTTCGCTGCTCCAGGCATCCTACTGAACCCGCCGGGGAGCGTCAACCAAACCGGCATGGCACAAGGGCACCCAAACGCCATGCACACCTTGCTAACCCAGGCGTTTCCTGTATACTGTGCCCATATCAAGCTCTGCTCGCGCTGGCAGCATTCTGCCGGCCGGGCGCTCCCCAACACGCACTCACGAAGAAGCGCATGAGGTCGCGTGACGACTCTCACCGTTAACTAGCGCAGGAGGTGTTGCCATGCGAGGTGGCGATAACGACCCGGTTCGGGATTTTTTCCAAGATGCCAATATTCCCCGCATTCCTCGGGGGATACTCATTGCTGGCGTTGTGATCCTGCTGGTTATCAGCATGCTCATGACGGCGTTTTTCACGGTTGAGGCTGATGAAGTTGGCGTCGTCATGCGCTTCGGCGCGTACGTCCGCCAAGCCGAGCCAGGCCTGCACTTCAAATTGCCCTTGGGTCTTGAATCCGTGCAACGCGTCAAAGCCTTGCGCGTGCTCAAACGCGAATTCGGCTTCCGCACCGAACGCGCCGATATCCGGACGCGCTTCAGCCCGCGCCGCTATGACCTGGAATCGAAGATGCTGACGGGCGATCTGAACGTCGCCGACGTCCGCTGGATTGTCCAATACCGCATTGCCGATCCGGCCAAATTTCTCTTCGGTAACCGGGCGCCCATCGAAGCCCTCGACGACGCCGCGCAGATTGCCATGCGTACGACCGTCGGCGACTATACCGTCACCGAAGTCCTCACCGAGAAGCGGCTGGAGATCGCCAACGATGCCCAGGAAAAGCTGCAAACGTTGCTCGACCTCTATAACACCGGCTTGCGCGTTGTCACTGTGAAGATGCAAAAGACTCTGCCGCCATCGGAAGCCGTCGAGCGCGCCTTCAACGAGGTCAACGAAGCGCAGCAGGAGAAGAAACGCAAAGTCAATGAGGCGGAGCAAGCCCGCAACAAAGTCGTGCCCCGCGCCCGCGGTGAAGCCGAGAG
>CAJIAL010000483.1_pt1 | contig 14785 bp, 15 predicted proteins | sample 9199091 | NCBI WGS metagenome assembly CAJIAL01 (sample SAMEA7708270, study PRJEB35096) | sediment metagenome | biome: marine neritic benthic zone biome [ENVO:01000025]; feature: sediment [ENVO:00002007]; material: shallow marine sediment [ENVO:03000034] sea grass bed [ENVO_01000059] ... | reverse complement strand
CTCTCGCCGCCCCATGAAAACCCTCAATCCAGTCCATTGGCACCTGAAAGTGTTGTGTCTCGGTCCCCTTAAACAGCACCACAGGGGGCATATCGAGCATCTCACCGGTGCAGCGCGTCACCCAGATGGCGCCCTTCGTGCCTTGAATCTCAAAGAACTCGTCGATGGGGTAATATTTCGTTCGCAACGGCATCTCTGCCGCCGAGGCGTAATCGAGAATGCCTAAACACGACGTGTTGGCAAACTTCCACGTCGCGACACTAGGGACTTCCAGAATATAGTTGTCGGTCTTCGTGACGATGGCTTGGACCTTCTCGATATCACCCAGCCACCACATGGCGGTGGCATATTTGTGCCAGCCGTCGTCGTACATCACCCCTCCGGCATGAAGATTGGGGTCTGTCCGCCAGGTGAGCGCGTCAGGCCCCACGGTCAAATGCGCATCATTGGCATACGTTCCCCGGACCGTGCGAATCCGCAGCAGTGACGGCTCGCCAATCGCCCCGCTGTCCAGTAGCTCCTTGGCTTTGACAAGAGGCGGATAATACAGGAAATTCTCCGTGATGCGGAAGATGCGGTTTGTGCGTGCCACCGCCTGGGCAATCGCGTCCACCTCGGCCACGGTTGACGCGATCGGTTTCTGACACGACACATGCTTCCCCGCCTCCAGGCCGGCAATGATTTGCGCCGGATGCAGGTGGGTGGGGGTCAACAGCTCGACGGCGTCCACATGCGGATCGTTCAACACCTCGGCATAGTCAGTGTAGATTGTGGACGAGATACCCCACGTACGTGCCCGCTGTTCAGCCCGCTCGCGCACGGGGTCGCACAAGGCAACCACCTCACAGCGTTCATGCTGTAAATAACCCGGTACGTTCAGTTGCGATATGGTCCCGCAGCCGACGATAGCCAACCTGACTTTGTCCATAGCATGCCCCTTCTTGTGTGTCCTGATCGATCGCACACTCTGAGCTCAACGGCACCCGCAACCGTCACTCATGCATCAAAGCGCACTTTAGCGTAAATCTCGGCTAGAGCCAGCTCACACGTGATCGAGGGTAAGGACAGGTGGGCTTCGAGGTCGCGCGTTTCTGAGAGCAACCAGGTGGTGTCGGATTGGCGTACATACTGCATCACATGGGGTTGCTCCTGAGCGACGAGGAGGTACTCTTGAAACGAGAGAAGAGTGCGGTAGTGTTCAAATTTGCCCCCACGGTCGTAATCGGCTGTTGACTTGGAGAGCACTTCGACAAGCACAGTGGGGTTGAGCAAGGTATCACCTGTCATGTCTTCGAAGGCCGGCTCATCACAGACCACCACCACATCAGGATAGGTGTAGAGTCCCGTTGTACGAATTTTGACACGCATGTCACTCGTATAGACTTCACACGGACGATGACGCAGCTGCGTGCGGAACTCGGCACCGATGTTTAAGGAGATCAGGTTATGCCGTCGGCTCGCTCCAGACATCGCAAACATTGCACCATTGAAATACTCGCTTTTGTAGGGCGTTTCACGTTCCAAGGCGAGATATTCTTGCGGAGTCAACCGGGCTTCAGCTTGAGATGGCACAGACACCTCCGACTACGAGAAAATCTTGTCTCCAGTGTAGCACAACTGGCTACAACACCATACCAGTTCAGCTTGGACGCCCCTCTGCGGCACACACCGTGGCCGCTGGCTAACAGCCGTCGTGTCACGACGGGAGAAATCCACACGACAGGCAAATATACTTGCCGCCGCTGACAAAACGCGTGTCATACAAACCGCACATCTCACAGCGCACACCCGAGCTTTCTGCCATGTCTACTGCCAGGACGGCGTGAACTGTGCCTGCTTCCGATTGCTGTATTGTGCTCATACCGTCGTCTCCCGGGGGTTGTGGCATATCGAATCACATGCTGCATTGTACATACCGTGAGGGGGAACTGGTGTCAAGGTGGGGCGGAATGTGGCATCATAGCATCCTCGTCTGATTCTTCACTCATTGACTCACCTTGTAGAGGAGCACCAACTATGATCGATCTGACTTTGGCAATGGCGGAACAGGCCGTGAAAGCAGCACACGCAAAGGCGCAGGAGTTGGGCACACCGATGACGGTATCGGTGGTAGATGAATCCGGGCGGCTGGTGTTGTGCGCCCGGGGGGACGGCGCCAGTTTTTCGACGCCGGAGACGTCTCGCGCCAAGGCCGTCGCGGCGGCGGCGTTTCGGCGTTCGACACACGAAATGGTGGCGCTGCGCGAATCGGCGCCGGCGTTTTGGGGTAACATGGCACACGTTTTTAAAGGTGAGGCGCTACCGAGCACGGGCGCAGTACCTATTTCGAGGCAAGGCCGGGTGATTGGCGCTATCGGCTGCGGCGGTGGCACGGGTGAGCAGGATCATCAGTGTGCCGAAGCTGGAGCCGCAGCGATTCAGGGCTAAATGTTTGTAGCCCTCTCCCAATACGGGAGAGGGCTCAGAGTAAGACGCGTCAGTCAGCCGATGCCGCTGCTTCCGGTTTGAGCTGACGTGCGGCGCGGATGACAATGTCGATAGCGCGGTCAATATCGGCTTCGGTCGTCATGCGCCCGGTGGAAAACCGCAACGTACCCATGGCATAGTCCAGCGGCAACTGCATGGCTGCAAGCACAGACGACACATCGACCGTATCCGCATGACAAGCGGCGCCGCTGGAGGCTGCCACACCGTCCATCGCCACGAGGAGCTGGTTCGCCTCGATGTGTGGAAAACTGATGCTCAGCGTGTTCGGCAAGCGCTCTTCAGCATGACCATTCACACGCGCCGCAGGCCATTGGCATAGCAAACCGGCGGCCAAGCGGTCGCGCATGGCCTGCATGTGTGCCACGTTCTTCGCCAGGTCGCGCCGGGCAATGGCACAGGCAGTGCCAAGCCCGACAATGCCCAAGACGTTTTCCGTGCCGGCACGGCGATTGCGTTCGTGATCCGCCCCGTGGATGAGTTTTTGCAGTGTAATACCTTGCCGAATATACAGCGCCCCCACACCTTTGGGTGCGTAAACTTTGTGTCCGGCAATCGACAATAAATCCACCCCCAGGGCATCAACCTCGGTGGGGATTTTGCCGACCGATTGAGCTGCGTCGGTGTGCATAACAATGTCGTGGCGCTTGGCAATGTCGGCAATGGCAGCAATAGGCTGCATAGCGCCGACTTCGTTGTTCGCGTGCATGATCGTGACTACAATCGTCTCAGGCCTGATAGCCTGCTCCACTGTCTGCGGATCAACCCGTCCCTCACCATCGACCGGCAGATACGTCGTAACAAAACCTTGCGTATCAAGATACTTGCACACCTCGATAACCGCCGGATGCTCAACGGCAGACGTAATAATGTGATTGCCCCGCTCCCGCCGCGCCATAGCGGTGCCGATAATCGCGTAATTGTTGGCCTCACTACCGCCGCTGGTAAACACGATCTCATCCGGTGCGGATTGCAACAGCTCCGCCACCTGATGCCGCGCCGTCATCACGGCGTGATGGGTCTGTTGGCCGTACCAGTGTGAACTGGACGGATTGCCAAAATGCTCGGTCAAATACGGCTGCATGGCTGCCACCACCTCCGGATCAATCGGCGTGGTGGCGTTGTAATCGAGATAAATCGGTTTCATAGGTGCCCCTCGTACACACCTGGTTGAACAGGGAAGCAACATGTCGCTATCCCGATTCTGCCGGAACCCTCGCGTCGGTGCAAGCAACGTGAGGATGGAAATTCCGTTGACACAATGTCTCTAGCCCCGTAGCATCCTGTAAGCTTTCCTTACCCACCTTTCAAAGGAGCTCCCATGTTTTGGTCCCGCATTGGTTTTACCTGTGCCCTTGTTCTGGCCTGTGCCGTACATGGCAGTGTGGCACAACAAGCCGCTCCGGCACCGTCCGGCGATGCGGCGCAAGAAGTTTTGGCGACTGTCAACGGCGTCGATATCACGAAATTGCATTTCGACATGCTCCTGCAGCAATACCGTCCGGAATCGCGCCAGTGGGCGGAATCGAACAAAGGACAAGTGTTGCGCCAACTAGTGTTGCAAGAAGTCTTGTCACAGGAAGGCAAACGCATCAAACTCGACCGCGATCCGAAGGTGCAAGCGCAATTAGCGGTGCAAACCAATAGCACCCTGGCACGCTCCGTGGTGCGGAAGTACGTGGACGAAAAGAGTGACGTGACGGACGCCAAACTCCAGGGGCATTATGACGCGAATAAGCAGCAATATGCCGTGGGTGAGCAGGTCAGCGCGAGTCATATTCTGGTGCAAACGAAAGACGAAGCAGAGAACGTCCTCAAAGAACTCAAAGACGGGAAACCGTTTGCCGAGATCGCCAAAGCACGCTCTATCGGCCCCAGCGCCCCGAACGGGGGTGACCTCGGCACCTTCGGCTCTGGCCGTATGGTGCCGGCCTTCGAAAAAGCGGCGTTTGCCTTGAAAGTCGGAGAGATTAGCGAACCGGTACAAACCCAGTTCGGGTATCACGTGATCACCGTGACGGATCGGCAAGAAGCACGCACGCGCCCATTCGAGGAGGTGAAGGACGAAATTCGCGAGTCGCTCGTGTCCGCCTATATTGAGGGTCTGGTGGATGCCTTGCGCAAGAAAGCGACCGTAGAGGTCAAGAATCCGGCCTACAAATTCGAGTAGACACCGCTTGGACGTTGCATCGATGAGTCAGGGCAGGTTGGACTCCCCCTACCGCCTGCCCGCCCATCCACCCACACCTTAATGATACCGTTGCCGCGTGGTCACAGTTAGACCGCCATCCACCGGTAACAACACCCCTGTCACCCAACGCGACTCATCGCTGGCCAAGTACACCGCCGCCCAGCCGATATCCCACGCCGTCCCTTCCGTTTCCAGCGGCACGCTGAGTCGCCGGTTTTCCCGCCGTTGGGCGTCTGTGTTCCCAGCGACCATTGGTGTGTAGACCGGCCCGGGGGCAATACAATTGACCCGGATCTGCTCCTTGGCATGCTGCACCGCCATGGTGCGTGTTAGGGCAATGACCCCGCCTTTGGATGCGGCATAGCCGACGTTCCCATGTGCCCGCATACCGGCGACGGACGAAATGTTGATGATGGAGCCGCCGCCGATTTCTTGCATATGTGGAATAACGTACTTGCTGCAGAACACCATGCCCTTCAGATTGACTGCCATGACCCGGTCCCACTCCTCTTCTGTCACGTCCAGAACAGAACCGCCCATGCCGATACCAACATTGTTGTGGAGAATATTGACTTTGCCGTAGCGCTCGATAGCCCCATCAACGAGCTGCCGGGCGTCGTTTTCCTTCGTCACATCGGCAGCAAAGGCGCTGCATGTTCCGCCTTCATCCCGGGTCATTGCGGCGGTTTCTTCCGCCCGTTCCAATGTACTATCGACCAGCAAAACGCTGGCGCCTTCGCGGGCGAATAGAACGGCGGTGGCTTTGCCGTTACCGATGCCTGGACCGCGCGAACCAGCACCAGTAACGATCGCGACTTTTTCAGCGAGTCGTGGGGCACGTGCTGCCATGGGGAGCTCCTTTGTGTCGTGGGGTGATAGAGGCGAAGAGCATTGTAGCAAAAACGAGGGGGATCGGTATGTCAGCCCTTCCCACCATGAAGAAAAATCCTTGCGAAGTTCCCTTGTCCCTCTTCGTGTGGGTCGATACAATCCCACGGACACCCACAGAAGGAACACAACCCTTGACTGCCCAACCAATTATCCAGGTCGAGAATCTCACCAAACGGTTTGACGACCTGCTAGCCGTCGATGACTTGTCTTTCACCGTACATACAGGGGAAATTCTCGGGCTCCTCGGTCCGAACGGTGCCGGCAAAACCACGGTGATTCAACTCCTACTTGGCCTGACCACACCAACAGCCGGGGCTGTCTCGCTCTTTGGCCAAGACGTGCAGCAGCACCGTCGGGCCATTCTGCAACGGGTGAATTTTGCCTCGGCCTACGTTGCCTTGCCCAGCAACTTGACGGTGCGTGAGAATCTTACGGTGTTTGCCCGCCTGTATGGCGTGCACAAGGCGCAGACGAAAATCCACGCATTGCTTGAGATCTTTGAAATTGCCCAAGTCTATACACAGCTGACCGGCGCGCTGTCCTCAGGGCAATTAACGCGCATCCATTTGTGCAAAGCGTTGCTCAACGACCCGGAGATCCTGTTTCTCGACGAACCCACCGCCAGCCTCGATCCCGACATCGCCGCAAAAGTGCGGGCCACGCTACAACAGTTGCAGCAGGAGCGGCGTATTACCATGATCTATACCTCGCACAACATGCGTGAAATCGAGACAATGTGCGACCGGCTCATCTTCCTGTCACACGGTCGGATCATCACCCAGGGTACGCCGCAAGATGTTTTGACACGCGCACAACTCGACTCACTCGAAACGATGTTCATCACTATCGCCCGGGATGGCGCCTTGCATGATATGACTGACGCAGGAGAGGGGATGTAAGCATGTGGATGCGAATCAGCGCGCTGATGTTGCGCCATCTCTATCTCTATCGCCGTAATATCGCACGCACCGGTGAGATTGTCTTTTGGCCCATCATGGATTTGCTGATGTGGGGCTTTTTGATGACCTACCTGCAACGCATGGTGGTCCCGACTGCCGTCGCGTACTTCCTCGGCGCAATGATTTTCTGGGATATTTTGTATCGCTCACAGCAAGCAATAACCTTGTCACTGACGGAAGAAATTTGGGTACGTAACCTGCTAAATTTGTTCATCACCCCCATCACGCTGTTCGAGCTGCTGCTTGCCATGTGTTTGCTGGGTATGTTGCGCGTGATCGCCAGCACGGTGTTTCTGAGTCTGATGGCCTATCTGCTCTACACGTTCGACATGCTCAGCATTGGTCTGGCCTTGGTGCCATTTGTCGCGAACTTACTGCTCTTCGGTTGGGCCGTCGGTATGGGAACGATGGCACTGGTACTGCGTTTTGGCCGCGCCGCCGAAGCCTTGGTGTGGGGTATCCCGTTTTTACTGCAGCCGATCTCGGCCGTCTATTATCCCCTGGACGTGCTACCATCGTGGTTGCAGACCATCGCGTTACTGCTCCCATCAACGCACGTCTTTGAGGGCATGCGCACAGCGCTCCAAACCGGCATGGTGGATATCCGGTCACTGCTCGCAGCGTTCAGCATCAATCTCGTCTATCTTGCCGCAGGGGCCGGTATTTTCGGTTGGATGGTGCAACACACCCGGGACAAAGGCTATTTAAGCCGTTTTGGTATGCAGTAGCGCCGTAGAGGAGACATCTCATCGCGAAGCTTCCGACCTATGCTACACTGTGCCGTCGGCGAGGGATGAATAGAGGCATTATCCCCTAACAAGGAGCACCCCATGCCAGTCATCGATCATCGCACCATCCCGATGCTTGATATGCGTCCGGGTGTGCGCGGGCAGTTTTTGGCGCACAAGGATATTGGCGCCACCGGCGTCAGCTTACTGCACAACGACGTGGAGCCGGGCGTGTCGATCCCTTTGCACACGCACACAGTAGAAGAAACCATGTTAGTACTCGAAGGCACGGTGTGGGTACAAGTCGGCGAGGAGCTCTCGACTCTTGGACCGCACCACACGGTGATTATTCCACCGCATACACCACACGCCTGGGGCAATGCAGGGACGGAGACGGCCAAATTGCTGTGGGCTTTTGCCGGGCCAGACCCGTTCAGCGACTCGACGTATCTAGAGGGAAAGCCACCGGTGCATCGAGCTGAGTGATAAGGATTCAGCCGATGAAAAGCGTGTAAGGGATGTTCGATCGGAACATGACAGAGCGCGGCAGGAGCACACGGCGATTGGGAGACAGGACACGATCGGCAATTTCCAGGTTCACTTGGGGGACTTGGTCCAGGGCGTGAATTTCGTCCAGAGTGAAAAAACCGGCACGGTCGACTTCGGTGTCGTCGGGTGTGGGTTCACCACCGACGGGGTGTAAGAGCATGACAATGTAGAGACTGTTCCCCGAATCGACGTCGTAACGATTGCGCAGCGCCACAACACCTTCCACTTGTGCAGTGACCCCGGCCTCTTCTTCGACTTCCCGCACCACGGCTTCTTCAATGGTTTCGTCCGGTTCGATAAAACCACCGGGCACCTGCCAGTTGCCACGGCCACGGCGGGAAGCGCGGCGCACGAGGAGCAAACGATTCTCAGACACCACGGCGCCGCCGACACCAATGTTGTAGCCAGTGTTGTAGCGTTCCGGTGGGGGCATAGGACTCTTTCTGTGGATACACAATGTGAGGAGGAGGCGTCGCCGGAGCCGGCACAAGCAGCTTCCGGAGACGCCTCCTATGATAGGGTTACCCAGCAAACCAACAATGACATGCTGGGCGTTCCGTTACGTTATGTTAAATGTTGGCGACGTTCTCCGGGCTCGGATCCATCTCGCCACGCTCAACGCGCTTGACGACTTCCGTCAGCGCCGCATGGGTTGGAGCGGGCACGCCGACTTCCGCCCCTTTGGCAGCGACCAGGCCGTTAATGTACTCGATCTCGGTGCGCCGGCCTTTGACGATGTCCTGCCCGGTGGAGGGCCGTCCGGCTTCGGTCATGCGCTTGGTCCCGGCCAGCATGGTCCCCTCAATCTCCTCCAGCGCCGCCGGGTCGCCCTTGGAGGCATCCACCCACTTCTCCGCCGGCATGCCACGGATGGATTCCAGCTCGTATCCCAAGGCCTTGCCAACCTGTACCGCTTCACCAGCCAAACGAATCGACAATCGCCGGGTGAGTTCGAGTTCCGTCATGCCTTTGCTATTCAGTCCTGTGCTGGCCGAGACACCATTCCCCATCGAATTGATGGTCAGCTTCGACCAACGTTCGCCCCACAGATTCGTGGTGGCTTTGGCGCTGTCGACATTACTAAGCATGTCCGCCAACATTTCCACCCGCGGTGTTATACGACCATGCACCTCGCCAACCCGAAACACGGTGTATCCCGGTCCACCAGGCTGGATGGTGCGCATGACGTGTCCGGCTTTAAACGCATCCACACCGATAGTGCTGGCAATACAGCCGATCGTTTTGCCCCAGCCGACAATCCCGGCAATGCGCTCTTCGTTAATGCTATTTTGCAGGGAGACCACAAACGCACTAGGTGCAAGATATTGCTTGATCATCATCGTCGCCCACTCGGTGTCGTAGGATTTGGTGCAGATAAACGCGATATCAATCGGGGTTTTATGCAAACTCTGCACCTCGTGCAAGTGCAGCGCATTGACGCGCACGGTATGCTCACCCTGCGTCCCACTGAGATTCAGCCCGGCATGTTTCATCGTGTCGATGTGTTCCGGCCAAGGATCAATCAACGTCACGTCCTCGCCGGCACGCGCCAAGTGCCCTCCCACATAGGCGCCGACTCCTCCTGCTCCCATAAAGACGATGCGCTTTGCCATAACTCTCCTCCGCCTTGTCCGACGAGGCGCGATACGCCCTCGTGGTCCGTGTGATGCCGCGACGTGAAAACTCCGCACAGCTCTTGAGGAGCGGCATTGTAGCATACCCCCAGGGACGGTACCACAGCCCCACGAGGGCGCAGGGACGGAGTGAGAGACGGGAAAAAGAGGGTGAGGCGGACGGGCAGAGAACGACATCGTCCACCAAAAGATGAGGTGTCAAGGACTTACGCATGTTTTACACAAAGTCTGAGGAAAACCTGTGTGCAAGCACTCTTAACTGTCTGAGAAATAAAAGGGCTAAGCTCTTTGCCTAGTTCCTAGACACTCCGGAAAAGTGCCCGGAAATCAATAAGATGGGTAAACGAACGATTGGCAGCAAGAGATGGCCTGTTACACATCCAATACGCCACGGGCAATTTGGTCACGTTCAATGGATTCAAACAGCGCCTGAAAGTTCCCTTCACCAAAGCCGTCGTTGCCTTTGCGCTGGATAATCTCGAAAAAAATTGGTCCGATGACCGTATTCGTAAAAATCTGGAGGAGCAAGCCACCACCTTGTGACGGACCTCCATCAATGAGGATATGGTTCTGCTGCAACCGCGTCAGATCTTCCTGGTGATTCGGAACACGGGCATCAACCCCATCGTAGTAGGTCGTAGGTACGGTCTGGAAGGGGATGGCCCGTTCACGCAATGTCTCAACCGTGACGTAGATATCGTCGGTGGCGAGCGCAATGTGCTGAATCCCTTCGCCATTGTAGGCATCCAGATATTCCGCAATTTGCGACTTGTCATCGACACTCTCATTGATAGGAATACGTATCTTGCCACACGGACTGGTCATAGCCTGCGACCGTAAGCCTGTCAGCTGCCCCTCGATATCAAACGAACGCAGCTCCCGGAAATTGAACAGGCGCGCATAGAAATCCGCCCATTCTTTCATCCGGCCACGATGGACATTGTGGGTCAAGTGATCAATGGTTGTGAGTCCGACCCCAGTAGGATGTTGCTCAACATCAGTGAGGGGAATGAAATCGACATCGTAAATGGTGCCGCGGTCGCCGTAGCGATCGACGAGATAAATCAATGAATCGCCGATACCTTTGATAGCTGGGATATTCAGCTCCATCGGCCCAATACTACTTGGCACACCCCATGCCCCAAGATCAAGCGCGCGTTGATAGGCAGCAGCGGCATCGGCAACGCGTAAGGCAATGGCACATACACTGGGCCCGTGCAACTTGGCAAACGCTTGCGCAAAGCTGTGTGGTTCGGCATTCATCAGAAAATTCACACTCCCTTGACGATACAAAGTCACGTCCTTGGAGCGATGGCGGGCAATGGCCGTGAAGCCCATACAGGTGAGGATATTGCCCAGCGCCTGCGGATCCGGCGCCGTGTATTCGATGAATTCGAACCCATCCGTGCCCATCGGGTTGTCCCACAGGGACTCAGACCGAGTAACATCTTCAGGCCGTGTCAACGTCTGGATCATTGGTAGGCGCTCCATACCAGGGGGGTACATAACGACGCTTCTCCTAGAAGAATTCAAACACACAGCGTGCGAACGAGGCAAATTTCTGTCACCATGGCCAGGTAAACGTAGAGCTACGCGTCAGGTTGACAGAGTTGCACTCCCTTGGTGGATGAAACACGAACCACCGCTCCTGAACACGGTAGCCCCAGCCCTCATCTTCCTCTGTAGCGAGCTGAACACCCCCATGTCTTTACACAGACCCCTCATTATCCCGGCAGACACCTCGCTGTATGCCAAGTTGCAGACACTTGTCCAGCAAGCGTGTCTGGTCTTCTTCGCCGGGTTACCTGGAACCGGCAAGAGCTTGCTGCTGCATCAACTCACCCATCTGGCAGTCGCCCATGGCAGAACGGTGCATCTGCTGCAGTGGGATATCGCCCGCCCCGTGTTCGAAGCCGCACCGTCTGCGCGCCGCTACCCCGTTGTGGACGGGGTGACCCATGGCATCATCCGCAAAGCCGTTGGTATGTGGGCGCGTCAGCGCCTGACGCAGTGGGAGTCCGAGCATGTCGCCCCGCAACATCTCCTGATTGGCGAAACCCCGTTCATTGGCAATCGCTTCATTGAGTTGGCACGCCCGATACAGGACACTGCGGAGCAGATTTTACAACACACGTCATGTCGGTTTGTCATCCCCGTGCCCTCCCTGGAAGTCCGCGCGCGCATCGAAACAACACGACAGCAACGGAGTCGCACCCCGGTGCATCCACACGAAACGGAAGATGCACCGCCACCGGTGTTGGAAGCACTCTGGCGGGAGGTATACCGGGCCGCACCCCTCCTTGGTGTTGCCACAGACACCGTAGCTGGTGACGCGCGGCCGGCGTTTGACCCCGACATCTATTCTCAGGTGTATCAGGCTTTGCTGAAACACCGGCACTGTGACGTTATGCCCCTGGACATAGCCCTAGAAACCGCAGGGTTCTCGCCGTACGACTTCATTGTGGAGAAGCGCGAGGTGGTGCCGAGTGCAGATGACGTCGCAACATATATTGCAGAGGCCGAACAACGGTTTCCCGAGCCAGAGGCGTTACAGCGGGCGATCGATCAATGGTATCGCATCGACACGCTGTAAAATATTGATGAGGCGCGCCAGTGGAGACGCCCCAGATGGGGTGCAAATTACGGGTGTCCCTCGAGGATATCACGCACGGCGAACAAACCGATAAAATTGGTGCGGCTTTGCGGCGCCCAGCTGGCACCGAACGCCGTGAGGACGATGGCGTCTTCACGAATACGCCGTTCGCGCAATGCCTGCAGAATCGCCATCTGCGTCAGTGTCGTGGGGTCTGCCAAGCCGGTATCGAGCAGCATGGGGGTGATGCCGCGTGACAACATCAACTGCCGTGCGACGCGGTCGTGACTCGTTGCCGCGATGATAGGGACTCCCGGACGATATTTTGCCAGCATGCGCGCAGAATACCCTTCACGCGTGATCGCGACAATGGCACTGATGTACTCGCCGCGGCTGGCAATATGCTCCACCATGGTTGAGATGCCATGCCCGATGACTTCAGAGTACGGCGTGCCCGCTTCATCCCGCGACTCCAACTCATACTTCGGCATCACCGCTTCAGCGTTCCGCACGATGCGTCCCATGAGCCGTACGGCTTCGATCGGATACGCTCCCGAGGCGCTCTCTGCCGACAGCATGACCGCATCGGCACCGTCCAAGATCGCATTGAACACATCACTGACTTCAGCACGGGTCGGCACCGGGCTCACGCACATGCTCTCCAGCATTTGTGTCGCACAAATCACAGGAATACCAGCCTGGTTGCACTGGCGAATAATATGCTTTTGATGATACGGGACTTCTTCCGTCGGAATTTCGACCGCCAAATCTCCCCGCGCAACCATAATGCCGTCTGAGGCATTCAGGAGTTCGGGGAAGTTGTCTAACGCCGCAGCCCGTTCGATTTTGCTGATCAGAGGCAAGTCGCCTCCTGTAGCGTGCACGACATCCCGCACCCGTTGCAGGTCGGCAGCGCTGGTAACAAACGACACCGCCAGAAAATCGAGATCGAGATCCACCGCGAGCTGAATATCGCGCTTATCCTTCTCCGTCGGCACTTGCGCGCTGAGTTGGACACGGGGTGCATTAATCCCTTTGCGACTCGTGAGGGCTCCGCCGATGAGCACGCGGGTGATAATATCCGTCTGATCGCGCACTTCCTCAACCTGCAATGCGATAAGGCCGTCGTTGAGATAAAGCGCATCCCCCGGATTGACCTCTCGAGGGAGAGGGGGATAATCGAGCGACACCATATCCACGGTGCCTTCCACTGCACGTGAGGTCATCACGAACGTGGCCCCAGGCTCCAAAAATATCGTGCGGCCGTCCTGCATCTGACCGATGCGGAGCTTTGGACCCTGAATATCGCCCATGATGGCAACATGGTCACTGAGGCGCCGGATTCGATCGCATACCATGCGATGCCAAGCATGTTCGCCATGGGAAAAATTGAGGCGGGCCACATTCATCCCCGCATCAATCAGTTGAGCCAAGCGCTCTTCCGATTCAGTGGCCTGACCGATGGTGCAGACAATTTTTGACTGCCGGGGCGAAGTCTGTCGGACAAACCGCCGTATGACGGACTGCATATGTTGCTTGGCACCATCGCCTTTCACGATAAAATCACTCGCCCCCTTGCGCATGGCTTCCACTACCGTGTCAACCGCCTGTTCATCGGAGACGATGACGATCGTCGTAGTGGGCGTCAGTTTTTTAATCATCTCTGTCAAGAGGAGCCCCGCCCGACCGCGGGGGCCATCCTGCCCAAGCTCTACTAGCACCATATCGAAGCGCTCACCTTGCACCAGGGCATGAGCTTGGTCATACGTGTCAGCTTGCTCAACATCTACTCCCTCGTGTGTGAGCAGATGAAGCCATGCAGTTCGCTGGGACGGGTCTTGTTCGACAATCAATGCTCGGGTCATGGGCGGGCCTTCATGCGCTGGAAAGAGAGGTGCATAATACATCATGCGTGCAACGACGAATTGTCGGGACTCCTATACGAAATTGAACTGTCTTCCCATGGCCATGTCAAGAGGCGCATTCGTTTTACCCCATCACTGACCGAGCACGTCCAGCCCGGCGACCGAATCAGGCTCTCCTTTGTTCTCGACGATGGATCCTAGGCACAGATCGAAAAAGACATCATCATTCGGAACATCAATGCCGACAAAATCAGCGCCCAATTTACCGAGCAAAGCTATCACCACGACCTTGATTTCTACCTCATGCCCTTGCTGGACCCATAGTCGCTCGACCTCATAGCCTTTTCCTGTCAGCCCTTTGACCTGCCCCCGGCATCGTGCTAGGTTACTTTCCTTCGTTTTGTCCGCGAGGTACGCCCGGCGTTCATGTGAAACGCGTGAGCGACTCGCAATACACATAGGCATATCTTTCGTATAGTGTTGTACAACATACACGCCTTCTTTGTTCACCATGGCAGAGACGGAACAGTCACTCTGCAGCAAAGCTGATATGTATCAAAGAAGAGTTAGGTCATGCAGTGACGTAACATCCTGCAGACGAATATTTCAATTCATTTACAATCCCCACCGTTTTTTCTCACTATACAACCTTGTACTACAGAGAGATTCTTTTCAACTAAACATTCATTTTGCTCTTGACTTTTCTATCAATACCCACTAAAGATGAGGCATCCATTCCATGCAGGTATGGAAAGTGTAGTTCTGTAAAATGAAGGGTACAAGTTAATGGCACAGTCAATTCTTGAGATGGCCAAAGATCTCGTTATGGCAATGATTCAGGCTGGAACTCTTTCTGTCGAGGATATGCATAAAGAGTTACAAAAGACATAT
>CAJIAL010000663.1_pt1 | contig 14814 bp, 14 predicted proteins | sample 9199091 | NCBI WGS metagenome assembly CAJIAL01 (sample SAMEA7708270, study PRJEB35096) | sediment metagenome | biome: marine neritic benthic zone biome [ENVO:01000025]; feature: sediment [ENVO:00002007]; material: shallow marine sediment [ENVO:03000034] sea grass bed [ENVO_01000059] ... | reverse complement strand
CGCTCGGCGGCCTCGTCGGCATTCAATTTGCCAATGACTATCCGGACCGTATCGCGAGTTTAACCCTGTGCTCCACGCCCTATCGCTACAGCGCTCCGGCGCAGGATGAATATCGCCGCTGGCCGCAGCAATTGGACAAGATGAGTGTCAAGGAGTGGTATTTGCAGGGGACGGATCTGCGCTTTGACCCGAGTAAAGACGATGAAGGCATGATCCAGTGGTTTGCGGATCTCGTCGGCCAGACACAAGCGGATGTGGTGCGCTCGATTCTCCGTTTCCTACCCGATGTCGACGTCTCAACCCTCTGCACGCGCATCAAAGTGCCGACCCTGATTCTCCACCCGGGACAATCGATGGCCGCTCCCCTCGAGGAGGCGCACGCCATGCAGCAGGCGATTCCCCAGGCGCGCTTGGTCGAGTACCCGGACGCCAAACATCACCTCTTTATGACCCACGGGACGGAATGCGCCCACGAAATGCTCGACTTTATCCAAAATCTCAAGCAGGCCTGAGACCATCTCAGGCAATACGCCGACGGCGCTTGTTATTGATGTAGTCGGTGACAATGTACTCGCCCAAGTGTCCCGGCGACGAGAAAAAGGCCCGCCCACGATTGATCCGGGTAATTTCTTGCACGAACCGCATGAGGTACGGATCCTGCTCCATCATGAAGGTATTAATCACAATCCCTTCCTTGGTGCAGCGCTTGACCTCCATCAGCGTTTGCTCAATCGTGCGCCAACTCGGGGGATAGTTGAAATACGGCATTCCCTGTTCCAGGTGCGCTGTCGGCTCGCCGTCCGTGATCATGAGGACCTGCCGCTGGCCATACCGATGTTTGCCGAGCAAGCGGCGGGCGATCATCAAGGCATGATGCATGTTGGTGCCAGGATAGTAGCTCCCCCACGAGGCCGTGGGAATATCTTCATGGCGTAATTCATGCGCCATTTCAGAAAAGCCAATGATGTAGAGGTTATCCCGCGGAAACTGCATTTTGATCAGGCTATGCAACGCCAGGGTAACCTTTTTCGCCGCGTCGAAACAGCCATTCAGTCCCATAGAACGACTCTGGTCAAGCATCAACACGGTTGAACATTGATTCAGGTTTTCATTCTGGTACACCTCAAAATCGTCTTGCCGCATACGCACCGGGGTACCTGGGCCACTCCGGCGTACCGCATTCATCACGGTCTGTTGAAGATCGAGGCTGAAGTGGTCGCCATACTCGTAAGGCTTGGTCTCGTGCATGGCTTCAATACCCAGGCCGCGACGATCGGTTCGATGGCCACCATGCCGGCCGATGTTGAGCCGATTAAAAATGTCCTGCAACGCCTTGAGGCCGATTTTTCGAATACCTTTCGGCGTCAGTTCCACGCGGTCACCCTTGCGGCGTAAATACCCCGCTTCTTCCAGCTGGCGCTCCAACTCCCGTAACTTTTCCAGCTCTTGCCGCCCTTCGGACCCAAGAATCTGCTCCAAAGCCTCGGCGTCCACATCTTCAAGCGTCCCCTGGCGTCCAACTTGCTCGAGCTGCTCCTGCAACTGATCGACTTTTTGCAGCTCGTCCATCAGCCGCATGGCTTGATCCAGCGGTACCCCTTCCTCACCGGTAAATTCGTACGACTGACGTTCATCCGACGAAAGAAAATCCAGGTTCGCCTGCAATTCCGCCAGCTCTGCGGCCAATTCCTGATCCTCAAACGCCGAGGAAAGCATGTCTTGCAGTTCCTGCCGTACGTCATCAGGCAAGCTGTTGAACAGCGATTGCATTTGCGCCATCTGTGAGGACATTTGCTGCACGAGTTCTTCCAGGCTTTGCGGCGGGTTGGGACCAAACATATCGCCGTACTTCTGCATAAACCCATCGAAGTCCGGCTCTTCGCCCCACACTTGCTGATCCATCATGTGGTTGAGATCCGCCAGCATCTCTTTGAGGCGTTGCATCTCCTCCGGCGTCATGTTCGCCATCCGCTGTGCCATCTCGCGGAACATATTGCCCATCGCCTGCTGCTTCAGCATCTCCATCAACTCGTCGAAGGCTTGCTGTGCTTCAGTGTCAAAAAATTCGTACTGGTTCAGCGCTTTGACACGACGAGCAAAGTCTTCCGGGAGATCATCAAGGAACTGCTGCCGCTCCTGCTGATCGCCACCACCCTGCTGGCCCTGCTGGCCTTGCTGCCCCTGCTGGCCTTGTTGCCCCTGCTGGCCTTGCTGCCCGCGTTGGCCTTGTTGCCCCTGCTGGCCCTGCTGCCCTGCCTGGTCCATATCTGCAGCCGCCTGCTCGGCGCCACCTTCCGACGTTTCACCTGTCTGAGGCGTCCCCTGCTCACCGGCCTGGCCATCCTGCCCGGACTGCTCCGGGGCATCGAGCGCATTACGCTCCATCTCCAGGATCTCACCCAAGCGCTCCTTGAGTTCGTCGATCATCGAGGCCAGGTTGTAACGTTCAAGACGTTCCTGAGCCTGCTGCTTGAGACGTTCAAGCATCTCCCGGATACCTTCGAAACCGCTCCCCATATTGCCTTGCATGCCCCGCCGCATCAGATTCTGCAACGCCCGTTGGAGATCGCCATGCGACATCAATTCATCCGACATCGCATCCATCAAATCATCCGCATCAATGGCGAAAGGGTCCTGCGTACCATCCCACATGGAATACTGGTAACTCTTCATGGCGCCTCCTACGACGGCGAACTATGGCATTGCCAACCGTGCACGGCTGGTCGACGCAGATCAGCGTCGAAGTAACCAAACAAACTCAATGGTGCATGGCGTATCTTGTATGGTGCAATCGCAGGCAAAAGATGCCGGCAACGCACGGCGCACAACACTACGTCCGAGTGCTTAGAAGTCAATGGGCTGATGGTACGGCATTCCCCTATGGGTGTCAATTTGCCGGGCTGGGCCTCATGTACAGCCACTATGCTCGGACGCTTCAGGAAGGCCATCAGCCATCCGTCTCTGCTTGACAGGGCACCGAAAATCCAGTAGTCACGGGACCTCATGAATGCAGACGGAGGACGGTCACACTATGCGACGGTAGGGTGGACGTCCTTACAAGATGCCATAGAGGGAGAGGAGCCTTACTCGTGGCCTATCAGGATATTCTCGTTGACCACCATGACGCGGTAGCCATCATCACGCTGAACCGCCCCGAACGCATGAACTCAATGGGCGGCACACTGGTTGAAGATACCATCGACGCACTTGCGAGTTTCCAAACCAATCGTGACATCCGTGCGGTGATTCTCACCGGAGCAGGCGGTCGCGCTTTCTGTGCCGGGGCGGATGTGCAGAATTTACAACACCGATCGGTTGAAGCAACCGCGATGGAACGCCGCCGCTATGTGCAGAGTGCGCAGAAAATGACGCTGGCTATTCGGCAGCTTGAAAAACCTGTTATCGCCGCGGTTAACGGCGCCGCCGCCGGCGGCGGATGTGATATTGCCCTGGCTTGTGATATCCGCATCGCTTCCGAACATGCCAGGTTTGGGGAGGTGTTTGCCCGCATCGGGCTTTTTCCCGGTACCGGTGGCACCTATTTTTTGCCCCGGCTCGTCGGTATTGCCAAGGCCTTGGAACTCATCTGGACCGGCGACGTTATCGACGCGCAGGAAGCCGAACGCCTCGGACTGGTGAGCCGCGTTGTCCCCCACGATGACCTCATGACGGAGGCTTTGGCGTTTGCCCAACGCCTCACCCAAGGCCCGCCCCTAGCTATCAGTCTGGCAAAATCCGCCGTCTACAAAGGCCTGGATCTGGACATTCACTCGGCATTCGAGTACGCCGCGACAGCGGAAAGCATCACCCTCACCTCGGACGATCACCGCGAGGGAGTCACGGCATTCCGGGAAAAACGCGCCCCGCACTTCCGAGGATTGTAAGTGCCATCATGTAACTTCGAGGGAGATGGAATGCAGCTCTCGTCGCCGAGGGCTCTTCATCTCCACCCACCTCCCTATCCAGCCAAAGCCGATTCGGAATATACCCTGCACCATTCGCGTTATGTGAAATACAGGCACATTTCTATCGCTTGACACATGTCAGGCACCTTTTCGTGAGAAGAGGAGTCGAATTATGCAATGGCGACTCCGGCCCGTTTTGTCTCAAGGTGACGTGTGTTGTGTGGTCTCGGGATCACTCTTCATCCTTGCCTTGACCTGTCTCCCTGGTACTGTTGCCGCTCAAGCGTCCACCGATGTTCCCTTGTATTCACACGATTTCTCAGACGCCGACGAGCTCCCGCCACTCACGACGGCCCAGCAAGAAGCCCGCGCTCTCGCAACGGTCCTTATTGGCAAAAAGGAGGGCACCACGACGTCACTTCCCATTGCAGCAACGCCGCTCGTGTTCTTTTCTGAACAATCGCTGCGTCCTGGGAAACGGCTTGTCGTGATCCTAGGGACCTGGAAAAGGGGGCAGGTGCGCCTTGTGAGCGGGCAGCAGACTTTTGCGTCTCCTGTCAATGCGACACTGCCCATACTCACAAAGCATCGCCTTCCCCCTCTGGATCCCAGGGACGACACGGCAGTGGCAATCGAAGTCCTCGCCGAGTAAGACAGGGATGGTACAGTAATCGCACGGTTCGTTGGACTGCCTGTGTACCCAAGGGGAAACTCAGGTGCACAGGCTGCAAATGGGCGGGAACTTAGCGCTGGGGAGGGGTTTCGGTCACCGCTGCCTGAAAATCCGGGATGCCCTCATCCGGAAACAGGCGAAACCAACGGCGTGCGACGCCCTGCAGAGCTGTCTCAAGCGTCACCCAACTATGACGGAGATGCAGGGTGGGCATCAAGCGAGTCATGGTGTATTCGATAATACGCCCTTCCCATTCTCCCTCGTCCGTCAAGCAAATATGTACTTCGAATTCACTTTCGCCTCGGGAAATCACCATCATAGCCTTCCCCTCCACTACCCGACGTTGTCCAGCTAGAAGCATGCCACAAACTCTACGGGAATGATACGTCTTGCGGCGTGCATACATATTGCGTGCCGAGCCCAGGCAGCGACGACGTCGCTGCCGTCATGGTCATTGCAGCATACATTCGGATCGCACAAACTGGTCTTAGCTCCCGCTGGCTGTCACAGACTCCATGGGTGACACCATAATATCAATACGCCTGTTGCGCGCGCGTCCCTCAGGAGCGTCATTCGAAGCAATCGGCTGATGCCAGGCATGCCCCGCAACGACCAGCCGCTCCGGTGCGATTCCCTGTGAGGTGAGATGGCGAACGATCACAGCGGCGCGCGCCGCTGACAGTTCCCAGTTCGTGGGCCAACGCCGCTGCGACACGGCTCCCATCGGCACAGCATCCGTGTGCCCGGCAACTGTCACGCGAAACCCCGGGAACGCCTGTAATATCTGTGCCACCTCATCCAGCGTGTGCTCCCCGGCTTTGCGCAGTCCCACTTTTGATCGAAACAGCATGTCCCCACCAAGCTGAATCGTCAGACGATCAACACCATGATACACCGTCACATCCGGGAGCTTGAGTGTCTCACCCAAACGATGCCTCACCTGATCATAGAACGCCTGCAGAGACACCTCCTGCTGTACCGTATGCGTGTCCGACAGATCCTCACGTCTATAGATGAGTGCCGTCGCCGGACCGCCACGTTCCTGCACTGTGGCACGTTGCTGCGGCGCTGTCTGAGCCATACGCAACGCTTTGCGAGTCTCATGATAGCGCGCTTCCCACCGGGCGCTCTCCGCTTGGCCAACCTCAGCCTGCTGTTCGACAGCACGTAATGCCGCCTCGGCATACGCGAGTCGTTGACGCATTTGCGTAAGCGCCTGCTCGGCTGCAGGGGTCTCACGTGTCGGAGTCTGCTCTGCCTCGGTGCGCTGCGTCTGCAACAGTGCCAGTTGCTGCTGCAGCGCTTCTTTTTCCTGCAGAACTTGTTTGTAAGATTGCTGCAATCGTTCCACCCCATCGACCGGCTGCTCCTGCAACAGATACCCGGCCAGTTTCGCCTGCAATTCACCAACGCGACGCCGCAAGCGGAGGTTTTCCTTTTCTTGGGAGACTTGCCCTTGCTTCTGCGCTGCGAATTCTCGCCGCAGATGTGCCACCTGCTCTTGCAACATAATACGCTCGTCCCTCAGTTGCACCACCTGCGCCTGGAGTTTTTCGACAACAAACGCTTGCGTCTGCTCAGCAGACTCCTCACGCCGCAACGCCGCCTCGCGTTCGGTACCGGTATGCTGGTGCCGGCTCTGTGCCCCAGCACAGGTAATCCACCCTATTAGGGACAGCGCAAGTGCCACACCCATCACATGCATGCCTCGGGTCATGCTACATCTCCCATCGTTCCTGAGTCTATCACCAATACACCGCACCATCACCGACGGACGTGAGGCAGCAGTGGCACTCCATTGTGTGTCCATTTTTTATTATATTTCACCGTTCCGGAAATCGTCATATCGAACACGGGCGGGCGGATGGAAGTGGCCCGAGCGATAATGCTACAATGGCACATCTATCTTCCGTAGGTAAAATCAATCGTCCCGGTCACTCCCAGGAGGAGCGTCTTATGAGCCTTCCCCCCTTTGGGCAAGATGCGTTTCTGACAATCAACGGGCTGCCGCTCCATTATGTCGAGTGGGGCACGCCCGGAAAGCCGTCCATGCTATTGCTGCATGGCTTTCAGAGTAATGCACACACGTGGGATACATTCAGCCAAGCCATGGCGGCTGATTACCACGTGCTGGCCCTCGATCAGCGTGGCCATGGCGACACCGGTTGGGCTCCTGACAGTAATTATGCCCCAGATGCGTTCATCAGCGACATCGTCGGCTTCATCAACGCCCTCAATCTGGCCCCAACACTGCTCGTTGGCCATTCCATGGGGGGACGTCACGCCGCCATGGTCGCTGCTGATTATCCTGACATAGCCACAAAAGTCGTGATTGTGGACACCCCGGCCGAACTACCGCCGGCCATTATGGAGATGCTCGCCCAACAGCCAGAATCAGATGGACCGCCGGCGCCGGAAACGTTTGACGACTTCGAAACCGTTATTCGTAACGGTATACAGCAGTACCCGCTGACGCCGGAAGCCGAACTCCGTCACGCCAACTACCATAATCTCTGCCGCAACACCGACGGCACCTGGCGCTGGCGCTGGGACATCATGCTGTTGGAACAACGGCGGCTGAGCCGGAGTTTACGGTTAGATCTGTACACCTATCTGGAGCGTGTCCGGTGTCCGGCGCTACTCATTCGCGGCCAAGCAAGTCCGCTTCTCACCCCAGAGGTGGCACAGAAAATGATTGCCAGTCTGCCGCACGGACGCTTGGTCGAGATCGCTGGGGCGGCCCATACGGTCAATGCAGACAATGCACCGGAATTCAACGCCGTGACTGCGGCATTCCTCAAGGAATAGGAGCTCTCCTGATGTTGGCAAAGCTCTTTCTGCTGTTCCTCACCGTGCCGATTATCGAAATCGTGTTGTTCATCGAAATCGGTTCCCGTATTGGTACCGTGGCGACGCTCCTCATCGTCGTCATCACTGCTATCCTCGGGGCATCGTTAGCACGTCGGGAAGGGCTGAAAACCTGGTGGCGCATCCAGAATAAACTCGCCAGCGGCTCCATGCCGGATGAGGAATTACTCGATGCACTCATGATTCTGGTCGCAGGCGCAGTGCTGCTAACGCCTGGCTTCCTCACCGATACCGTCGGTTTCCTCCTCCTCTTTCCCGGCACAAGACAGGTCATCAAGCAATGGGCACGACGGAAGTTAGGCCAGCGGATACAGGTGTCGCATCGAGAGTGGTAATACCAATTCTCGAGAATCGGCGCGCATGAGGGGTTCAGGCAGCGACAATGTCGCTGCCGTCATGGCAGTTGCAGATGGTATGTCGGAGTTGTCTATGCGTGCGGGATGGGAACCGCCAGTATCGGGCAGGGTGGTTGGCTCAACAACGCATCAATGGCGGACACCCGGAAGTATTTCCGCCAGATGCTGTGCGTATGCGCACTCACGATCAGCATGTCTGGCTGCTGCGCCGCCAGTTGTTGTTGGATCACCTCAACGGGTGAGCCGGTCAACACCGTGCGGGTCACAGGGGCTGTCTCCGGGACATCAGGGAACATGACCGACAGCTGCTTCTCCAACATCACCTGGAGACCGGGAAGATTGTGGTGCATACCGTTGCCAGCATCGATCGGATAGTCCGCAGGTGTGTCAGGATCAAGCACCTGCAGCACCGTCAAGGCCGCCGCATAGTCCACCGCCAATGCCTGGGCCATAGCACACGCCTGCGGGGCATACTTCGCCAGGTCAAGTGCCAGAAGCAGACGCTGCACCGACAAGCAGCCGGCATCCGCAGCAGGAACGCCCGCTGTCCCTCCTCCGGACGGCACCAACAACACCGGCGCCGCCCCGGCATGTGCCAGCCTGCATGCTAGCACGTCTGCCTCACGACTCTTCTCCGTAACGTGCTCTCCAACACCCATAACCAGGAGATTGACTTCGGCAGCCATGTCGGCGAGAAGTGTCAGGGCATGGCCACGTTGTATGGACGCTTCAACCGGCAAGCCTTGTAACGCCGGATGGGCTACAAGCTTTTCGAACGCGGCCGTTTGCGCGGCTTCATGTTCCGCAAACGCCTCTGAGGAACGAAACACATCCGTCCAGTGCGGGAGCGCCGCAACGCCGGTCTCGACCACATGCATCACAAACAAACGAGCCTGCGACTGCCGTGCCAATGCTGCGGCATAGAGCAGCGCCGCTTCAGCACTTGCAGAAACATCGCTGGCCAGCAAAATGCGGTTGAATGTGAGCATGCCTACACCTCCTTCGCCTGCGCCTGGTCTCGGTGAACGTCCGCCTCTGATTGAAAATTGTGGCAGACCTTAAGGATGGAATGCGGTAGTATAGCAAAGGTTTGCCTGGCCCTGCCAGCATGAGATGCTAGCATCACGTTGGCAATGCACCACGTGCGATCGGGAACAAAGGAGACTTTCGTAGTGTTGGAACAACTCGCCCTCACTGGCAAGGTTGCAGTCGTCACCGGCGGCGGTACTGGCCTCGGACGTGCCATGAGCCTGGCGCTAGCACGCGCCGGCGCCGATATCACGGTCGCCGGACGGCGCCTCGAACCGTTACAAGACACGGCTCACGATATCGAGCAGCTCGGCCGGCGCAGCCTGACAGTGTCGACGGACGTCACACAGCCGGAACGCGTCAATCATCTGATCCAGACAGCGCTCGACCACTTTGGTCAAATCGATATTCTCATTAATAATGCCGGGATCGTACGTGGCCAAGAAATGAAACCTGTGTGGGATATTACCGACGAGGAATGGCATCGGGGAATCGACACGAACCTCAGCGGGGCGTTTTATGGCGTGCGCGCCGCCGCCAAGCATATGGCTGAGCGGCAACAGGGCAAGATCATCAATGTGGCATCGGGCTTTGCCTATCGTGGTCGTCGCAATGAATACATGTATACCTCCGCCAAAGCCGCGGTGGTCAATCTGACGCGTTCACTTGCCCTGAGCCTGATTGACTACAACATCCAAGTGAACTGCATCGTGCCCGGGTTTTTCATCGTGGAACCGCCGGATACACCCAGCGGTCAACAACGCCGGCAGCAACAAGGCCGTTTTCTGGCGATCGGTCGCACCGGCGAGCCGGAGGAGCTCGGCCCCCTCGCCGTCTTTCTCGCCTCGCCAGCCTCGGATCACATGACCGGTCAGTCCATCATCTCTGATGGTGGGGGCTTAGCCGCCGGTCTCGGGCCGCTGACCATCGCGCCAACCATTGCCTTCTAACCCGCTGCACAAGGATACGCACACACGATGGAAGGATATACTCTCGAAGGAAAAACGGCGCTTGTCACCGGGGTCGAACACGCCGTGGCCCGTGCCACAGCCGTAACGCTGGCGGAAGCCGGTGCAGATGTCGCGGTGCTAGCGGGAAATGCCGGTGAACGAGCCCAGGCCGAGGCTGCAGCAGCCGCAGTACAACAACACCAGCGGCAGAGTCTGGGCTACGCCATCGACGTGCGTGACGCGGCAGCAGTGCAATCGACAATCGACACCATCGCGCATGCGTGGGGGCATCTCGATATCCTGGTCAATGGTCTCGACCTGCCGTTTGCCACCCCCTTTCTCGACAATACCCCGGACGCGTGGGACACCTTGTTCGGCCACACATTGCACGGTACTATGCACTGTATCCGTGCCGCCGGACGCCATATGCTGGCGCAACAACACGGACGCATCATTACGTTTATCTCGGTATTGGCAGAACGGGGCGTCGCCAACTGTGCCGCGTACAGCGCAATGCAAGCAGCCTTACTCCAACTCACCCGGTCGTTGGCCATCGAGTGGGGTCAACAAGGCGTGACCCTTAACGCCATCGGGAGTGGCTGGATGCAGGACTCACCTTTTCTCCCAAGCACGGATGATGCCTTGGAACGGCTGCAACGCTACATCCCGAACCATCGATTCGGTCAGCCCAATGATCTCGTCACCCTCGCCACCTACCTCGCCTCAGACATGGGGGGTAACGTCACCGGGCAGGTCATGTATATCGAAGGCGGGATCATGGCACATCCCTAAATACTAGAAGGAACGCATCATTATGCCGGTGAACATCTCCGACATTCGTGGAATCGTCGAGGCGCAAGAAACGTGGCGCGGGCGCCAAACGATCAACTTGATTGCCAGCGAAAACGCCCAGAGCCCAGCAGTGCGCGCTATCCAGAATTCCGATTTCATGGCCCGCTATGCCGAAGGCCACCCGAACACTGCTGACGAGGTAAAGCGCTACTATCAGGGTACACAGTACATCGATCAGATCGAAACCATGGCTCGGGAAGAACTACAAACCCTTGCCGACGCCCGACAAGCCGATGTGCGGCCGATCAGCGGCAATGCCGCCAACACGGCTATTGCCTTGGGATACCTCCGTGGCGGCGATACCATCGTCGTGAACTCCACCGCGGCAGGCGGGCACATCAGCCACAACACTATCGGCGTCTTCGGCCGCCGCATACAAATCCGCGGGATGTCGCTGAATCTCACATCGGACAAGCGTATCCCGCTACACTTCTTCCCGCTCACCGAGGATATGTACCACATCGACGTGGAGAAGAGCTTGGAACTCATCGATCAAGTGTCGCCACGCCTCATCGTCCTTGGCAAGAGCTTGATCTTGTTCCCCGAACCGGTACGCGAACTCGCCGGGCTGTGTCAGGAACGCGGCATTCCGATCCTCTACGACGGTGCCCATGTCTTCGGACTCATCACCGGCGGACAATTCCAAGATCCACTACGCGAAGGGGCCACCTGGCTCACTGCGAGTACGCATAAAACCTTTCCGGGGCCCCAACGCGGCGTCATCGTCGCCGCGCTGGACGAAGACGGCGAACGCAAGTACTGGCCTGCCGCCGATCGCGGCGTCTTTCCCGGCTCATCGAGCAACCACCACTTACATACCCTCCCGGCCTTACTCGTCGCCATCCGAGAAATGCAGCAGCATGCGTCGGCCTACGCCGCCCGGATTGTCCGCAACGCGCAAACACTTGGCCAGGCGTTGGAGGATGAAGGCATTGCCGTCGAAGCCCGCGACTTCGGCTTCACCCAGAGCCATCAAATTGCCGTCAACGTCTCCGCCCACGGCAGTGGCGTGGCGGTGGCGCAGCAGCTCGAAGCCAATGGCATTATCGTCAACTACAATATGCTGCCCTTCGACACCGATCCACGTAATCCTTCCGGGCTCCGCATCGGCGTGCAGGAAATGACCCGCTACGGCATGCGAGAACCCGATATCCAACGCCTTGCGGCTTTGCTCAGCGACGCGATCAAAGGCAAACAAGTGCAGGAGGCCGTCTACGCGCTGCGTGCAGACTTCCAAGAACTCCAGTATGTATGAGGACAGCACATCGTGATACAACTGACTATCAGGCTCGCCCTCCTCTTGAGCCTCCTCAGTCTCGCTACGGCTTGCAACAGCACGCCCAAACGAGCTTTCGGGACGCCCGAACCGGGCTCCCCACAACTTGAGCAACTCTACCAAGAAGGCCGTGTCGACTATCAAAATGGCAAGTACGACGACGCAGCCCAAAAATTTGCCCATGTCGTGGAAGTCGACCCCACCCACCTCAACGCCCTCATTAACTGGGGCGTGACGCTCTCACGGAGCGGTCAACCGGTCAAAGCCATTCCCAAATACCAACAAGTACTGGCTCGCGACCCCAACAACGCCGAAGCATACTACAACTGGGGCGTGGCGTTACAACGGCTCCGGCGGCACAGCGACGCGATTGAAAGATATCAGCGTGCCGTCGACCTCAAACGCGATCTCCTCACCCCGGAACTGCAAAGCTATTTCAACCGCCATCATCGTGCCGCGCCGGGCAGAGAAATCGGTGCGACGCCAGCGCCACCCCCGTCGCAATGAGTCCTGTCTCAGACAATAACGAAGCGGCCACCCTATTTCATCAGGATGGCCGCTTCAGCTGAGAAATGTGTCTCAGGTTTCTGCCAGTTTTCTCAAATCGATATGCATGCCGAGTCCAGGCAGTGACTGCGTCACTGTCGTCATGGCAATTTCAGCATGCACAGCGGATGTGCCAGTATTGGCATTATTTGTTCTGCACGACGACCTGTCCGCCGATATGTGCCGAATGCAGCTGGCACACGAACGCGTGCGCACCGGCTTTGTTCGCGATGAAACGCACGGTGTGTTTTCTCTTCGATGGGACTTCCACCTCAATATCAAACGCTGGGAGTTTGAAACCATGCGGCGCGGTCAGCTTGTTATCTAAAGTCAGCTCGACTTGATCACCCTCAGACACAATATAATCCGCAACTCACGTTTGTAAAGTCTCATGAGCAACATTCCGATAGGCACGGAGAAAATGAGGATTGCGACAGCGCTCACCGAAAGAAAAGAGGAACTATGAACGCACAAGAGACCAGCCAAGGCAGGCGGCGCCGGACCTCACGCCGCATTCCTTTGAAGTTTCCGCTCTGGTTTCGACACCCCGCTAGCCCCGATGCCCCACGGGAGGGGTTAACACACGACGTCAGCGTTTCCGGACTCAACTTTGCCACAGAAGAATGCCTGGACATTTCGACACCGCTCAAGCTGAGCTTCGACAATATGCCCGGTGACCGCCACGCACGCCAGATCAGTGCCATTGTGGTTCGAGCAGAGCTCGACGAGATCACCGGCAAATACCTCATCGGCGTCAAATTCACCAACCTGGATGAGGAGAGCCGAGCCGCCATCACTGCAGCGCTGCAGAAAACCGACATTATGGGGCTACTCAGGCTCGCCGACAAAGCCGACGCCTCGGATCTGCATCTCTGCGCCCATCACCCGCCCTTTATCCGAGTCGCCGGGCAGCTTCGCCCACTACGCAAACAGACACTAAACAGCCCCGACCTCGCAGATATGCTCCACAGCCTTCTCACTGAGCAACAACAGCGGCTCTTCGAGCAACAACATGAGCTCAATTTCTCTCTCTCGGTCACGCCCACACTGCGTTTCCGGGTCAACCTCCATAGACAGCGCGGTCATGTCGAAGCCACCTGTCGACGAATCGAACCCGTAACACGCACCTTCAGTGAGCTCCATTTGCCAGACGTCATGCAACATTTTGCCGACTTCCGTGACGGACTCGTGCTGGTCACGGGACCAACCGGCGCCGGCAAAACCACGACCCTAGTCGCCATGGTGGAGCACATCAACGCGACGCGCACAGCCGTCATTATCACGCTGGAACAGCCCATAGAATATGTCTATACCTACAAAAACAGCGTGATCAAACAACGCGAAATTGGCATCGACACCCTCTCCTATCCCGCAGCGCTCAAAGAAGCCATGCGGCAGGATCCTGACGTCATTGTTATCGGGGAAATTCGCGACGAAGAAACCATGCAGGTCACACTCGACGCCGCCGAAACCGGCCATTTGGTGCTTGCCACCCTGCCGGCGACCAACTGCATGCAAGCCATTCTCCGGACCTACCGCTTCTTTCCGCAAGAGCGACACGCGGAGATCCAAATGCAACTCGCCAGTTGCTTACGCGGTATTATCTCTCTCAACCTGCACCCACGCGTCGATCAGCCCGGCGTCGTGCCGGTCACCGAGGTGCTCACACGTACGGAAGCAGTGGCCAAAATCATCCGCACGGGCGCACTGGAACAAATCCCCTCAGCCATCCAGACCGGTTATAAGTACGGCATGCACTCTCGAGAACATTCACTCGAACGTCTACAAGACGCAGGGTATCTTCGACCAAAACATGTCGCCAAAAAGACTCCAGCCGAGCGTCAGGAAGGAAAAGTCACGTCGACTACCCGAGCCTGAATCTCGGTACGCAAACGCGCAATCTCGGCTTGCAGCGTCGGGAGAATCTCGTCAAGTGGCACCACGCGGGAGGTATCGCTGTCGCGTGCCTTCAGTTCCGCACCGCCGGCTTTGAGCGAACGCGGCCCTATGGTAAGGCGCAGCGGCAAGCCAATGAGATCGGCATCGTTGAACTTCACGCCCGGGGTGGCATCACGATCGTCCAGGAGCATCTCGATACCTTGTGCCCACGCATCGCGATATAGACGGTCGGCAATCTCTTTCACCTCCGGCGCGCGTTGCGTCATGGTTACGCAAGAGACATGATACGGCGCAACGCTGATGGGGAAACGTATACCGTGCTCGTCGTGATGCTCCTCGATAACGCACGCCAATAAACGTCCGCTCCCAATGCCATAACATCCCATAATGACCGGTTTTTCCGTGCCGTCGCGATCGAGATAGGTGCCGCCCAACGCCTCGGTATAGCGCGTCCCCAACT
>CAJIAL010000323.1_pt1 | contig 14834 bp, 16 predicted proteins | sample 9199091 | NCBI WGS metagenome assembly CAJIAL01 (sample SAMEA7708270, study PRJEB35096) | sediment metagenome | biome: marine neritic benthic zone biome [ENVO:01000025]; feature: sediment [ENVO:00002007]; material: shallow marine sediment [ENVO:03000034] sea grass bed [ENVO_01000059] ... | reverse complement strand
CGCTACTCTCTCGTCTTGGGCAGTTGACAATCCGCCGCGCGCTCAATCACCTTGACGATCTCGCTCAGGTCACCATCGCGAAGCCCCATCGCCAGCGCTTGTTGCATGGTCAAGTAGGCCGCTGACGCGACGTTTTGGGGGACCTCCAAGCGCTCTGCCTCCATGCGCCAGAGCATCGCATCCTTTTCCACGATATGCATCGGAGCCTGCATGTCTTCGAAACGCCGATTGAGGATGAAATCTGGAATCTTGGTGAGTGTCGCGCTGTTTTGGCCCGAACCTGCGTTGATGACGGCGAGCGCCTTCTCCGGATCGACACCGCCCTTGGCCGCCATGGTCAATGCTTCCAATCCGACAATCAGATTCGCGAAGGACATGATGTTGTTGCAGATTTTTACGAGCTGCGCTTGACCGACCTGCTCGCCAACGTAGTGAATCTCGCGCGCGAAAGATTGCAACAAGGGCTCGGCCTGTTCGTAGGTTGCTCGTGCGCCTGAGGTGATGACCGTGATATCCGCATTGCGCGCGCGTTGCACCCCACCCGTAATGGGTGAATCCAACATGGCGATGCCTTTGGCGGCAAGCATTTTTTCCACGCGTTGCACGGCCTCAGTACCCATGGTCCCGAGGTTGACGAACACGCGGATGTGCTCGCCGTTGAGAATGCCGTCGGGTGCAGAGACAATAGCATCGAAGCTCGCAATGCTGGGCATACAGGCGAAGACGCACACGGCCCCGTTCGCGACGTCGAGCGGCGAGCGCGCAATCTGCGCGTCCTTGTCAGCAAGGGGCTTCGTCGCTGCCGGATTGATATCAAACACCCGCAGCGATCTCTCCTGATTGAGAATGCCCATTGCGAGGGGCAAACCCATGCTACCCGTACCAATAAACCCTGCTTGCATTGCCACGCTCTCCTCCTCTCGTTACGTTCACTTTATCTCGGGCACGTTTACGATTGCCGCCATCCGGTTGCGACACAAAACGGGGTCCAGGGGTAACCCTGTTTCCCGACGTCATCGCTCCTATGCAGCCCTATGACTCCCGCCCCCATCTTTATGTGTGCCTACCGATGCTTGCCCCTGTCTCAAAAACTGGTTACGCTTATCTTCAACTTTCCATCTGCAGCATAAACAAAGTCATACAGAAGAACACGTCTCATTCTGCGAACCTTGAAGTAAGGCCCTTGACCCGGAGCAAGAACGATCATGACTCTGCCCGAGATTATCCAGGACATCCATGGCTTGGAGTCCGAGCTGGCCCAACTGGAGAAACGTTATGGCTTGCTCTCGGCCGACTTCTACCACCTGTACAAAGCCGGCGAACTGGAACAAACTCGCGACTTCATCCAATGGGTTGGCTACTACGAAGCCAAACTGAAACGCGAAGCCCAGTACCGCGAGATGATGTACCGTCATCTGCGCGAGCTACGTCAGCAAGCAGGCCTTGACAGCCTGCATCTTGCCCCTGCAGACACTGCCGCCGGAGCCTCGTAGTGCCCATACCAGATTTCCAGATCTATGGAGAACTCATCTATTCACTCCAAAAACGCTATCCTGTCATTCAGCACTCGACGTTGGTGTTGGCGCCCATTGGCCCCGCGCTGGCCAAACTCGAGGGTCAGGTAACATTCGAGAGGAACGTCATGCTGGACGTCTGGGAACTCGTCGACTTTGAAGACGGCCGCATCCGCAGCTATAGCTATGAAATCTATCACGCCGGCGAAAAAATTGTCTGGTATGACCCCTTTGAGCATCCCCATATCCCTGAGTTGGCCAGTACCCATCCTCACCACAAACACATGCTCCCCGACATCAAGCGCCATCGCGTTCCAGCGCCTGGTATTAGCTTCGAACAGCCCAACCTTCCCACTGTGATTCAAGAAATCGAGCGTGAGATTCTGCCATCAACCCCATGATCTCTCGGGGCCTCGTCTAGTCCTGCGTACTATGCCATGCGGCCTCTGCAAGCAACTCCTCAAGGGTATGAGCACTCCGTGTTTTTCTCGTAAGACCGTAAGCCATTGTCATACACGTGCGTTGTATGCTACCTCACCTCACTGCACCGATGGCACGGCACGTGGGTAAAATAGCACCTGCCAGCGCCGGCGTGGGGCGAGAAAAGCGCGTTTGTAATTCTTATCCTCCCTCGGTAATGGCCGCGATGATCCGCAGCGTGCCCTGCTGACAAACACGACAGCGCCAGCGCCTTCTCCCGACATGCAGCGGTTGTGAATGGTGCCTGCGGTGTGGCGACAAAACTATGTGTGCCATCCCTATTCTTTGGGAGTGCGAAACAGCAGAACCAATGGCATGCTGGCCAGACATAGCACGGTGACTAGCATGAAACAATCCTGATACGCCGCCACCGCGGCTTGCTGTCCGAGGTGGCGGTGCAGCAGGGCCGATACCTGCGCTTGGCCCAGAGCCCCGATCGCACCCGCTTGCTGCACCAGTTCGCGCACGGGCGCCAACACCTCGGCCCAGCTCAACGAGGAGAACACCTGCTCCTGCCCCAGCAAGGTGTGGTGATAGGCCACGCGGCGCTGCAACACCGTGGTCACCATGGCCAGGCCCAATGTCTGGCCCAGACCATGCTGCATCAGGTTGAGCAGGCCGGAACCCATGCGCAGTTTCTCCGGGGGCAGATGCGACAACGCGGCGGAGGTTAGCGGAGCATAGACGAAGCCGCCGCAGCTATAGCGCAGTACGACCATCCAGATGATCCAGCTCAAGGGCCGCTCGAGACTGAGAAAGGTAAACAGATAGGACGACACGGCAAAGAGGCTCAAGGCGCAGAGCAGGATGAGGCGTCGGTCGAAGCGGTCGGCCAGCGGACCGGCCAGCGGGAAACTGAGCGCCAGTGTCAGGGAGCCCGGCAGCAGCACAATGCCGGCTTGCGCCGGGGTGTAATCGAGCAGTTGCTGCACCAACACGACTTGCAGGAAGGTGCTGCTGGCAAAATTCATGAAGAACACCAGCATGAGCAGGGAAACCGCCGTGAAGGTCACGTTGCTGTAGAGTCGGAGGTCGACTAGGGGCTCGTCAGCCGACAACTCGCGCGCCACAAACGTCACCAACGCTACGCCAGCCAGCACCAACAGACGCAGAATCAATGGGGAGTCCCAGCCCAGCCGCTGTCCCTGCGTCAGCGCGGTAATAAGGCTGACGAGAAACACTGCCATGCTGAGCAGGCCGAGAAAATCGAGGGCGTGTTTGGTCTGTTCGCGCACGTTAGGCAACACCAGCGGGATCAACGCCAGACATACCAGGCCGGGTACAAAGTTCATGAAGAACACCATGCGCCAGCTCAGGTACTCGGTCAGATAGCCGCCCATCACGGTGCCTAAAATCGGTCCGGCCGTCTGCGCCATACCGAAGATTCCCATGGCCGTGCCACGTTGCTGTGGCGGAAAGATATTGCTCAAGAACATCATGGTCATCGGCGCAATGGGACCACCGCCGAGCCCCTGTAAAATGCGGAAGGCAATCAGTGAAGCTCCACTCCAGGCAAAAGCACAGAGCGCGGAGTTAATCACGAAGATGCTGAAGCTGAGCAGATAGAAGGTGCGGTTGCCAAGACGATTGCCGAGCCAGCCGACGGCGGGCACTATGGTCGCCCCGGCGATGATGTAGGCCGTGATAATCCACTGGGCTTGGTCGATATTCAGCCCGTAGACGGTCATGATTTGGGGGAGTGCCACCTGTACCGCGACCTGGCTCATGGCCACCAAGAAACTGCTGACGCACACGGTGCCGGCCACCCACCACTTGTGGGATGGCTTGTGCGGATTGATGAATCCACCAGTGTGCCACGCCGACTCTTCCCGGGTGGACGTGTCGGACTGTGCCATGTGTCCCCCTCATCCTCTGTACCCCCTGCGGCTCCACCTCACGGAGTGTCACACGGTCCTGACAAGCCTGTTGTTGGGTGGGCTCGGCATAGGATGGCATACCTCGCCCCGGAAAGAAATAGATGAACCCGTTGCCCACCGACATAGTAAAGATAAACGCCCCGACCTCACGCAGGTATTGCTCAGTCTGGGAGTGTGCCGTGATGGAGGAACCGGATGTGTTCATCGCGCTCGTCCGAATCTGCGGGGGGCCGTTCGGGTAACCTGCGACTCTACCCCGGAAGCTGAACTGAGGCATGACTTTATCACGCTCCGATTTCCATTAACCGGCATTGCTTGACCGCACTGAATTTTCTATACTCATCGCATTTCCTGTACTCATACCTGGGTGAAGGATAGAAATGATGAGCGGCATACAGTATGTGGTACGCCGGGGAGATTGCTTATCGAGCCTTGCGAAGCGACACGGCTTGCCGAGTTGGCGGACAATCTACGATCATCCGAACAACGCTGCGTTTCGCGAACAGCGCCCTGACCCCAACCTCATCTATCCGGGTGACAAGGTATTCGTGCCGGATGTCGATCCTACTGAGGTTCCGGGCGGCACGGAGAAGCGTCACAAGTACCGCACTCGGAGCGAAAAAGTCTGTCTTAACATCAAGCTCGAAGACGACAACGGCGTCGCGTGCGAGGGGGGCTATCGAGTGATCGTGGGGTCGTTAGACGAGACGGGGCAACTCTCGAACGGCGAGCTGTCGGTAGAGATTTCGGCAACCGAAACCGAGGGACGGCTCATCTATACGCCAACCAATGGGCCACCCGATTCGGAGACCACGTGGCAGCTGCATATCGGCGCCCTGGATCCACTGAACTATCTTTCCGGCGCCCAGGGCCGACTGCACAACCTCGCTTATGACTGCGGCCCGGTGGATGGTTTGGACGGCCCGCTCACCCAAGCGGGCGTGCGGCGTTTTCAGGAGTTCGCGTTTCCGCATGACGAGGACGAGTGGGACGGCATCGTTGGTCCCAAAACACGCGGTAAGCTGCTCGAACACCATGAGATCTGACGGACACGCCGTCGCCTGGAGCCGCCGATGAGCCTGCCCGTAGCGCTACTCAAAATCACCGTCAAAGAACTTGCTGGCGTGCAGCTTGGAGGCACCCGTGAGCACGCTTACGCGTTGGTACGGATCGGCGCACGACAGCTCGGGCGTAGCCGCCAAATTACCTCTGACGGTACGTTCGACCTCACGGCCGAGCCTGAGGCATGGGTGTGCGAACTGCCTGTCGGCGATGGCGAGGCCGTGCCCGTATACGTGCAGCTTTTCGACGACCGCCGGGACCAAAGCCCCGATCTCATCGAAGAACTCACGGCTGACCTGATGGCGCCTTGGAGTAGCGGGGAGTGTACCCTCGGTACCGGCCCGGGGCTTTGCGTGACCGTCCACATCGAGGTGACCGTGCTCCCCCAGCATTCAGGCCAGGCCTATCCGCGCCGCGCCCGTGACAGCTCATTGCGCTCGGCCGTCTTGCGCGCGCCGCGCTCGGTCATCCTGCAACTGACAGAGATTAAGGGACTGTACAAACCGGGCCATACCCCCAGCTCGCCTCCCCCCGATCGTCCGGTGCGGCGCGCGGAATATCTGCAGGGCTACACCAGCGAAGATGACCAAGGCCGGGTCTACATCAATCGTGACCTCGATGGTAACTGGACCAAGGATACGCAGCTCATTGAGCTGACGGTCCAGGTCACGCCGCGAGGCTTTGCGTTGCCCGCTGACATTAAGGTAAAGTGGTCATGCAGCGCCCCCGACGATCCCACCAACGACGCCCCCGACTTTCACCGCGAATGGGGCGCCTACGTGGACCGTAACGATTACGCCGCCGGTGTGCACGCGGGCGCGCGTAGCGGCGACAACGCCTTTGCCTTCCGACACGATGCCACCGTCGGCTATGCCGACCTGTTCGACAGGCCCGGTCACCCGTGGGAAGCCGTTACGGGCTTCGCGTTAAGCGACGCTACGCAAACAGACAGCAAGACCACCATCGATGCGGCATCGCATCAGAGCAAGGTGCGCCTGTATTGTCCGAACGTCGGCGGCGCCAGCTTTATCGTTCGCGTCAAGCTCGACCCCCATCCGGGTGCAACGGTCATCCCGGCGCTTTCCGGCATCATGACCATGTGGAAACGCATTGACGTAGACGTCGTATGCATGAACGGTGCCTTTTCGCTGCAGCCGCTCTTGGCCGATATCCCGGCGAAATACGAGCCACTCTGCGTGCAACTGGACTTCGACGATGAGCGTGCGGTACCGCCAGGGGCTCACTCTCGCGACTTCTTCAAGACAGCCGCGCATCCGGCGACTGCGAACGACAGCGAGCTCGCTGCACAGTGGGTCGACAGCGCGTTCCGCAAGTATGGGCCGCCGCGGGGCGATGAATCGCGCCAGGGGTGGTTCTTTCTGGGCGCCGCCAAGCGCTCCGACGAAACGGACAAGCTGCCCGACTCACCGCCGCCGGGGACACCGCGCCCGCCGCGGCCACCGCCGGTGTTCGACTCGAACAGCGTTTCCGGCGGTCCGGCTTTCTCGATCAATCCGCGCTCCAGGGCGCAGCTCAACCGAACGCCCAGCCCCAACGGGCGCTACGGCATCGAGTTCGTGGAGGTGTTTCAGAACCTGCCGAACCCGAGGCAGATTGCCAGTGTCGAGTTCGAGTGGAGCACGACAGCCGAAGCCCGTAGCGAAACCGTTAGCGTGCGCTTCAACGCGATTAAGAGCATGGGCACCCACGTCGCCGGCGGCACGCACACGCGCATCTACTACTGGGGTCACGACCTTAGCAGCGGCTTTACGGGTCACGACGCGGACGGCTCCATCAATCATGCGGTGCGCACGCGGCGGTGGTTCTGCGCCCAGCAGACCTGGAACACGGTGACCAAGGACTGGGAAGGCAGCGGCTTCGGGGTGCCGTCAAGCGCGCGGCTCAAGCTGCACGGCGCTCGCCAGGGTGAAACTTCCGGCCAAAGCCCACCCGCCAGGAACGCCGCTGGCGAAAAGTTCTTCGCGGGTAAGACGATCATCTTCACACATCATCCCAGGTATATGTTCAAAGACAGCACCGGGACACCGACCGAGAAGGCGAACTTCGCCAGCGACGCGCTGACGACCATCGTGCACGAATTCGCTCACGCCTTCGGCATGCCGCACAAGTGTGGTTTCTGGGACCACCAAGCCGATCGCAAGGCGCCGGCTTCAGGCGGCGTGCTACGCTATCAGGAGGACCGCGCCTGCAGCATGAATTACTTTAATCACTGGTGTTTAATGCCCGGCAGCGTGACCGCACTCGAGCCCCTGTCGAATCGAACCATGTCGCGCAAAGGCGGGCTGTTCTTGTGTGGGCGGCATGTCATGGAGATCCGGCGGGTGCACCTGGAAGACAACGGAGGGTTGGGTTGGGGCTGAACAACGAGCGCAGCGCATGCGTCTGAGGGTGGCGACCGCTGTTTCTGCAGCCGTCTTGGCGGCCCTGCTGGGTGCCGCTTGTAAGCAAGAAGCTGGAACTGCGCTCCAGGCAGAGAAGCCGCTGCGGAGGACTGTCATGGCGACCCCGTTCGAAGAAGCCGAATTGCCCGATAACCTGCAGTTGGGTGTGGAAATCAACGCTGAATATGTGCTGGGGCTGCCCATACTGGCGGCGCTGACGCTCAGTGTGCGCCCGGACGGTGGCCCGGTGGAGTTCGTGGAGTTGCCCAGCCCGTTCTCATTGGTTGGGCGCATCGGCGTATCGATTCGCGACGCGGCTGGCGCCCTAGTGCACGAATTCCTGCCACAGGTGAATGTGGATTTCGATCACGATCCACCGGGCTTGACGCTCGAACCCGGCGACGCGTATCGACTCTTGATCGACCTTTCACCGCTTGTGCCGGCCACGCTCTCGCCCGGTGTGTACGCCTTCGAGGTTTACTACCTGAACGTGCTGGAATCTGCTTCGGCCATCGTCTCTGGAGTGACGCTCCGTGAGCCGGCCGCTAACGAAGGTGCGTGGCGGGCATTGGTGGCCGCGCAAGTCGAGCGCGTGGGCTCCTGGGGCGCGTGGGCCTCGACCGATTCTGGCTCGGCGCTAATGGTGTCACCCCTGCCTCAGCCGCCCGAGCCGGCAACGTTCCATACTGCTGTGTGGCTGTTGGCCTGGGCGGTGGATCCGGCGGTCAGGCACGATCCGGCCTTGATTCAGTCCGTCACAGGGGTGGCTGAACCCGAAGCCGAACTCATCCGCAGTGAGCTGCTCGATGCTCGCGGCGCCCGGCAGGAAGCTGAGGCTATACGCGCCGCAATCGACACAAGCTATCCAAGTCTACATTGGCTCACCGAGGCCACGCGGCGAGGCTTTGGGACGTTGAATCAATTGCGGCCCCAGTGAGCAAAGCGCCAAGAGGTGCTGGTGGCGGAGGTAGAAACCGTTAGACCAGACGATCTTGCAACAGTTTCGATTTCCGCAGCATCTCCGCTAGGTAGGTCGGCCCGAGTTCGGCGGCGCTATCCGTCATCGACTGCTTAAACATTTCCACGTTGTTACCTATCAAGGCCTTGCCAAGCTCCTGAGCCACATGCACATACGCTTCGATCATGTTCGGACCTTGGAGATTGTAGGTTTGAATCTCGCTATACAACTCGGGATCGGCGTTGAGAATGCGTCCCATGGTAACCAGCGAGGTGCGGGAGTTGGGGGAACTGTACGAATCCATCTCGAAGGGATCAGCGAACTGCGCGCGGAGGACCTGTGCCAGAACGAGTTTAGTAAAATGCTCCAGGTTTTGGTGAAACGCCATTTGCCGGTCGTGATTCTCCGGGTCGGTGTAGGTAATCTTGGCGCCGTATTTATAAAAGATGTTTTCGAATTCGTGCGACAGCTCGCCGGAAGCCGGCGTGCGGGTGAAGACGACGTTCTGATGCCGTAAGCTTTCGACCGCCGGACCGAACACTGTATGCATACCAAGGACTTCCACGCCCTCCGGCACGGCAGCGAGCATGGCCGCCACGGGCTGGGTTTTGATCGAGGTGTTGTCCGCGATCAACTGCCCTGGTCGAAAGAAGCGTCCGACGTTGTTGATCGTTTCGACGGTGTTTTTGATCGGCACATTGATGATGACGGCGTCCGACTGCGCGATGCACTGTTCGTACGTCAGCGGTGTCCGCCGGCCGCTGATGAGCACGGTATAGCCGGCGGCGCCGAAAAAGCGCTCGAACCAACGGCCCATTTGCCCCGTGCCGCCGATGACGCCGATCGTGCGCAGACGCGGTTCGTTGAAGGGGCAACGCGGATAGGTGCCGAAGACGTGAATTTCCGTCCCTTCCTCGCTGAGTTGTTTTTCCAACGCTGTCAGGCACGCCGCGACGGCGGGATCTTCCGGATGGCCCTCGACCTCCATATAAAAGCGGAAGGCGCCAAGGGTGTCGGGACGTGAATGGATGGAGGAGAGATTGAGACCATGCTCGCGACTGATGACGGAGAGAATATCTTCGAGGATGCCCATGCGATCGCTGCGCGGATAGATGACGAGCACGGTGGCGTCCCGGCCGGTGCGGGCGTGGTATCCTTCGCTGACCAACCCGAGTACCGCAAAGCGCGTTTTGTTGTTTTTGACGTTGCCGATGTCGCGGTCGAGAATATGCAAGTTATAGTGTTGCAGGGCTGCCGCGCTGCCAATGGCGGCGGCGTCCTGCAGTTGATCTGCAACGATCATCTCCATGGCGCCGCTGGTGCTGTCCACCTCGATGTGTTGTGCCTGCGGATAGTGCGTCTGCAGATAGTCCGAGCATTGCTTCAGCGCCTGGTCTTTTGACAGCACGCGGGTAATCTGCGAGTCTGGCGACAAGACACCAATGGCGTGTTGAATAGGCAGGACGAGCATGTCGACAATTTTGATATTGGCGGCGTACTGGTAGAGATAGTCCAACGTCTCCGTCACCGGACCTTGAATGACGTTCTCGATGGGTACCAGGCCGCGGTCGACTTCACCCCGTACCACGGCATCGAACACGGCGTTGATCGAAACGTACGGGTGATACGTGGCATCGGCAACAGCGGCTTTGGCCGCCTCTTCCGTATATGTGCCTGAGGGGCCTAAAAATCCGAGGCGCACAATTCTTCCTTTCAAGGGAGTGGAGTAGAACATGACGCGTTATGCGGTGTACGGCGGGAGCTTTAATCCCGTCCACTATGGGCATCTGTCCATCGTCGAGCGCGCCATTACCATGGGCTACGAGGTGCTCATGGTCCCCGCCTATCGCCATGCGTTTGGCAAGCAATCGGCGCCGTTCGAGCACCGCGTGCGTATGTGCGAATTAGCCTTGCACGACTGTGGATTGCAGCAGCATGCGCGTGTGTGTGCGATCGAAGCGACACTGGCGCACGGCAATGACACACCGGTTTACACGTATGACGTCCTCTGCGCGCTACGCGATCGTTTGCACGTGGCACCGTGCCTGCTGGTCGGACCGGATATCGCCGCAGAGTGGCCGCGGTGGTATCAGCATAACGCCATCGATCGCGAGTTTGGTCGTGTCAGTTTAGCGATGACGCGAGACATTCGCAGTACCGACATTCGCCAGCGCATAGCCGCAGGAGAATCCCCTGCGACCCTCCAGGCGTCTATGCCCAAGCCTGTCTGTGCGTATATCGCTCGCCACACACTCTATCGCGATAGTCCCTGACACCCTTACGCTGGCTGCGGTGCGAAATCCGGGCTCAAGACGATTTTCGTTTCTTGCTTCACCACTAAGCCACGTGTGCGCGGCAGGTATTCGTTCATCCACTGCGGATCCTGGCGAAATTGCTGCTTGCCTTCTTCCATGTGCTGATAATCCCGAAACGCCCAGATATGGACCACCTGATTCAGCTCCCCGATTTCCGAGTAATACCAGCCGGCAAGCTTGATGCCGTATTTTTGCCGCACCGGCAAGCCGATCTCCCGCACGGCGTCCATGTATTGTTGGAGCCCGCCGGGCTTGAGCGTATACGTGCGCATATCGTAGACCATAATCCGTATTCCTTACATGAAGAGCGGGTCTTTACTCAGTCCGCCACGGCTGGGATGACGCGATCGGCGAGGCACTCGATCGTCGCCAATTGGGCTTCCAGATCATCGACGCGAAAGTCATAGGTGAGCTGATGGATACCGATATCCTGGCAGCGTTTGGCGTCATCGATAATGGCTTGGGTAGGGCCGACCAAGGCATTGCCTGAGTGGAATGCCACGTCTGCAGAGGCGCCGATATCCGTGATTTGCAGACTACGTTTGAGCGAAATTGTGATGCTGTCCGGGTCTCGGCCGGCGCGTTCGGCTTCCTGACGCAGATACGGCAGGTTTTCAGCTACGAACTCCGGTGTTTGCCGCGTTGGGTGCCAGGCATGGCCGTATGTGATGGTACGCCGGATGGCCCGTCGACTGTGGCCACCGACCCAAATCGGCAAGGGGTTTTGTCGCGGCTTGGGATAAAACTGCATGCCGTCAAACTGATAGAATTTGCCGTGAAACTCCGGGTGTTCTTCCGTCCACAACGTCTGAAATATTTGCAGAAATTCGTCACTCATCGGCCCGCGTTCGACATACGGCACACCGAGGCTATCGAACTCTTTTTCCAGCCAACCGACACCCACGCCGCAAATGGCGCGGCCGCCGCTGAGCACATCCAGCGAGGCAAACATCTTCGCCTGTACGATGGGATTACGGTAGGGTAGGATGACGACCGTACTCCCCAGCCGAATGCGTTGGGTCACCGAGGCGACGTACGACAGCACCGTCAGGGTTTCGAGAAATCCCACCGAGGCATCCCGCGGAAACGATCCGTCGGCGGTATACGGATATTGGTTCGTGCCTGCCGTCGGCAGCAAAATGTGATCGCCACACCACAGCGATTCAAATCCCAAGGCTTCGGCGCGTTGCGCAAACGTGATGATGCTTTGCCCCTCTGCCGACACTCCGGCATGCGGCACTCCTAGGCCAAATTGCATAGGTTCTTCTCCCGTGTGTGCTTGTCGGTAGATACAGCGGCATCATAGCATAGAGAGGGGATGGAGAAAACGGGGAGTGCTGTAGTGCACGGGCCAATCCGGCCGTCACCATACCACGCGTAAACCGTGGGCCTGATATGGTTTGAGCTCCGCATCCTTTGAGATCAGAGTCAAATCCTGGCATATAGCTTGCCAGACAAGCATGCGGCCAAACGGGTCCTTGTGAGCAAATCGTGGGAGCCGATGGAAGGTTGCGGCATCTTCCGGCGTCAGGCTGAGCAGAGCGAAGCCCATTGCTGTCGCCGCGTCAGGAAGATGCTCCGGGGTGAGACCTCGAAGCTCGATCTTGCCGAGAGAAAATTTCAGCGCTACCTCCCAGAATGTCACCGCGCTGACGTAGATAGTATTTGTCACATCAAGGATGATGTCACGAGCCTGCTGACTCAGTTTCTCCGGGCTCATGGCTGCCCGGAGAAAGGTGTGTGTATCTAGCAGACCAGTCATACCGTCAAGAATTCCTCGTCGGTCATCTTGAAGTCGTCATGTACGTGAAAACTGGCGGTGTCTTGGAGAACACCGAGCTTGCGTTCGGCCGTGTGCATGTATTGGTCATACGGCACGAGCACCGCCAATTTTTTCCGTTTCTTGCCATAGGTAATAGTCAGTGGATACCCTGCCTGCACGTCCTTCAAGACATCCGAAAACCGGGCCTTAAATTCACCAACCGTTAGGCTTTTCATTGGATAAAACCTCAAAATACAAAGTGTAAACGGCTTGTGTAATACTGAGCTGGGATGAGCCTAATCTCTTTTTGTCAAGTTGTCAAGATATGACCTTGCGGATGTGGGGAGTCCAGTAGCGTCCGGACAAAAAACGGCGGAAGGAGGAGACTTCAACCATTATCACAGCTTACGATCATAACTCCGCAGCCATACCACGAGGTGATGCCTCTACGCATTGTAATGCGAATGAAAGAGAGGAGCGTCGGCCAGAGGCATGGAGGAGGGATTGAGCAGCCCTCGTTGTTTCTCCTGTTTCGACCGCGAGGTCGTGAGTCGGGTCAATGATTGCCACATAAGAGCGACAATGGCCTATTAGATCGATAGGAGGCATGTGTGGGAGGTACGCCATGCCATACATCCGAAGTGTGCTCGTGACGATCAGGGTATCCACCCGCGTTCCTGCATTTCCTTCACGAACGCCTGCCAGGTAACGATGCGCACACCCGCGTAGGTCCCGCCGAGTTCTACGAGCGACCCATCTCGCGAAGTCAGCACGGAGCAAGAAGCCGAAGCCCCGACGCACACACAAGCCGAGCACGGAGCGCGGGCGGCGCTTTTGCCACCACTCATCGGCGCGCTGCGTTGATCGGAAGAGATGCCTGCTTGACAGGGTGCCATGGTAGTATATATTCTAGCTAGTCTGTCTAGATGAAAAAAGAAGGAGCGCGCTATGAAAACCATTTGGGCCTTGCAGGATGCGAAAAACCGGTTCAGTGAATTGGTCGACCACGCGGTGCAGGACGGACCACAAATCGTCACCCGCCGGGGCAAAGAGACCGTGGTCGTCCTCTCCGTACAGGATTTTCAGAAGCTTGCCGCCGCCCAGGGCAGTCTCGTGACGTTTTTCCGCCAATCGCCCTTGGTGGGGGTGGACCTGGACCTGACGCGGGAGGTCGATTACGGACGGGAGATCGAGCTGTGAGATACCTGCTCGATACGTGTGTGATCTCCGAGGTGACCAAACCACGGCCGTCCCCACAGGTGACAACCTGGCTCGACACCCAGGAAGAACTCACCCTGTTTCTCAGCGTCATCACGTTTGGCGAACTCCAGAAAGGCATCAGCAAGTTGCCCGATAGCCAGAAGCGCCGGCGCCTCCATGCGTGGATGACCCATGACCTGACGCGGCGCTTTACGGGTCGGATTCTCGGGGTGGATCTCGAGGTGGCGCTCCGGTGGGGGGCCATCGCGGGAGAGGCTGAACGACACGGGCAGCAGATTCCGGTGCTTGACGGGTTACTGGCGGCCACCGCCCTGGTGTCTGGCTTGACGTTCGTCACCCGTAATACGCCTCACATGCAGCCGACGGGTGTACCGCTGTTTGATCCCTGGGAGACGTAACGCGTCGCGTGTGTGCTCTCGAATCTGTCACCATGAAGCAGGCGTTGTTCTTTGCAAAACCGTCTCGCCACGACGTCCCTCAGCTGTCCGTCCCGAAAACCCGTAGCAATTGAAATTGGGGCTCTTCGGGACTCACCGAATCAGGCCACTAAGCGCTCATATGGATGATGCGAACCGCATGCGATGGCAATAGCCGAGCACCCGTGTCGATGCGGGCGGTGCCGTTGCTCTTGGGCGGGGCACTGGAGACCGCAGACAACCTGCCGACTCTGGGGCTGGTAGTCGTAGCCATTGGAGTGACACAGACGACCACACGGGGCATAGGGCGTGCCGTGTTGATCATAGCCTCGATTTAACAGGGACGCGGGATCGAGGTGTTCGTGTCGCCGGTTGTAGTCAAAGATGGCAATGCCACCGCGGTCGCGCACCCAGTGGTAGTTGGCGGTGGCATCGTTGGCGGCGTCTGCCAGGTGCACTTGCCCCGGTAGCACTGGCATCGCCAGGGCCTCACGGTGGCCAATGAACTCGGTGCCCTCATCGGCGTTGGCCGCATAGGTCGAATTGCCCAGGGGTCATTCCAGAGTGAAGGCTTGATTCAGGTCGGTGGTTTTGAGGTGCAAGTAGCCAAAGACTCTCTCTTTTTTGCCCGGCTTCTTGGTGTCGACATGGTAGCCGACACTGGCTTGGAGGTCTGAGGGCACCCTGGGGCAGCGGGCGCGCAACTCGCCGCTTGGACCGAGGCTGAGATGAGACCATAAACATGAGACTTGCCGGGTCGTAGCAGTGTCCTCCCCTGGCGCCATAGGCACCTGCACACAGGTCGCGGGCGAAGCGGAAATCAAGGG
>CAJIAL010000374.1_pt1 | contig 14858 bp, 16 predicted proteins | sample 9199091 | NCBI WGS metagenome assembly CAJIAL01 (sample SAMEA7708270, study PRJEB35096) | sediment metagenome | biome: marine neritic benthic zone biome [ENVO:01000025]; feature: sediment [ENVO:00002007]; material: shallow marine sediment [ENVO:03000034] sea grass bed [ENVO_01000059] ... | reverse complement strand
CTGTTCGGGGCGATCGAACGGCGCGCCATGATGGGAACCTATGTGAGTGACCACACCATGCTGAAGCCAGGCTCGATTCACCGTGCCAACGGCGGCTATCTGGTGGTCAACGCTCGCGATGTGCTCACCAACCCTGGCGTGTGGGAAGGCCTCAAACGGGTCATCCGCAATCGGGAGGTGCTCCTTGAGGATCCGGCTCAGCAATTCGGCTTCTTGATGCCGCAGGGGTTGAGACCGCAGCCGATTGCGGCTGAGCTGAAAGTGATTATGGTTGGCGACGAGCAGATCTACCGTTTGCTTTCGGTCCATGACCGCGACGACTTCTGGGAGATGTTCAAGGTCAAGGCCGAATTCGACTCGCAAATCGACACGACCGCAGCGCATTTAAAGGAGTATGCCGAGTTCATCTGCTACTTGTGCCAGACGGAAAACCTGAGACATTTCGACCGCACCGGTGTCGCCCGGGTGGTGGAGTATGGCGCTCGCATAGTGAGCGATCAGACCAAGCTCTCCACCCGCTTCGGCCAGCTCAAGGATTTTCTGATCGAGGCCGATTACTGGGCGCGCAAAGCAGACGCCCCCATAGTGACTGCGGATCACGTCCAGAAGGCACTGGAAGAAAGGATCTATCGTCTCAACCTCGTCGAAGAGCGTCTCCGCGATCTGATCACCGAGGGCACGATCATGGTCGATATCGAAGGTGAGGTCGTGGGGCAGGTCAACGGCCTGGCGGTGTACGACTTGGGAGACTTTGCCTTTGGTCGACCCTCGCGTATCACGGCCCAAATCTTTGCGGGACGGCGTGGGGTCATCAACATCGAACGGGAATCCCAGCTCAGTGGCCGCATCCACGACAAAGGGGTGCTGATCTTGGGTGGTTACCTGGGGGCGCGGTATGCCCAACAGCGTCCGCTGGCGCTCTCGGCTAGCGTGTGCTTCGAACAGTCCTATGAAGGCGTCGAAGGTGATAGTGCCTCCTCGACCGAGCTCTACGCCATTCTCTCCAGCCTGTCGGAGCTTCCGATCACACAGGGCATTGCTGTGACCGGTTCGGTGAATCAGAAGGGGGAAGTCCAGCCGATTGGCGGCGTGAATCAGAAAATCGAGGGATTTTTCGACATCTGTCGAGTCAAGGGCTTGACCGGCGAACAAGGTGTCCTCATCCCGCACCAGAACATAAAGAACTTGATGCTCCGGGAGGACGTCGTCCAAGCAGCCGCGGCGGGCACGTTCCATATTTGGAGCGTGCGTTGCATTGACGAAGGCATCGAGATCTTAACCGGAGTACCGGCTGGTGATCGACAAGCGGATGGTACGTATCCCGAGGGCACCGTGAATTGCTTGGTGCAGAAGCGGCTGACCGAGCTGAGCGAATCCCTCCGTGGCGCTTACGCCTCCATGCTGGAGGAACCGGGGTGAGCCGCTTTGCTGGCGTGCGGTATCGAACCTCTTGGCACCCGAGAGGGGGCACAGCAACCCCTTCACATGTCCCTGGACGGTCGGCAAGTGGTCCTCGACGCGGACTGAGGTCGCAGGCGGCATAACCTGATCCGCGTCACGCCCGCGCCGCCTTCAAGGCCGCTTCACCACTGTCGAGAATGCCCTCGACTTTGTCTGCGGCGTCAGCCGCATAGGTGTCGGTGGCTTGGGCAAGGCGTTCGAGCATATGACGTAGAGAACGGCCCCGCGACTCGGGAAACCTGTCGACACGTTCCCCCTGCATATTGGAGCACTGCCGTTACCATCAGGAGGACTTCAAGCCCCATCATACTTAAGTACCTGAACATATATTTTGCCACATTGCGTGGTAGGCATACATGCCTACCACAGCACCATTGCGCTCTGGCAATGCACGAAAACTTTTGTCCGGGAACTTAAATTTCCAGATCTTGGATTTCGTCAAAGACCTCGCGTGACAGAAAGGTTGCGGTCTCCGACACGACGCGAAACGCTTCCGGGTCTGGGTGTGGGCTGGCCCAAAATGCCTGCACGTCCGCAAGGCACTCCCAAGTGGCGATCCCGATAAAGTGCGATGTGTCCTGATGGCTTCGCAGCAGAACACTGCCATGGGCCCCTTTGAACGCAGCACGAATCACGCGAGTGCCTTGCGTCCAGGCACGTGCGAACGTCTCTTCTTGGCCGTCTTTTACCTTCCAGCGGTAGATGACTTGTATCACAAGTTCTCCATTTGAAAGCCAACCGTGGCGAGCAGAGCCAAAAGGGTTATGGCCAGTACGAGGAAAAGCGTGCCGGCAACCACCCAACTCCTCAACCGCCCCTCCCACTGAGTGAGCAAACGGCCTTGCAGCCACAAGGCCGACAGTCGATGCCAGGGGGGCACACGATGCGTCCACCATGTCACGGATGGGGTGACCACATAGACGTGGTAGACCTGAGACAGACGTTGCATGAGCCACACCGCCGGCATCAGGAGATCGCCTGCCGGTATCCACCGGGCAACTCCGACCCCATAGCGGCGGCTGCATGCCAGCATACCCCAGACCAAGAGAGCGCCCACGCAGACGGGCCATACCGTACTTTTGAGAATCTTGGAGGTCAACGATTGCTGTGTCATCTGGATGACGTCGTGCCACGGCAACAGCAGTGCCATAAGGGGTATTCCCACCAGCAACACCACCCAGGGCACCCACAGTCCGGCGGGTAATCGTGTTGCCTTCCCAGTCGGTCGCGGCCAGAGCAGATACAGGAAGCGCCCCATCAACAGGGTTGTCCCCACCGCCGCCCACGGCAATCCCGTCCCCAGGATGTCCGGCCACGGGGTGGGAGCTAGGGCCGTGGCTTTTTTGAGAGCCGCCTTGGCAAGAGCCCCGCTGCTCAAAGGGGCTCCCGCGAGGGCCAGGGCCGGTAACGTTAAACCGGCTGCCACCAACCGGCGTTTCCAGGCAGCGGCGGGTGTGGCGGCGGCCACACCCACACCGAGAAACAGCGCCCCCTTTGCCAGCGCGTGATGGGTGGCGTACGCCAAGATAGCGGCGAGAATCCAGGTCCAGGACGCCGGCGCCGTCAAACCGACCCCCACAAGCACGGTGAGCAGGCCCATCTGGCTGATACTGGAATAGGCCAGCACGGTCTTGGGATGGCGCTGGCCGAGGCCCATGAGCACGCCAAAAAAAGCCGCGACCAGTCCGGCTGTCATACACAGGCTGCCCCACGCCGGAAACGCCACGCCTCCCAGAGGGAGAAAGCGGAGCCAGCCCAAGAGGCCAACCTTGATCATGGTGCCGCTCAGCACGGCACTGGCCGGCGTAGGCGCCGCCGGGTGGGCGAGTGGCAGCCAGACGTGCAACGGCAAGACGCCGACCTTGATCCCAAAGCCCACCAGGATGAACGCGATGAACCAATGGCGCATCGGGGCATGAGCCATGTGCGGCGCCATCACCTCAAAAAACAGGCTTTTCGAGTGGCTGGCCGCCAGCACCAGGGCGGCAAACAACAGGACCTCGCCGAGCAGCACTAATATGATATAGATACGTCCGGCCCGTACTGCCTCGGCATCGCGGTTATGGAGGATGAGCCCATAGGAGGCAAAACTCATGACGGCAAAGAAGACAAAGAAGCTGAGCATATCCTGCGCCAGAATCACTCCTATATTGCCCGCCATTGTGACCAGATAATAGCCGCCAAACTGGTGTGCGGCCGCATCGTGGTCGAGGTAACGGCGTGCGTAAGCACCCGCGAGCAACCACAACAATGCCGTAAAGCTGAGAAACACCTGGCCCGTCTGATCGAGGCCCAGGCGCGTGCCAAGCAACAACCAGGGCAGGTCGATCGAGGTCGTCGACGGGGTTAGCACCGACAGGGCTAAGGCCGGCAGCGCTGACCATGGCATGAGGGTGATGGTGGTCTGGCGCCACGGACGGGACAGCAAGAGCAGTGCGAGCACCAAGGGCGTGCCGATTGCGACCAGCCACGGCACGCCGGATGTGAGGACGAGGTCGATGCCTCTGGGACTCATAGCCCATACTCCCGTGACGCAATGAACTTAGCCCAGGCCAGCGGACTGATATTCGTGCCGGCAAGCACGCCGACCAGCAGCGCCAGCAACGCCGTTATCAACGGCGGAAGCAACAAGGTCCACGCGGTCTCGACGGGACCATGAGCATGCTCGTGCGGCCAGCGCTCTGGCGGGTCGCGAAACCAGGCGGTGTAAATGATCGGCAGAAAATAGGCGGCATTGAGTAGGGTGCTGCCGATCAGCACCACGATCACCCAGGGTTTGCCGGCTTCCAGCGCGCCGAGGCCCAAGTACCACTTGCTGATAAATCCGGCCAGGGGGGGAAGCCCAATCATGCCAAACGCCCCCACCGTAAACGCGGCCATGGTCCATGGCATGCGGCGGGCAACGCCATGCATCTCGCTGATGTGATGGATTCCCAGGGTTTCGGACAGGTTGCCGGCACAAAAAAACAAGGTGATTTTCATCAGACCCTGATGGACGAGGTGGACGACACCTCCAATGGCCGCCACCGGGCCTGCGAGGGCAACGCCCAGCGCGATATAGGAGACCTGACTTACGGTCGAATAGGCCAGACGCTTTTTCAATTCGTCCTGCGTCAGGGCGCGCAGCGAGCCATAGAGGATGGTGATTGAGGCGAGTACGGCGAGCGGACCCGTCACTCCGAGGGTTGTACTGAAGCCGATGCCATAGACATCATACACCACCCGCACAATACCAAAGGCCCCGGCCTTCACGACCGCGACGGCATGCAGGAGGGCACTGACCGGCGCCGGCGCGACCATGGCGGTGGGCAGCCAGCCATGTAACGGCACGATGGCGGCTTTGACGCCGAGACCGGCAATCAGCATGGTAAAAATTACGATTAGTGTCCACCGATCCTGTTCACCGCCCTGAGTGAGCAGGATGCCACCGGTGGTGAAGTCGAGCGGCCCTGCGAGCGTGCGTAGCCACACGGCAGCGACTAACAGGACGGCACTACTGCACAAGGTGTACACCAGATACGTACGGCCTGCCTGCAAGGCGTCTGGCGTGCCGCGATGTACGACCAAGGGGTAGGTGGTCAGGGTCAGCATCTCATAGAAGATCACAAAGGTAATCAGATTACCCGCGAGCGCAATTCCCACGGTGGCGCTCACGCAGAGGCTGAAGAAGCCAAAGAACCGACTACGATGAGGCGCTCCCTCGAAATACCCGATGGCATAGATGGTGGTGACCAACCAGAGGACTGCCGAGAGAGAGACAAACAGGAGCGACAGGGCGTCGGCGTGGAGGACCAAATCGAGCTCGGGTAACAAGGGCAGACGGGTTTCGTAGGTGTAGTCCTGGGCCACACCCCAGAGCATCACCACTACCAGCCCAAGCTTCACCACGGCGCCTAGCATATTGAGGGCGGTGCGTATCGCATGGTTCTCTTCGCGTACGAAGAAAATACACACGCCAGGTAGCAAAGAGCTGAAGAGAACCAAACACGGGAGCCAGAAATCCCAATGCATAACGCAGCTTTCATGACGCGGCAAACGGCATGCCGATGCGCAAGAGTGCTAAAGGTTGGGCGGCAATCAGACCTAACAGGAGCGTCACCAGGGCCAGAATCAATGCGGTCCATTCCATGCTGCGCGGTGCCTGCCAGGCCGCATGAGTGTGGGCAGGTGACGTGAGCGCCGGCTTGAGCACCCGAAACACGTACCCGGCTGTCAGCAGACCTCCGATGATGATCGTCGACACAATCCACCATTGCTGGTTTGCCAGCGCCGCGTTGAGAAGGAGCCACTTGGCCGCAAATCCCCCGCTGGGCGGCAGGCCCATGAGGCTGACTCCTGCAATGGCAAAGGCAAAGATGGTCATCGGTAAGGACAAGCCGATGCCTTCTAACTGCTCAAGACGATCATGGCCAACCGCATGCATAATGGTGCCTGCTGACATGAACACCGCGGCTTTGGCGCAGGCGTGAGACACGGCGAAATAGAGGCTGCCGCTCCAGGCAACCGCATGTCCCTCTGTCCCGGTGGAGAGAGGAAACAGGAGAAACAGATACCCCATCTGGGCCACCGTGGAGTAGGCCACGAGGAGTTTGAGGCGCGGTTGCCGCAGGGCTTGCAGGGAGCCCCACAGAATGGCGAGTGCCCCCATGCCGCCGAGAAGCTGTTTGGCCAGGGACACTGAGAGTCCCGGAAACACGTCGAACCAGAGGCGCAACAGCAGATAGAACGCGGCTTTGACCACCAGAGCAGAGAGCAGGGCGCTCACCGGCGCCGGGGCGTTGGCGTGCGCCGGAGGCAGCCAGAAATGCATGGGAAACAGGGCCGCCTTGAGCATCAGGCCAAGGGTCATCAGAGCCAGGGACACCCAGGAGGCGGCCTCGCCGGACACGCTCTGGCTCAGCGTGGTCCAGTCCAGGGTGGCGTAGGCGCTATAGAGCAAGGCAACGCCGAACAGATACAGCAGCGATCCCAAGAGCGTGACCAGCAAATAGCGCATGGCGGCCATGAAGGCGGCGGGCTTGCCCTCGAGTGCGACCAGGGCCACTGAGGCCAGGCCCAGGATCTCGAGCGTGACGTAGAGATTAAAGAGGTCGGCGCTGAGGAACAGGGCGTTCAGCCCTGCCCACATCATAAACCACAGGGGCCAGAAAAAGGCCGGCGTATGGCGCTGGCCATGCGCGTGCGAGAAATACCCCACGGCATATATACTCGTGGCGCCCCCCACGACGGCACTCATAATGAGCATGAAGGTGCTGAGACCGTCAGCATAGAGGTCGATCCCCAAGGGCGCTCCCCAGCCGCCAATGGTGTAACGCCACACGCCGTGCTGCCCGACCTGCAGGGTGAGACCGGCCACCGCAAACAGCATACTTCCTGCTGTCACCACCCCCAGGACCGGTGAGAGACGCGGTGGGCAGAGCATGGCCAGCACGGCTGCAACCAGGGGCAGCGTAATCGTCCATACCGCCCATGGCATGGTATCCAGAAGCGTCATACACTATCCTGTCCGTACGCCTGGTCGTCCTCGGCAAGACGCGTTTGTCCGGTCGCGGTGTAGAGGCAGCGAAACAGCATGAGCGCCAGCGCCGTGGCGCTCACGGCGACGACAACCCCCGTGAGCACCATCGCATGCGGCACCGGGTCCGGCTTCCCCTGTGGATGACGATGCGCCAGCGCCACTAGAAACAGCGAGATCCCGGTACTGATGATGTTGAGGGCAAGGATTTTGCGCAGCAAATGAGCGTATACGATCAGGCCATATAAGCCGATGCAAAACAGGGCTATACTGGCCAGGGCGTACAGCAGGGCAAGGCTCATAAACTCTGCTTTCGGGGCAATGCCGGCGTCGTGCCGGATGGATTGCCTACGGGACCACCGGCAAACAGCACCACCAGGATACAGGCGATGGACACCATCGACGTCCCTTCAATCAGGAGGATCAGGCTGCCGGCCCACGCAGGAGGGTAGGCCAGCAGGTGTCGATCTGTTGCCATAATACCGACCGCTACGGTGAGGAATACTGCGAAGCCCAACACCAGCAGCGTCCGAAAAAGCCAGCCAGGCCGGAGGAACCGGATGGGTGTATCAGAGAGCAAGAGCAGCACGCCGGCGGCGCCCAGGATCGCCCCTGCCTGAAAGGCACCTCCCGGGGCATGGCCTCCAGCCCAGAGGATGTATACCGCCACGAGCACCATCAGCGGGGTAAGCAACCGTACCAGGGCGGCCAAAACCGGGCCGGGAACGCCTTGAGCTCGAAGGCGTTGGGGAGGGGCTGAAGCCTGTAAGAGCCAGACACCCAACGCCGTCAAAAGTAAGACGCCAGTCTCTAACAGGGTGTCATACCCACGAAAATTGAGGATGACCGCGGTGACCGGATTGCGCGCGCCGCTCTGGGCGAGGTGGGCCTGCACCTGGTCGCCGAGACCGACCGTGGAGGGCGGCAGCGACACGACGGCCCACCCCAGAGCGAGTCCTATGCCTAGGACACCGATTCCGAGCAGGAGGCGCACAGCAGTTCCCGGCGAGGAAGTGTCAACGTGTGTCGGCGTCATGATGCATATCATCCTTGTTGTCCGGAACCGCGTCGTGCGTCCGATTGGGAGGCCGTATGATTCCCAGGGCCGACAACAGCAACGCCCCGGTGAGACCCGCCCCTAGGGCCGCTTCGGCAAGGGCGATGTCAGGGGCCTGCAAACGTACCCAGGCCAGTGCCATCAGGAGACCAAAGGCGATGAACAGTATCACGGCCTTCAATAAGTCAGATGAGGCCAGAACCTGCCATGCTAACCCGATCAGGGTGACGGCCAACAGGCTATCGAACGTCCAGGTGAGCCACGTCATGATTTCGTCCAGGGCTGAATCTGCATCCGCAGCCCGCTTTGCGCCACTAGATAGCAGGCGGTTGCGCTGGCCAGAAGGACCAGGATCCAAATCAACAGGAGTTTCAATACGACCATCCACGACTCTGCCCGTACCGCCAATCCGCACACGATCAAACCCAGACCCAAGTTGTCGGCTTTGGTTAAGGCATGCAGACGCGTATAGACGTCTGGAAACCGTAACAAGCCCACCGTTCCGGCGATGAAAAAGAGCAGTCCTGCAAGGACCAACGCGAGCGAGAGCCAAACGCTAAGGGGCATGAGACGTCTCCTCGTCCGTGTGAGGTCCACGCCAGACACGTTGCACGAACGCCACGATGGCCACGGCTGCGAGAAGGGCAAAAATCAGGGCCACGTCGCGTAACGACGGGATGGCGAGGCCCTGCGCCAGCAGCAAAAGGATCGCCACACCGGTGGAGCCAAACAGCTGCGCTGCGAGCATGCGATCGGCTGGCGTTGGTCCCCAGAGAATGCGCAGCAAGCCCGCAATCACCGTGAATAACAGGACTAACGCGACAGCCACATACCATTCATGCATCGTTGAGCCCCTCACGGCTATCTGCAGAGGACAGGTGTAGGCCGAACAAGGCCGCGACCCGCGACTCTAATGCGTGCAATTCCTCTGCGATGGGTTGATGCATATCCAGCACGTGTAACACCAAACGGTCGTCATGCAGCTCAGCGCTGAGCGTCCCCGGCAAGAGATTTGTCGTGTTGGCGAAAAAGATGCGGACCGGTCCCGGTGGCAGATGCCAGGGATATTCCAGCAGCGTAGGGTACAGAGGCAAGGAGCGTTGCAGGGCGCGTCTGGCCACGTCGATGCCGCCCACGAACGAGCGGCAGATGAAAAAGGGCACAAAGCGTAGCAGCCCCCCCACGCGCCAACGCCACGGGGACGCAGGTGATATGGTCATGCTGATCCAGACCGCGACTCCAACCGTCGGAATACCCAACCCCCACGAGACGGCACTCCCCTCTGTGCAGACCCACCACAGCAGGGCGAACAGAGCGGCGCGCCACAGAGCCCGGCGTACCGCTACCCACACACGAGATGCAACAGCAAACTTCATGCCTTAGGCCTTTCAGCGGGCAGGGGGATTCGTGTATAGCATCAAGAGAATCGCCAGTATATCATAGCCGTGGCAAGGCGTGCAGCGAGGTGGAAAGCGGTCACTGGGGCAGCGAAACGGAAGGCCATACCCGTCATGAAGGTTAACAAACTGTTCGCCTGGCTCAAAGAACACGTGAGGCGTTATATCCGTGAGATCATGGATCGCAAAACGTCCGTCCATTCGATCGCTCTCGGCTTTGCGGTAGGGACGTTTATCGGTATCATTCCCACCCCTGGCTTCGGGACATTCTTGGGTTTTGTGTCTATTTTTCTCATCAAAAACATCAATAAAGTGTCAGTGTTTTTTGGCCTGGCGGTGTGGAATTATGTCACATTAGCCCCTCTCTATGTGTTGAGTTTCAAAATCGGCGAACTGCTTTTTGAAGATGTCGCCGTCGTGAAGTACAAGTTTGAGCTCTTAAATCAAGTGTACAGCTTTTCCCGACGTTTTTTAGTGGGGAATGTCATCCTGGCGGTCGTCATTTCGGTGGCGAGTTATGTGGTGGTGAAGATCCTTGTCGAGGTCTATCGCAAACGAGGGTGAGATAACATGACATCTGCTTTTCTACGCATTCTAGTCATTGTGCTCGTGGCTGGCGTGGCACATGCCACGGTCATCGTGGTACGGACCCTCAGTCACAAGTTGCTGCAGTCTCGTATAGCCTCACCAGTGAAGTTTCAGACGCTCACCGGCTTTGCGGTCAGTGTTGTGGTCTTTGGCCTATACTTCGTGGCGATTGGTTTGCTCCTCAAGGAGCTAGGCATTTCGCTCACGGCGTATTTTGCCAGCGCATCGGTGATCGGGCTGGCGGTCAGTTTTGGGTCGCAGGGCATCATCCAGGATGTGATCACCGGTCTGACTGTAGTGTTTGCCGACCTGGTAGACGTCGGCGACATGGTCGAAGTCGGCGGCCAAATCGGCATCGTGCAGCGCGTGAGTATCCGTTTTACGGTGCTGGTGAACTTCACGGGGGCCCAGGTGTTCATCCCCAATCGCACCATTCTGAACGTGGTGAACTACCCCCAAGGCTATATCCGTGCCTTTCTCGATATTCGTTTGCCTGAAGATGCCACCCTGGCTGATCAGGCCGAAGACCGCGTGCGAACCATGGTATCAGCGTTATATGAGCAGTTTCCCGGGATTTTGCTCGTCCCGCCAACAGTCGTCGGCCGTGAGGTGACGTCCGCTGGCAGCGCCTACCTCAGGGTCAAGTTTCGCATTTGGCCCGGCCAAGGCGGAGTCCTTGAGACATTTGCCCGGCAGAGCATCGTCCAGGCACTGCGCCAACTCGACGACACCTATGCTGACTGGATGGTGGCAGTCTATTACCGCGCCGAGCCCAAGGGGGCTGATCCATCCCGGAGTCTCCCGCGCCCTGCGGCTCTTCGGCGATTGTAGGCCGCTGTTCTCTTGCCGTTACAATTTGTTTCGCCCGTCAAAGGCGGCGATTTTATAGGCTTCGGCCAGGGTGGGATAGTTAAAGACCGTATCGATGAAATAGTCGATCGTGCCATTGAAAGCGAGGACTGCTTGCCCGATGTGGATGAGTTCCGTGACACGGCTGCCAATAGCGTGCACGCCCAGGAGTTGCAGCGTGTCGCTATGAAAAAGCAGCTTCAGCATGCCAAACTCATCGCCGATGATCTGGCCCTTGGCAACTTCCGCAAACCGGGCAATACCGGATTCGTAGGGCACCCGTTTCTTGGTCAAACTTTCCTCCGTCTCGCCGACCATGGAGATCTCCGGAATCGTATAGATGCCCAGGGGCGAGAGGGCCGAGAACGATTGACACGAGACGCCCAAGGCATGCGACGCGGCGAGCCGGCCTTGCTCCATTGACGTGGCCGCCAGACTGGGAAAGCCGATCACATCACCCGCCGCATAGATATGTTCCACCGCGGTGCGATAGGTCTGATTGACCTCAAGCCGACCGCGCGCGTCGGCCTGCAGGCCAACCGCTGCCAGATGCAGCTCCGCCGTGGCCCCTTGCCGCCCGATGGAGAACAGGAGCGTTTCCGCCAGCACGCGTTTCCCGCTTTCCAGTTCCGTGACTACACGGTTTTTGTCATCAATGCGAACTGTGGCGACGGCTTCCCCTAAGCGCAAGACGATGTTCTCTTGGCGCATGTGATAGACTAGGGTGTCAACGATCTCGTGGTCCAGGAAGTCCAGGAGGGTGTCACGTTGGTCAATCAGGGTAACCTCGGTGCCCAGCGCGGCGAAGATCGAGGCGTATTCACACCCGATGACGCCCGCGCCGACGACCACCATCGTTCGGGGAATCACGGGTAAATGAAGCACCTCATCACTATCGATGACGCGCCCCGGCGTAAACGGGACATGTGCGGGACGCGCTGGTGTACTGCCCACCGCGATGACGAAGGCGTCTCCCTGCAGGCGTGTGGTGGTATGGAACCCTTCGACCACGAGGGCATGCGGCGCTTCGAACCGCGCCTTGCCGAAATACATGTCGATGTTATTCCGCCGCATCTGCGAGGCAATCACGTCGAGTTCGTGACGAATCACGTGTTCAACGCGAAACGTGAGATCTTCAGGGGTAATGCGCTCTTTGGGCTGGTATGACACGCCATACAGGTCACGCAGGCTGTAGCCCGTAAAGTACAGTACCGCCTCCCGCAGGGTCTTACTCGGAATCGTCCCCGTATGCAAACAGGACCCGCCGATGAGCTGTCGTTGCTCGATGAGAGCAACCCGCGCCTGCTGTTTCGCCGCCGTCAGCGCGGCCTTTTGTCCCGCCGGACCACTGCCGATGACGATGAGATCGTAGTCATAAGGTGATGCCATAGTTCTCCATCCACGTAGAAGACAGGAAAGCCTAGCTCCCTGTTGGAACATTATTGTAGCATAGTTGCCCCATGTACCCTGGTGAAAGAACTCACGCTGCCTTCGTGTGATAGAATACTCGAACCAGTTGCGTTCCTTGCTGGAACGGGAGCACAGAGCACACGGAACGATGTAAGGATTATCCCCATGGCAGACACACCAGATCGCAATCATTGTGGGACTGACGCTGATTCATGCTCCAAACGGGCATCGCTTGGAGAAGCATCAATGTCAGCTCGCCATACGCACCTTGCGGAGCGTGTCGCCTTCCTGAGCCTACAACTGCACGAACTGAGCCAGCTGGCCGGTTCCGTAGCGCACGCACTGCGGAATCCTTTGATGGCGATTACCTTACACGCAGATATTCTTGACGAGGAGCTTAGCCAGCTTGACGCTAGTGACCACGCACAGCTGCGCCGCTCACTCGCGGTCATTCGGGACAATATGACGCGCTCCCATGAGCTCATGCAGCACTATTTGCTGGTAGCGCGTGCGTCGGATGCACCACGTGAGACCGTTGAGCTCGGAACCTATGTTGAAACCTTTTGTGCCGAGAGGCGCGTACACCTGGCAGCTCATGGTATGACGCTTCGATGGGAAGGCAACGGGGTGTTGGGACCCGTGGCGTTACATCAGCCCAGTTTTCGCCAGGCGTTGCTCCACCTGCTCGACCATGCAGAAGCCGTCATGCCTGAGCAAGGCACGGTGACGATACGTGGTCACCGCTTCGGCGCGCATGTAGGTCTCGAGGTCCATGAGGCCGACGTTCGTATCCCTCACGAAGACGTCGCCACGCTCTTCGATCCTTGGGCTGAGCCTCAACCGCAGAGACGAGGACTCGGCCTCGCGTTGACACGCGAAGTGGTGCGAGCCCATCAGGGAGAGATCACCGTGTCCAGCGAGTGTGGGGGCGGCATGACGTTTACCATCAAACTCCCACTCCTGGACAATGCGCACCAGCAGCATAACCCTCTCGAGGAGAATTAAGTGCCGATGGATACGATTTTGGTCGTTGATGACGAAGTGGATACCCGTGAGGCGCTTGAGCTGATTTTGCGTCGTGAGGGCCACAGCGTTCTTACCGCGTCTTCTGGGCAAGCAGCGCTGACGTCTCTCCAGCAGGACAGCGATATCGATCTGGTCATCAGTGACGTGAAAATGCCGCAGCTGGATGGCCTTGCACTCTTACGTCGCGTGAAGGCACACGATGCCGGCATCGTCGTGGTCATGATGTCGGGCCATAATGACGTCGCGACAGCCGTAGACGCCATGAAAGAGGGCGCCTTCGATTATCTCGTCAAACCGTTTGGGAAAGAGGAGGTGCTGCGTACGGTGCAGAAGGCGTTAACCCTGCGGACTGTCCTGGTCGAGAATCTCGCACTGAAGCAGCAAGTGCGAGACCAATTCGCCCGGGCCCAGGTGGTGGGGTCGAGCCCGACCTGGCGTCGTGTGTGTGCGATGACCGAGCAAGTGGCTCCGTCACAAGCGACGGTCTTGCTCACGGGTGAGAGTGGTACCGGCAAAGAAGTGATCGCGCGCCTCCTGCATCGCCTCAGCACTCGCGCCGACGAGCCATTTATCACCCTCAATGCCGCCGCCTTACCATCGACGTTGCTGGAAGCAGAACTCTTTGGTCACGAAAAAGGGGCGTTTACCGGCGCGCTGCATAGCAAACCGGGACGCTTTGAACAAGCCAATGGTGGTACACTTTTCCTCGATGAAATTGGTGAGATGTCTCTAGAAGCGCAGACGAAGCTTTTGCGCGTGTTGCAGGAAGGCACGTTCGAGCGCGTCGGCGGGACACGCACCCTCAAGGTCGACGTGCGCATTGTTACCGCCACGAACAAGCACTTACCCGAAGAAATTGCCGCGCAGCGTTTTCGCGAGGACCTTTATTATCGGATCAACGTCATTGAGATCCATCTGCCGCCACTGCGGGAGCGCCGCGAGGATATTCCGCTGTTGTTCACGCACTTTCTGCAGATATACGCCAAGAAAAATCAGCAAACGATCACCGCGGTCCAACAGGAAGCATTGCAACGTCTGCAGGCCTACGACTGGCCTGGAAACGTCCGCGAACTCGAAAACGTCGTCGAGCGGGCAGTTGTGCTGGCACAAGGGCCTACGATTGGCGTGGCCGAGCTGCCGCCGCATTTCCAGGACATAGAGCCAGCGCCCATGCGACCTGACGACGGTGCATATCTGCCGTCAACCACGCTGGCAGAGCTTGAACGGCTCGCTATTGCCCAAGCCCTGCTGCAGCATAATGGCAATCGGCAGGCGACAGCCCGGGCTCTCGATATTGGTCTGGCGACGCTTTATCGCAAAATGAAAACGTATCAGCTCCAATGAATGACGCGAGCGGGCGCCAGCCGACCCCAGGAGGACGCTGTGCGAGCAGCCCAACTGTAACATAGGGTTGCCTTACTTGTTCGCAGAGGATGGGCGGGGAGGTAGCAAGGCAAGAATCTCGAGCAGACGGCTCGGCGTAAAGGGCTTGATAAGGTAGTCCGTTGCCCCTGTGACTCGTCCAGCCTCATGGGCCAGGTCATGATCCTGGCCG
>CAJIAL010000115.1_pt1 | contig 14868 bp, 14 predicted proteins | sample 9199091 | NCBI WGS metagenome assembly CAJIAL01 (sample SAMEA7708270, study PRJEB35096) | sediment metagenome | biome: marine neritic benthic zone biome [ENVO:01000025]; feature: sediment [ENVO:00002007]; material: shallow marine sediment [ENVO:03000034] sea grass bed [ENVO_01000059] ... | reverse complement strand
GCCACACGATCGATGCAGCAAAGGCCACGGCACAGGGTATTAATGCCTTCCTCATCAAACCCGTGACGGCCCAGGAACTCGATCATGCGATCCAACAAGTGCTCGCGCAACAGAAGAAGGCCCAGTGAGAACGACGCTGTCACCAGCGGGAAAGTAGCTCTATAACGCTTTATATTTCAGCAACTTTTACGCTGCTTCCAAGTGAAGACGGTCCGGCGCTGGCGAGAGCAAGTGCGAAGGTATGCGGCAACGACAAGGTCGGGTTTGACCGCCGATATCCCACTGCGCGGGTCACCTCGTCAGGAGACAGATTCTCGATCCTCAGGCCCGATGCGAGTAGCCCCCTGCGCCTTGGCTCAGCAGCGGCCGGCGGCGCGCGGTCCGCGGCGGGCTCGCCGACTCCACTGGCGCACCCAGCGCCGGCGCGGGGCGAGAAAAGTGCGTTTGTAATGCTTATACGCTGGCCAAGCATCGGGGCGACGCCCGTCTGTCGATCGGCTTTGTAGCGGTTACAGGTGGGACAAGCCAGACAGAGGTTATCGAATCTCGTTTCACCGCCAGCACTTCGAGGGACAATGTGTTCGATTTCAAAGATTACGACGGTGAGGGATTCGGCGGTCTGACAATAGGCCCAGCGGTAAGAAAACTGGGCTCGAATTTGACGCCGCAATGCAGCGGGGACATAGGCACTCACGACGTCTGCAATGCACCAGACTGATGCGCCAGCGTGTACCGCGCCCGGGTCTTCAGAAGCGTCAAGAAAATGTCCAGGGCATTATAACACAGCGGCACATAGCATGGAGTTAACGCGCATTTCACCTCTTCCGTGTAGGAGGGCTCCCCGTTATCCCCGCCGCACTCAACCGGTCGATCTCCTCCGGCGACAACCCGAGCACTCCACCCAAAATCTCCTCGGTATGTTGACCCAACCCAGGAGGAGGCATACGTATACGTCCGGGGGTGCGGGACATTTTCCAGGGGATACCGGCGTAGCCGTGTGCGCCGGTGTCGGGATGGGTAATCTCTTCGAAAAAATTACGTGCCTGCAACTGCGGATTGTCGGTGATCGTCCACGGCGTGAACACCATTGCGGCAGGGATGCCCTGCGCCTGTAAGCGTGTCATGACTGTCTCGGCATCGTGCTGCATTGTCCAGGATGCTATATGCTGATCGAGCCCAGCAGCGTGCTCGCGGCGGCCCAGCGCCTTAGCAAAACGCGGGTCCGTCATCCAGGACTGATCAATCACCGCGCCGAGACGCTGCCACTCAGCATCGGAGCGGACGGCAAGCGACACCCAGGTATCTTCGCCGACACAGCGATACGTTCCATGGGGGACATACCAGCGGTCGCTATTTCCCCAGCGCGGCGGGAGCTGGCCAGTCATAGTGTACTCCAGTACCTGCTCGCCAATGAAACTGATGCTCGGCTCTTGCAAGGCTAAATCAATAAACTGCCCCTGCCCAGTGCGATGCCGGTGATGCAGCGCAATCAGTACGGCGGCGCACCCCATCAAACCGGCAATGGGGTCCGGCAGCATAATGCCCGAGTTCAAGGGCGTACCATTCGCATCACCTTGCAACGACGAGATACCGCTCATCGGCTCCGCCGTGCCGCCAATACCACCGTGGGGTGAATACGGGCCGCTGCGGCCGTATGCGGGCATGGCCAGCATGATCAGGTCGGGCTTCACTGCCCGGAGCGAGTCATAATCGAGCCCGAAATTGCCCATCACGCGCGAGGCAAAATTTTCCGCCACGATGTCCGCGTCGCGCACTAAATCGAGAAACAAGCGCTTGCCGTCGTCCGTCCCCAGGTCGAGGGTCAAACCGCGCTTATTGCGATTCACACTGTTAAACCTCGCACAGCGGTTATACGGCTTCTCCCCCGGCTCCTCGCCGGGATAAATCCCGGTCAAGTCGTCCGGACCGTAGCCCCCGCGCCACACGTCCGGGCGGCGTAGGGCCTCAACTTGAATCACATCGGCCCCGAGATCGCCCAGTAACTGCGTGGCCAGCGTGCCGGCCCAGGCTTGTGTCAATACCAGGGCGCGAATATGTTCTAACGGTAGAGCTCCCATGCTCTCTCCTCGCATCAATCAAACAATACCCTCGGCGTGCCAGCGTTGTATGTCCGCATGACTGTAGCCAAGCAACCCGGCGTACACCTCTTCGTTATGCTGTCCGAGCAACGGCGCAGGCGCGCGCAAACGCCACGGCGTCTGACTCATCTTGAACGGTGCGCCGGGAAAACGCAGGGAGCCCGCCACCGGATGCTCGACTTCGGCGAAAAAATCGCGCGCCTGCAAATGCGGATTCGTCACGAGGCGCGGCATATCGAGCGCCATGCCGACGAGAATGCGCTTTGGCTGCAAGCCCTCGAATAAGGCCTCCATGGTAAAACGGGCCAGATGCGGACGGAGGTATTCCTCCATCTCCTGTTGCCGTATGCGGCGATCTTTAATGGTGAGAAAACGCGGGTCGTCGGCATTCTCGGACGCGCCGAGAAATTCCCATAACTCGCGCCAGGATTGATCCGAGCGCACGTTGAGGGTGATAAAACCGTCCTTACACGGTAAAAATCCCAGCCGCATGCCCGGCGAGCGATTGGCATAGGCGACGCGGGTAATCTCAGGGGCTATCATGGTTGCCGCAGCTTCCTGCATGGCGATATCGACGTGCTGCCCTACCCCTTCCACGTCACGATACGCCACGGCACCCATGGTGGCGATAAACGCCATTGCCCCACCCTGATAGCCGCTTTGCACGCCGGGCTCCCGCAGCGGCGGGCCTTCCCCGACGCGATTCACCGCACTCAGCCCCGAGGCCGCCTGCGTCACGACATCCGTCGCCTGATAGTTGCGCCAAGGGCCGGTCTGCCCAAACGGGGTGATCGAGGTGAGAATAATGCCCGGCTTGAGAGTTTCCAGGATATCGAAGGCGCACCCCAGCTGCGCCATCCGCCCCACATCGAACGACTCGATAACGATATCTGCCGTGGCAACGAGCTCCCGCAGGATATCGCGCCCGGTGGTCGTGTCGAGATGCAAAGTGATACTGCGTTTGTTCGTATTGAGGTAGAGAAACAAGGAGCTCGCTTCAGGATCGGGCGTGCCATTGGGATAGGCCCCGAGATATCGCGCCTCGTCGCCACGCCCAGGTGTTTCGACTTTGATCACATCGGCACCGAAATCGGCAAAGAGTTTGGTACAAAAGGGGCCGGCCACATGCGTGGACAAATCAAGCACACGGAGGTCAGCTAGGGCTATCGTCGCCATCTCGCTCATCGTCGTATCCCTATTGATACATAAACAGAGGGCATCCCGTCTGCACGAGATGCCCTGATAGCGCTGGTTCTGTGCGTCGGCCCGAGTCTAGCATAGCCGCCGCGAATGTCTAGTGGGGGAAGGCGGAGGATCGGAGCGGCATCTGGATCAGTTGCGTTGTTTACACGATGCCGTAGGCGAGCATGGCATCAGCAACTTTGACAAAACCGCCGATGTTGGCCCCTTTGACGTAATTTACAAAGCCATCTTTTTCAGTGCCATAGGCCGCACATTGCTCGTGAATACGGCGCATAATGGTCTGTAAGCGGGTGTCGACTTCTTCACGCGACCAGGAAATACGTACGGCGTTCTGGCTCTGCTCGAGCCCTGACACGGCCACACCACCGGCATTGGCGGCTTTGGCAGGGCCATATAGAATATAGTTCTGGAGAAATATACGGGCGCCGTCGAGACTCGTCGGCATGTTGGCGCCCTCAGCGACTGCGATAGCGCCGTTGTCGACCAGGGTTTGGGCATCCTTGTCATCGATTTCATTTTGTGTCGCACTCGGAAAAGCCAGGTCACATGGCACACCCCACGGCTTGTGCCCGGCGTAGTATGTACAACCGAACTTCTCCGCATATTCCGACACACGGCCACGCCGTACTTCCTTCAGCTCTTGCAACCAGGCCAGCTTCTCCGCACGAATACCGTCCGGGTCGTGAATAAACCCGTCGGAATCGGAGGCCGTCACCACCGTGGCTCCCAGCTCGCTGAGTTTCTCGATAGTGTAAAGAGCCACGTTACCCGAACCTGAGACCACGGCAGTCTTCCCCGCCACACTTTCGCCCTTGCTGGCGAGCATGTTTTGCATGAAATAGACACTGCCGTATCCTGTCGCTTCCGTGCGTACCAGGCTGCCCCCGAATGCCAATCCTTTCCCGGTCAGGATGCCGGTAAATCGGTTTTCCAGGCGTTTATATTGCCCAAACATGTAACTAATTTCGCGCGCGCCCACGCCGATATCGCCGGCCGGGACGTCCGTGTCTTCGCCAATATGGCGATGCAACTCGATCATCAACGACTGGCAAAACCGCATGACTTCGCGATCGCTTTTGCCCTTGGGATTGAAATTGGAACCGCCTTTGGCGCCGCCCATCGGCAGCGTCGTCAGACTATTTTTGAAGACTTGCTCGAAACCGAGAAACTTGAGCACGCTCAGTGTCACGGAGGGATGAAAGCGTAGGCCACCCTTGTAGGGTCCGATGGCATTGTTGAACTGCACCCGCCAGGCACGGTTTGCGCGGATATTGCCGTGATCGTCTTCCCACGTCACGCGGAAAATCACGATCCGGTCCGGCTCGGTCATACGCTCGAGAATTTGCGCCTGACGATACGCCGGATGCTCAAAGATGTAGGGCATCAAGGTTTCCGCCACTTCCTGGACAGCTTGATGGAACTCATGCTCCCCCGGGTTGCGCCGTTTGAGTCCTTGCATAAAGCGATTGAGTTCACGCTGCACCTCCGTTTCGCCCTTCGGCGCCACGCCCTTCTCCTCTCAGATCAGCGATTTACGAGCCCGAAGCTTTACTCACTGCAGACGCTTTGGGTACCGGAGTGCGTTTCAATGCTGTAGCCCTCTCGGCAACCAGGACGCGAAGAGTAGCCATGTCTGGCACTCCTGTCTGCGGCAAACCGCGGGCCGCCTGATACCGCTTCAGCGCCGCCCCGGTTTGCGGGCCGAACACGCCATCCGCCTTACCCCGTAGGAATTTCGTGGCACGCAAATGGCTTTGCACCTCACGCACGAGCGAGCGTGAGCCGAGCTTCACCGCCTTGAGATAGTCTTCCACCGCTAGTGGTACATTCCCTAACGCCAGTTGAGCCCGACCGCGCAGGTAATAGGCTTCGGGATGGCTCGGGTTGAGCTCGACCATCTTGGCATAATCCTGCACGGCCCGGTCATAGTGACCCTGTACCTGCAGGATCTGCCCGCGATGAAAATAGGCGCCGACAAAGCCCGGATCGAGCGTCAACGCCTTGTTGTAATTGTAGAGCGCCAGACTGGTTTGCCGCTCTTTATCAAAAATACGTCCGCGATTGTAATAGGCCAGCGCGTTCGTAGGCTGAAGCTTAATGGCGGTAGTATAGTCCTTCAACGCTTTGTCCCGCTCGCCTTGCATGCTGTATGACACGCCCCGGTTGTTGTAGGCACCGGCATCGTCCGGGTTGAGGACAATAACTTGGGTGAAATCCGCCAAGGCTTTTTTCGATTCACGGAGTTGTTGATACACCGCGCCGCGATTGTAATAGGCCATGACGAATTTCGGTTCACGCTCAATCGCACGGGTAAAGTCCGCCACCGCCTCGCGACTGTGAGCGATGCTATTGTAGAACACGCCGCGATAGTGATACGGCAACGCCGAGCGCGTATCCAGCTTGATGGCCCGCGCGAAATCCGTCAACGCTCTCTGCCGTATGCCGGCGGCGCCGTAAGCGCGCCCACGGTGGATATAGGCCGCAGCGTACTGTGGGTCCATCATACTCATTGTATTCAACATACCGATGGCCTGCGTGTAGCGTTCTGCCTTGATTGTTGCCATCGCGGCCGCAATCCCTTCGGCAACAGCCAACGCGCGCACGTGTTCCGCATACCGTTGTTGCAACGCAAACTTGTCCACCGGCGTCACCGGGTTGGCCAGTGTCGACCGCATAGTACGAATAGCGCGTATCGCCTCCTCGGCTTTGTGCTGCCGCTCCTGTAACATCCGCAGCAACGCACGATCCCGGCCGAGTGCCACTATTTCCCGCGCCAGCACCTGGGTGTCCACGGTCAACCGGGCTGTCATCTGATAGTTCGCCCCCCGCCAGTGCTCTCGCACAATCTCCGGCTGCACCATCCCGGCCAAACGTAGCGTGATGTTATACAGCATAGGTCGCGGCGTGCTTCTCCACACTGCATGTCGCAACACCGCCGCCACATCGCGCCAAATGCGGCGGTTAACGTCATACCGAGCCATCACCTGGGCGGAAAGATGACTGTCGACGTCACTCATCGCATAGGTGACCGTCCGGGTAAAGGTGCGGGTCGTCGGCTGCTCTGTGCGCACCAAGCGTTGATAGTGCGCGCATCCGGCAAAGGTGAATAGAAGCAGAGTAAGTATAGTTAGACTACGAAAGCGCATGATCGCTCTTCTCACACCCCCCACTTCTTTGATGCGGTATCACACTCCCCGCCCAACCCTTGCAAGCCGGCATGGCCAGGGCAGGAAAACACACAATAACATTTTATCATCGCAGAAGTATGTCGGAAAGTCATCTGGATGGCCTCTGCCCTTTTTCCAGTGGCTTTCCCGTTACACCGAGCGCAAGCTCGGTGGATTGCTCACAGCATCATCAACGTTTCGTATCGGTTATCAGCCCAAGATGCTATAAAAATCAACAGGGTCAGACTCGATTGATTTACAACGCAGGCTGGCGTGGTGGGAGTGAGCCAGAGGGTTGTAATGAAATGGAGCCGCATAGGGACGGCTCCATTTCATTACAACCCTTCTTTGTGTGTCTATACAGTAAGAAGAATAGTGGGGATTATGGTAGAGTGCTTCTGATGAACCTGTGACGGACATAAGATCTGTATGAGCTCTGCCTCATGTCCACCCGATACACAGGCAAAGACACGTGTTGTCATGCAGGGCAGGAAAGCGACCTACGAGCAGGAGGAAGGGACAATGACTCGACCGAGCAGAATGAAATTCGGCATCTTTATGGCACCGTTCCATCGTCCGGGTGAGAATCCGACGTTGGCCCTGGAGCGCGATCTGGAACTCGTGCAATGGCTCGACACCCTTGGGTTCGACGAAGCCTACATCGGCGAACATCACAGCGCCGGGTGGGAAACGATTAGCTCGCCCGAGATGTTTCTCGTCGCAGCAGCCGAACGCACCCAGCGTATCCGGCTCGGCACGGGCGTGGTCAGCCTGCCCTATCACCACCCCTATATGGTGGCCAATCGCATGGTGCTGCTGGATCATCTCAGCCGCGGCCGCGCCATTCTGGGGGTGGGACCGGGCGCCTTGGCCTCGGATGCGCTCATGCTCGGCATCAATGCCGAACAGCAGCGTGAGATGATGGACGAAGCGCTCGGAGTCATCATCCAACTCTTTGAGAATCTCGATCCCCTCACGGTAAAGAGCGACTGGTTCGAACTCAATGAAGCCCTTCTCCAACTGCGTCCCTATCAGCAACCTTCGATTCCTGTCACCGTGGCTTCGGTGCAGTCGCCGGCCGGCGTGCGGGTGGCCGGGAAACATGGCGCCGGCGTCCTCTCGCTCAGCATCCCGCGGGAAACCGTGCGCCAGACCAGTTTGCAAGAACTCTGGTCCATCGGCGAAGAAACGGCGGAAGCCCATGGCAAAACGCTGCGCCGTGAGGACTGGCAGTTGGTAGTGACCTGCCATCTGGCCGAGAGCCGCAAAGAGGCCATTGAGGACGTCCGCCTCGGAGGCGGTCGTGAAACACTGGAATATTTTGGCCAAACGCTGGGGCATCCGACCCCGGACGTACCGGCGGATCAGATCGTCGATTTCATGATCGACAACAATCAATGGATTATCGGCACGCCGGATGACTGTATTGCCACCATTGACCGCTTACAAGAGATGAGCGGCGGTTTCGGCGGCTTTCTGGTGCGCGTGGAAGACTGGGTGTCGCGTGAGAAGCGCATGCACAGTTACGAACTTATGGCCCGGTACGTCATGCCCCGCTACCAGGGGAGTTTAGTCGGCATTGAGGCCTCAAGGCAGTGGGCCAGCGAGCGCAAAGAAGCTCTGCACGCCAACCGTATCGCGGGTCTCAAACACGCCACCGATTCCTACTATGCCAAGCAGTCGTAAGCCGCTGCCAGGGACATTCATTCCACACAGAGGGAATCACCATGGCCAATCAAGACAATGGCGGGTATTACGAAGTCGTCTGGCCGCGCGGCCAGCGGCAGCTCCAGGCGCAGCCTTTGGCGCAGCGCCTGGACACGTTGAACGGCAAAACCGTCGCGGAACTGTGGGATTTTTTGTTTCGCGGCGATGAGATTTTCACCATGCTGCAGCATGATCTGAAGGAACGCTATCCGGAGGTGCGCTTTGTCAGCTGGAAGGAATTCGGCTCGACGCATGGCCAGGACGAACGGGACATTCTGGCCTCTTTGCCGGAGCGGTTCAAAGACATGGGGGTCGATGCCGTCATCTCCGGCATGGGCTGTTGAGGCAGCTGCACGCCCGCCGTGTTGCGGGCCAGTGCGGCGTCTGAGTATGCCGGCGTGCCGAGCGCGTCGCTCGTCTGTGAAGGGTTTGTTGGCCAAGCCGGCACGACTGCAGCGGGTCTCGGCTTACCGAATTTGCCAGTGGCGTTGGTACCCGGGCATGTCGGCAATCAAAGCACCGAGGAACTGCGGCACAACATTCGCGAAGTGACGTGTGATGCGGTCATTGCGAATCTGATGACGCAGCCATCGGACTCGGCGGCAGTTGTCGAGCCGACCTCCCGTGACGTCGTGTTTGCCGGGACGTTCGAGGAGGTCAACCGGCTGTTTTACGAGAACGAGTGGAGCGACGGCCTGCCCATCGTGCCGCCAACACTGTCGAAGATTGACGCCTTTCTGCGCTTTACCGACCGCGATCCGGACGAGGTTTTAGGAACCCTGTTGCCCGACAATCGCGCCGCCACCGTGTGGAACGTGGCGGTGAACGGCGTCATGGCCGGGTGCAGGCCGGAGTATATGCCGATTCTAGTCGCCCTCATCGAAGCCATGGCCGACCCGGACTACGGTGTCGAACACAGCGGCAACACCCCGGGCAGCGATACTCTGATCATCCTCAATGGGCCGATCATCAAGACACTCGGATTCAATTACGAACAGGGCGTCCTGCGCGACGGCTTCATGCCCAATACCTCTATTGGACGGTTCTGGCGTTTGTATCAGCGCAATGTGGCGGGTTTCCTGCTGCACAAGAATGACAAAGGCACGTTCGGCAACACCTGGCGCGTCGTTTTGGCCGAAAATGAGGACGCCGTCGCCCGCATCGGCTGGGAACCGAATAGCGTCGAGATGGGGTTCAAGGCGGGCGACAACACCGTCACCATCTCGCGGTACACCGGCGGCGATGTGATCGCCTCAGTCTCCGGCGACACGCCGGAAAAGCAAATGCCCTACCTTGCCGACGCCGTGTTGAAACAGAACGGCTGGCAACTCGTGTTCACCGTCGGCACCTCCATGGGCACCTTGCGGCCTCTGCTGGTGCTGAGTCCCATCCTGGCCGAAACGATGGCCCGCGCCGGGTGGTCGAAACAGGACGTCAAGCAATATCTCTACGACCACGCCCGCATGCCGGCCTGGAAGTTCGAAGCCTATCTGGGTGAGTGGACCGCGCACCCGATCTGCTCCCTCAAGGAAGAAGCCGAACGCGGCACCATTCCCGCCGTGTACTATGAGTCGGACGACCCGCACCGCCTGGTGCCGATTGTCTTTACGCCGGACGATTTTATGATCGTCGTCGCCGGCGATCCCCTACGGACCAACGCGTATACATTCGCGCACAATGGCATTCTCGGCTATCCGGTAGCGCAACAGATTGCATTACCGGCGAACTGGGAGGCATTGTTGGCAGACGTGCGGGCGCAGTAAGTACCAACATATCTCACGGCCGTGCTGGCTCTTTCAGATGCAAAACGCCAGCATGGCTGCGAGGCAAAGTCTTACAGCACAAACGTCGGCGGAATGTCGACGACAGGGTCCATCTCGTCCAGGTGCCAGAGGCGGTCCAGGATGGTGCGAACCTGTTCAGCACCCAGCGCCGCCTCGGTCAGACTATAGAATTTCGCCTCGATTTGCGCGTCATCCTTTTCTTCAGAGAGATCCCCTTGGTCGCCACCGGCCTCACCCACGACCGATGTGCCATCGTGGGTGACGGCCGTGACACGGGTTCGATGCTCCACTGGCAGTCGTTCGTAGGCTGCCGTAAATTCTGGGTTGGCAACCACCTCAATCTTCTGCAGGAGCGCCCGGAGCTCGGGATTCCGGAGATGGTCGTCATCGAACTGACGCGGCGTGACCGTACCATCCATCAGGGCCGCCGCGACCACGTACGGGATGCTGTGGTCGGCAGTCTCACGGGAGTCGGGGTTCCAATGATGTTCGCCGGTGCCCATGCCAACCTTGGCGCGCTCGTAGACCTCGACGGTGACCTGCTCGATGTCCTCGATGTTTTGCAGCGTTGCCGACACCTTTTCAGCAGCCAGGATTGAGGAGATGGTCGTGGCGCACGACGAACGCGGTTTGATCAGCGTGTCCTGCACCTTGAAGGAGGTGCCGTTACCGCCCATGGTGTCCAGCGAGAACCGTTCGCGCGGCACAGAGGCACACCAGCCCGACGCGCCCTCAAAGGGGAGGTACGGACCCGCCATTCCCTCACGCGCGAGCAGGGCGGCGAACACACCCGAGCGCCCCGCTTGACCTGCGGCGACCGCTTTCCACATAGACAGGTGACCGGTTCGAGACTGCCCCAGCGCGTTGTTCGGCACCACCGCCATAGAAATGCACTGCGCCAACTGCTCCTGGGACAAGCCCAGGAGCTTGCCTGCGGCCACGGCAGTGCCCAAACAGGCGAAGTTTGTGGAGTCGAAACCCGGCGTATGGATGGCATCGGCAATACGCAAATAGACCTCATAGGCCAGCACCACACCCGTCAAGAAGTCGCGGCCGCTGACGCCGGCATGCTCCCCAACAGCCAAGACCGGCAACAGCATATCGCTCGGGTGCCCACCACTACTGCCGGGCCAGTGGTAGACGTCGTTCATTTCCACATAACGTGACGTGGTGCTATTCACAAACGCTGCCATGTCCGGGGTGGTCTTCGTCCGTGTGCCGATGATGGTCGCACCGCTGGGCATAGGCATCTGAGCTGCCAGATTGCGGGCAAGACGACAGGGCTCGCCGTCGTAGCCGCCCATGAGAGATCCCAGCGTATCAATGACGCGTACTTTCGCCGCGTGGATGGCCGCTGGCGTCAGGTCAGCGTAGCGCAAGCTGCAGGCGTAGCTCGCCAGGCGCTCTTGAATGCTGTCGACGGGTTGAGTCATGTAATGCCTCCTGTATGAATGGTGCCAACGGTCGACGGTTTAGCCCTCGATGACCACTTCATCTCCATCGACCGTGAATTGATGGGCAAACCCTTCCGACGCCCAGTCCATATAGTGCACCATGTCCTCGAAGCGTGGATCACCATTGTGCAGCACTTCCGGCCGATACTGTTGGTCAATCATCATGGGTAGGAATGCAACGCGCTTAATGCCGTCTTTGGTGAGGATGGCTTTCGCCATCAGCGTGCGCTTCGCGTCCTTACCGTAGGGTAGCAGTGGATAATCGGGGTCCTGGTCCGTGTGGTTTCGCAGGGCGCCATGTACCCAGGGAGGCTCGGACCACGCATCTGAGGGGAATGGCTTGGTCATACAAAAGTTACTCAGGCTGTAAAAGATCGCTTTGCCCTTGTACACCTCGATGGCCTTCGGGAGGTGGGCATGGTGGCCCATGACCAGATCAACACCGGCGTCGATGCAGGCGTGCGCGACCTCGATCTGATAATCCGCAATAATGCGGGGCGCCCAGATGACACCCCAATGGAATGCGACCATGACGACGTCGACACGGGGCCGCAGGGCTGCAATGTCATCGAGAATCATCTGCAGATCGCCCTCGTCAGCCTCAGTCAAGACACGCGCCGGTGCGTGTGGTCCGCGCGATTCGACGTGCGCTCTGGTGCGCAGCGGGGCAATGCCGACCTTGTTCGGACCGGCAGCGCCGTTCGCTGGGAGGACCGAGCAATACCCCAGAAATCCGATCGTGATGCCGTTGCGTTCCACAATGGCCGGCTGCCGTGCCTCAGCCAAATGGCGTCCGGCGCCCGTGACCTGAATCCCCTTTGCCTCAAGCAGCGCCCGTGTATCAAGCAAGGCCTCCGGTCCAAAATCATACATGTGGTTATTTGCCAGGGTCATGGCATCAAAACCGCAGTCGGTGAAAATCTGCGCCATCTCGGGCGGCTGACAACCGTGCGGTGAGCGCTCACTCGGCGTGCCGCGCACCGAGTATTGGCGTTCGCAGTTGCCAAAACGCACATCCACCGAGGCCATCGTGGGACGTACGAGCTCGGTATAGCGCGCAATCGGGAAGCCGTCTGTGGGACCATGCACCGGCCCCACATCGCCTGTGCCGAGGAACGACACCTCCGACGACGCATGTGATGACATTGCCACGTTATTCCTCCCTATATGCTTGTCTGCCTTGTCTTGCACTCTCCAGAGTAATGGGAGGGTAGGACAAATAAAAGCACTTTTCACGCCGCCCCGTCGCCAGTCTCCTCCCACGTCAGGTGGAGAGGGGAAATATCAAGATCTGTTTCGCCTTCAGCCTCCTGCGGCGGTTCTGCGCGACCTAAAACGCGCAACCAGTTCGCAGTATTGGGCGCGAGGCGAAAGGCGCCGGCAACAGCGACTCCCCGATCCTACGGCCACCGCGCCAGTTCTCGACCCGACCAGCGGGTCCATGTCGTTAACGCCGGGCGCAATCGAAGCTGTAACGCCGCAATCTTTTACTACTGTCCAGGCAAATCCAACGCAATCAGCAAGGCCCGGTCTAACGCCGTTAACGCCTCGGCTGACAGCTGGCCACGCCGGCGGCCCAGGCGACTTTTCGCCAGCGCGCGGACCTGGTCCCCCAGGGCAACCGAATCGGCCGTCAGTCCCCCATCCGGTGCGTGGAGCAGGACTTGGCTGGGATAGATGCGGCGGCCAGGGCGGTAGGTGGTGCAGGGTACCGCCAGAATGACGGGGCTCGCCGCATTGATCGCATCCCGGCTCACGATGACCACCGGACGAGAGCCCGCTTGCTCGGAGCCCTCGGTGGGGTCAAGGCGTGCATCGTACATCTCGCCTCGTATCACCGTTCACCCTCAACCTGCTGCCACGCTTCCCAATCTGACGACGCAAACTCGCTAGCGATTTCGTTGGCCTCAGCCTGGTAATCCGGATCGTGGGCCATCTCAGCAAAAGCGGCATCAATGGCGGCCCGCTGCTGGGCCGCGAGCTCCCGCTCCAGGGCGATGCGCACCAACTCATTGCGGCTGCGGGCTTGGCCTGCTTGCACAGCCTGATCCACTGCCTCGAGTAAGTCGGCAGGCAGGGCCAGGGTTGTTCTTACTGTTTGGGTGGCCATTGGTCGGCTCCTTCAAAGATGATGATATTATTGATGCTGATTATGATGTCAATTATGATGATATGCAAGGAGTGCGGATCCCGGAAACCCAAAACGGTTGCAGAAGGTGTTTCAAATCTGTTGATCTGCTACCCGTATGGCCAAAATATTCGAACGCATTTATTTACCGGAAATTACCCTCCCATAATCCGCTCGCCTTTGACTTGATTTTCAGCCCTCCAGTGCCAATCGCCAAGACTCGTTTGAGGCGGGAGAACACGTGAAGGGTCAACAAATGAGTAGTTGGCGCTCCCACTGGCCCGACGATCTCCCAACTGCGCGCCTCGTCGGCCTCGGACTCAACGCCGAAGAGATGGCCGACAACCCCGACCTCGCCGACCACGTCGTGCATGACGTCAACGCCACCCCGCACTTGCCCTTCGATGATGCCATGTTCGATGCCGTCGTCATCACCGTCTCGGTACAGTATCTGACCCAGCCCGTGGCAGTCTTCCAAGACGTGAACCGCGTTCTGAAACCCGGCGGTCTGTTTGCGGTCATTTTCTCCAACCGCATGTTTCCCACCAAAGCTGTCGCCATCTGGCGTTCACTGAACGACAGTCAGCACGCTGATCTCATCGCGACGGATTTCGCCAGGCTGGAAACTTCGTCGAGGTGGACGCGCAGAATCGCACCCCGGTGTCGCAGGCGTACACGGATCCGGTGTATGTGGTGATGGCGCGAAAAGGGCGGACAACCTGAGGCACAACGGTACGGAGTCCACAAGTTAGCGAGCGGTCGGGTCAAGCACAGCACAAGGAATATACAGACCCGTCGAGGCATAAATCGCATCCGAACGCTCCGCGAGGGCTCGCTCGATGGCTTCTTCTTCCGTTTCGGAGAGGGTTGGGGGAGGGAACACTGCAATACGACCATCCTCATCTTCGTATTGAATGGTACTGGCCTCCACTGCTCCCGTAGGGCACAGCTCCTTTGCGTACAGAGCGAGTTCCGTCAGCTTTGCGTCTAGCAGAGCCCGATAGTCAGCATGTTGGGCCTGATGTCTCATAACTGTACAACCTCTTCAACCGCGGCAACAAAAGCCTCGGCTCTCCGAACAATACGCTAGGCAATTTTCTGGCTCACACCACCACGGCCATAATCGGCTGCCTGCCGCACCACAATGCCAGAAGCAAGAGCATCGCGAAAGGCAGCCGGGTAGATTTTGCGCGCTGGATCAACTCGCTTGAGAATGTTGCTTGGATGCCAGGATGACTCCAAGATGCGCGTTGAAAACCCGCTGTTTCAAGCGCAACCTGTGCTGCCTGAAACATGGCGTAATATGCACGGCTGGCAGCTGAGTTG
>CAJIAL010000383.1_pt1 | contig 14929 bp, 13 predicted proteins | sample 9199091 | NCBI WGS metagenome assembly CAJIAL01 (sample SAMEA7708270, study PRJEB35096) | sediment metagenome | biome: marine neritic benthic zone biome [ENVO:01000025]; feature: sediment [ENVO:00002007]; material: shallow marine sediment [ENVO:03000034] sea grass bed [ENVO_01000059] ... | reverse complement strand
GTCGACCTGCGCCAGTTGGATAAGGGTTTCGGCTTCAATGAGCCGCCCGGTACGCCCTGGAATATTGTACAGAATGAGCGGCAATGCCGTACTCGCGGCAATCGCCTCAAAATGCGCCATTAACCCTTCTTGTTCCGGTTTATTGTAGTACGGGCAGACTTGCAACGACGCCGCAGCGCCGGCTTGCTCGGCGTGCTTGGTCATTTCGATGGCGTGGTGGGTGGAATTGGAGCCGGTGCCGGCAATAATTGGCACCCGCCCGGCAGCGGCGTCGATGACGATCTTGATCACCCGTTGTTGCTCAACGTCGGAGAGTGTTGGCGATTCCCCAGTCGTGCCGCATGGCACGAGGCTGTCCGCCTTTTGCTCTTCGATCAAATAATCAACCAGACGCCGTAAGCCCGCCTCGTCGATACTGTCATCATCGTTGAACGGGGTAATGATGGGGATGTGAATGCCGGTCCAATTGTGCTGAGACATGGTAATCTCTCCCTGGACAGCACGACCAGACGTCTCAGGAGGCGTCAAGTCACGCGTGGTTTTCACCGCTTTTCTAGAATTGCTACGCATGCAGAGCCCAGGCAGCGACGCAGTCGCTGCCGTCATGGCAATATCAGCATGCTCGTGGATGGCTAGAGTCGGTATTACACGGGCATATGCGTGGTGACGGTTACGGAAGCGTGTCTCCTTGCTGCACAAGTGGATAGCCGTCGGCATCCACCATGGTTTGCAGGCGGGCAGCCAGTGCAGGAGCAATGTAGTCGGGTTTCCGGGTAATGTATTCCGGGTAGAGAGCGAGCCGTTGGCGTAGGCGCAGCCCCATTTCGGTTGATACCCGTTCCAACGTCAGCAACTGCGGCCAGGGTGCCTCGGGGTTGATAAAGTCGATGGTCACGGGGGAGACTCCGCCCCAGTCGTTGATGCCGGCCGTGATGAGCAGTTGATACTGTTCCGGTGTGAGGTTCGGCGGGGCTTGAATATTCATCTCGCCACCGAGAATGAGGCGCGCCACAGCAATGGTGCGGAGGAAATCGAGCAATGAGGGTTCCGGGTGCGCATGCATCGGGACTTCAGGCTTGGCGCGGAAGTTCTGAATAATCACTTCTTGAATATGCCCATAGCGGTCATGCAAGTCGCGAATCGCACAGAGAGCCTCGACCCGCTCGGCGAATGTTTCGCCAATGCCAATGAGAATACCGGTCGTGAACGGAATACGCAACTTTCCCGCATTGTCCAGCGTTTTTAATCGTACCACAGGATCTTTGTCGGGGGCATTGTCGTGCGCCATGCCCTTGCCGAGGAGGCGCCGACTGGTCGATTCTAGCATCAGGCCCATGCTGATGTTGACGTCCCGCAAGCGTTCCAGATCTTTCGGACCCATGACACCGGGATTGGCATGCGGCAAGAGCGACGAGTGGTCTAAGACCAGCCGGCACATCTCTGTGAGATAGCCGAGGGTGCGGCGGTGGCCGAGACGTTGCAACTCCTGCTGCATCTGGGGAAAGAGCGCTTCCGGTTTGTCGCCGAGGCTGAACAGTGCTTCTTTACACCCGAGTTTTTCGCCTTGGGTGACGACTGCCAGGATGTCGTCCGGCGTCATCGTCTTGGCGCCGGGGTCGCCCGGATCGCGGCGGAAGGTGCAATAGCCGCAGTAATCACGACACAAATTGGTCAGGGGGATGAAGACCTTGCGTGAGTATGTGATGGTATCGCCGTGGTACTGCGCCCGTAAGGCATCGGCCGTTTGCAGGAGCGCGAGTAACTCGCTGCTCGTGGTGTGCTCGAAAGCCGAGGCATCCTGCGCCGAGAGGCGTATGCCGGCGAGGGCGCGTTCCAGGGCGGCCTCAATCGTGGGCCTGCAGGCGGAAAGGGATAGTGCCATAGGGGGTACTCAGGGCTTTATCTAGTGGTGGTCATACATCACCGTACAGACAAGCGTGCACGGTCGAGGATGGCGTCTGAAAGTATGGGACTTGGTATCATACCCCCGGCGTTGTTGTCAATCGGATTCCCCAGGGCAATCGGGCGCCGGAGGAATGTATGCTATGCTAGGGCGACAGCCAACAGACACGAGCCGATATACGTGATCAGGAAGATGCAGGAGATGCATATGGGGAACGGACTCATCAAGTGTGACCTCACACTGCGGAAATATTTTATTTATGGCAACTCGGCGGCTGTGGTAACGCGGCCGGTGTTGCCACGGCGTGAAGGTCAGCCGATTTTGATGCGCGGCGAAGTCGGAATCAAAGACGACGGCAATCTGCGACCGTTAGTGGCGCATAATACGACGCACATTGATATGCCGTTGCATTTCATTGAAGGGGGAGCCGATCTGGCGGAGGTGTTGAATAACTCCGACTACCGTATCAATCGCCCTATGCTTACCCGCGTGCTTGATCTCTCGAATTGGTCCGATGCGTCGGCGATGCGTGAGCGCGACGGCGTGCGCTATTGCGAACGCGTGACGGCGGACATGTTGCCGTCGGTGGAAGAATTGCGGCAGTATGACGCGCTGATGCTCCTCACGGGGTTCGGCGCCGTCCTCGATCGCGGTTCGGAGCATTTCCACCCGGATGCCGAGGGGTTTTATCACTTGCCGAGTGTCACCGTCGAGGTGGCGCAACGCGCGGTGGACGCCGAACTATCGCTCCTGGCCATCGATTGCACTACGGTCGAGTGCCAGACGCAGGGCAACCCGCTGCGTATGACCGGAGATGTGCATCCGATTCTGCTGGGTAACGACCCTCCGGTGTTTATTCTGGAAGGCGTGACGGGCTCCCGTATTGCCCCACAAGCCGGCTTTGTGCCGACTGAAGGCGCCTTGGAAGTCATCCCTCGGCGTACTAATGCCGAGGGGGCAGATGCCGCCCACGCCCGCGTGTTTCTGAGCTTTTATCAGGACGATGATGACCGGAAGCGCTTGGAACAGCTCATCGAGCTCACCACGCCCGAACAGCTATACGGGTAGGAGAGTAGCGCTCTCCTACCTCAACTCATGTCAACGCATCTAACGCCGCCAGGGTATAGATGCGCGTAGCTTCGATCAACTTGTCGATGTCGACGAACTCGTTGGGCTGATGGGCTTTTTCCGGCCGGCCGGGGCCGCAGATGACCATCGGCGCGTTGTACGCCGGCACGAACACCGAGGCGTCGGTGGCAAACGTGGCGGCCTGGGGCTGCGACGTCTCACCGGTCACCTGATCGCGCGTGCGTACAAATGCTTGCACGTGCGGATCGGCGAAGGGCACGTCAATCGGTATACGTTCCGTGATTGTGCCGACTTCGGCATGGAGAGTGGGATCATCGGCACATAAGCGATCGATAAGTTGCCGCACGGTATCCAGAATGCCTTGATGATCCTGCCCGATGACGGTGCGCATATCGATCGTCACCCGGCACGCATCCGGCACCACGTTGGTTTTCACGCCGCCTTCAATCGTGGCGATGTTCATCGTAAAGTCGCCGAGTAACGGGTGCGTTTCGTAGGGAATATTTTCGGCCTCCAATGCCTGCAACAGCTTGCTCATGTGCATAATGGCGTTGACGCCCAGATGCGGCATGGAGCCATGCGCTGTCTGCCCCTTGGTCGATACGTCGAGCCACAACACGCCTTTTTCGGCGGTAAACACGCGGTTGGATGTCGGCTCACCGATAACCATGAAGCCGATCTCGCCGAGTTTCTGCTGCTCGACCAGGCGTTGGGCGCCCATCGAATCCACTTCCTCGCCTGCCGTGCCGGCGAACAACAAATCGCCTTTGAGCGTGACGCCGCTGTGCTGAATCGCCTCCATCGCGACCAGCATCGCCGCCACGCCGGCTTTCATGTCCGTGGTGCCCAGTCCCCAGATCTTGCCATCGGCGATCTCTGCCGAGAGAAACTCCCGCTCCCAATTGTCGCCTGCAGGGACGGTGTCTAAATGGCCGCTCAAAAGCAGCGGCGGGCGCTCTCCCGTACCACGCAGGCCGCCGACGACACTGGCGCGTCCAGGCTCGTCGTGGGGTACGACGTCGGCAAACATGTTTGCCTGACGCAAGCGCTGCGCCACTTTGTCCGCTACGTGCGCTTCATCGCCCGGCGGATTGATACTGCGAATGCGCACCAACTCTTGCGTCAGATGCACCACCGCTTGCTCGTCTATCGCTGCTAGGGCACGCTCCGTCACATCCATGCGTGTTTCTCCTCCTCTATATGGCATGTATCAGTTTGTCGCATTGTCGCAAATCCCCGGCGACCTGTCTATATTAGCTCCCGGACGTAACGTTGGTGGCCGGATGTGGGGATGTCCCGGCCTGTCGATGATGCCGGGGTGCCGCCAGCCAGAGGGCGACGCATCCGAGCAGACTGAGGCCCATGGTCAAGACATAGACGCCGTGATAGCTCCCCCAGCGATCGTACCAATACCCGCCCAGCCAGGTACCCATGAAACCGCCAACGCCCCAGCCGAGTTCTAACGCTCCCAGAATCATGCCGAGATGCGGCCCCTGAAAAATGTCCGCCGTGGCCGAGGCTTCTACCGCACCGTGCACGCCATACCCGAAGCCGTAGGCGAGCGCATAACCGTAGAGCATCCACAATGATGCCGCAGGGGAGAGACGCACCAAGCACCACAGTCCGGCCAAGCACAGCAGGGAGCCGATGGTATAGACCGTTTCGCGCCCTAACCGATCTGATAAGCCGCCCCAGACCGTACTGCCCACGGCGCGGAGTAAACTCATCAACGCCACAATGGCGGCTGCTTGCTGTGCCGGAAAGCCGTTCTCGATGATATGGGCAATTTGGTGCACGCTGGTAATGTTGGACAGCCAGCCGATGACGCCGACCATGGCAAAGAGATACCAGAATCGCGCGGTGTTGACCGCCTGCCGCAGGGTCCAGCCATCTGCTATTGTAGCGGCCAGGGATATGGTGACAGGCGGCGCCGGTGCCCCGTCGGGATAAAGACCGAGCTCGGCCGGATGGTGGCGTTGCCAGAGGAGGTTGAGCGGCACGAGGCCGACGAGCACCACGGCGCCGAGCAGCGTGTAGGCAAAGCGCCAGCCGTAGTGATCAACGAGGTATTGGGCGCCTGGTACGATCAAGACGCCACCCAAGCTCGCCCCGCCGATGGCGATGCCGATGGCGATGCCGCGTTGGCGCCGAAACCACAGGGCGATCAGGGCTATGTGCGGTGCGAAACCGGCGAAATTCATGCCTTGGCCAACGAGAATACCCCACGTCAGACACAGGTGAAATGGATTCCGAGCCTGGGCGCTGGTAAGCAAGCCCACGCCGAGGCACAACACACCAGCGGCAAAGACGCGCCGTGGTCCGTAGCGGTCGAAGAGCCGGCCGGCAAGCCAGGCGGTGCCGGCGTAGCCGATCAAGGCAATGGAAAACGGCAGCGAGATGGTGGCACGGCTCCACCCATACTCGGCAGTCATGGCCGCCAAGAGCACGCCGGACGAGAAAAACGTGCCCATGACAAAGAACATGGTGACGAAGCTGAGGGCGACGATGATCCAGCCATAGTAGAAACGAGCCGTGGGTGGGTGCATAGCGCTATCCTGTTTCATCTGGCGCTACGGAATAATCACCCCCTTGCCGGTGACCTGCTTGTCGAAGAGCTCATAGGCTTCTACGGCCTGCTCGAGTTGCCAGTGCTGGGTGAACAATTTATCGACATCGATTTTGCGGTCGGCCACGAACTGGGCACAATCCGCCTGGCCAACGCGCGAGAATGTCCATGACGCGACCAGCGTGATCTGACGACGCAGCATGTCAGGGCTGACTTCAAGCGTGACCTCGCCGCCTTCGCCGACATAGCATGCCGTACCCCAGGTGCGGGTTGCTTGGACTGCTGCCCGGCGCGCTGACGGTGCCGACGAGCAGTCCAGGGCTTTATGCGCGCCTTCGCCATGCGTCAGATCGCGAATTGTCTGTACCGGATCGACCTCTGACGGGTCGAGCACCACATCGGCACCGAAGGACTCGGCTAGACCGCGGCGCTCAGACGAGATATCGAGGGCGATAACACGCGCTCCCATAGCGACGGCAAGCTGAGTTGCCGACAGCCCCACCGGTCCCTGGCCGAAAATCGCGATGGTTTCGTCACCGTGTAGCGACAAGCGCCGCAGCGCACCATACGCTGTGCCGGTGCCGCAGGAAATGGCCGCACCCGTCTCAAACGACAACGCCTCGGGCAGTGGCACCAACGTCGAAACCGGCACTTGCATATAGGTCGCATGCGCCCCGTGGGCGACCGAGCCAAACACCACCGCGCCGTCGAGACACATTTGCGTCCAGCCGGATTGACAATGCTTGCAGACGCCGCAGCCGCTATAGTGATGATCCATGACACGCTGGCCGATGTGCGCCTCGCGCTCCGTGACGGCCGAACCGACTTCCACCACGACGCCGCAGGGCTCGTGCCCCGCAATCACCGGCTCGGCGCTGCGCTTGATACCACCCGAAACCGCGCCCGGCACCCAGGGGTTGCGGTACGGCCTGAGATCACTGCCGCACATACCGGAAGCCTTGATCTCGAGTATGACATCACGTGGCCCGGGGGTGGGGTCCGGGAATTCCCGGATCTCGAGCTTGCGTTCGCCGAGAAAGACGGCTCCTTGCATCAGCTGCTCCTTCAAGAATATGGGTCTCAATGTTCGCAGACCTGAGGCCTCACCTGCTCCCCGACAGCGTGCCTCGGACCGTATTGCCTCTCTTCGTTTCTTGCGGTTCCACCATACTCTGCCGTACGATGCCTGTCCAGTCCAACGGAGTGTATGACAGGGTGACCGCATTTCTATAACGCACTATTTTACAAATACTTGATAAAAATTTACGAGGTTTATGCGCCCCTGATCAGAGGGCTTTGAGCCCTGTTTTCAGGCGTAATTTTTTAGTGCCTGACATAAGTGCCCTGTTTTAAAAGGACATGTCCAAATGCGCTTACCCTGATTGATTCGAGTTTTCGGGAAGGACAAGGGCAACGAATAATCGCTCCCCGTCACGACTGCTCCAGTGCGGCGGCGGCCCTGGAGGCGATGCTGTTAGCCTCCGTCGCCGGTCGGAGCTTGTGGAGTGTCGGCGAGCCCAGGACTGTTGAGGGGGAGCCAGAGCGTAAAGGTCGAGCCCTGCCCTGGGGTGCTGATGAGGGTAATATCGCCCCCCATCATCTGGCAGAAGTGTTTGGTGATTGCTAAGCCCAGCCCGGTGCCGCCATACTTGCGCGTGGTCGAAGCGTCCGCCTGTACAAAGTACTGAAAGAGTCGCTCTTGATGTTCCGGGGCGATGCCAATCCCGGTATCGCGCACGCCTATGGTGAGCCACGCCTGTCCCTCCACCGTCTCCGGTGTCACCTCCAGGCGGATGGTGCCCTGGTCGGTGAACTTACAGGCATTGCTGAGCAAGTTTAGCAGACACTGCCGGACTTTGGTACGGTCCGCGTGAATTGGCGGCACCGCCTCCGCGACATAGACGTCGAGGACGTTGGCGTGTTCGGCCACCAGAGGCTGCACCGTCGGCAACACCGTATCCAACAGGTCCTGGATGGCAAAGCGCTCGAGATGGAGGTCCATTTTACCGGCTTCGATCTTGGAGAGATCGAGGATATCGTTAATCAGCGCCAGCTGGTGCATCGCGGCGCCGCGAATTTTCTGGAGATCGGCGACGAGTGCGGGCATGCCGTCGTCCTCCGCGTTTTCTATCAGCATCTCGGAGTACCCGATGATCGCGTTCAGTGGCGTGCGCAATTCATGGCTCATATTGGCCAGGAACATACTCTTGGCATCGTTAGCGGTTTCGGCAGCATTTTTGGCAATCTCCAAGGCCGCGGCGCGTTCGCGCACCTTTGCCATTTGGTCGTTTCTGAGCGCAATAGCCACCTGTGAGGCGAGGCCGAGGAGCAAGTGAAGATCGTCCGCCGTAAAGAGTTGCTGCGTGGTCCGAGAATCGACTTGCAGGAGCCCTAGGATCTCCTCGCCCACCAGCAGCGGGACGCTCATGACACTCCGGATGGAGTGCTGCACGATGGACGACGTTCCGGAGAACTGGGGGTCGTCCATGGCGTCACAAGAGAGGATGGCGCGCTTGTGTTGGAGCACCTCGCGCACGATGGTGCTCGAGATTGCCGGGGATGGCCGGGCCTCCAGGGTGGTCGCCCGCTGGCGCGTCGCCACCGGCACCAGGTGCTCGCTGTCGGGCTCTTTGAGCAACACAAACGCTCGGTCTGCGTGTGGGAACTGTGCGAACAGCCATTCCAGGGTCGTGTCGAGCAAGTCCTCGCGCTTGGTGAGAGCTCCGAGGGCAATACTGAGCTCACACATGGCGTGGAACCGGTGAAGCGTCTCGAGCACCACGTCGTCGGACGGGTGCGCGGCCGCCGGAAGTGCTGTGATGATCTGCGTCGCCTCCAGCGTCACAAGGGGCGACACAGTGACGCCCGCATCGGGAGACGGGGGGGCGGCCTCCGATGGAGAGGTTGGAGTCTCTTGGGTATGAAATCGCAGGCGAACGCGACCGAGACAGACCTCATCGCCGTCTTGGAGCGGGGTAGGCGTATGCGGCGGGAGCTGCGCGCCACGCACTGTCGTGCCATTGGCGGTCTGGAGAGCTTCGATGACAAACTGGGTGCTCTGCCGCACGACGCGTAGGTGTCGCCGACTCACTTTGGGATCGGGAAGCCGGATGGTATTGTGCTGGCCACGTCCCAGCGAGACATCGTCACCCAGGGTATAGCGCTGGCCTGCACAGCATCCTTCGAGGATCTCCAGCCATGCCATCGTCGGGTTCCTCACCGTGCTCGAAATGGTTGCGACGGGTGCCGGACAGCCGTTGTAGAGATGGTTCGACCGTCTGGGACAGCGGACCACCAGAGGGTAAACGGCTCAGCTTAACGGCCACTTATCGGCCGCGGCTCGCCAAATCTGAAGCGCTGTGCGGGGGGCAAGGCCCTGCTCCGACGTGACAGGGGGCTGTATCTCTCGCGGCGGGAAAGACGGCTGGTTGGAATACGCGAGAAGAGATGGATCGCAATCGGGATGTCAAACGCATATAGGTATAGGCAGAGCGCAGCTGGCGAACATGTGGCAAGTACACGAAGGCCTAGTGTATGCTCAAACAGCCATGACTGCAGTGGCGTAGTCACTGCCTGGACTCCGCATGTATACCGCATCGCCTTGAAATAGGGGAATAAGGACCTGAGAGTGCATTTGAGATGGGTCACACAAAGTGGTCAATCGTGACGCGCCACTTCTCCCAGTGCTTCTTGGTGACCCCTCAGTGTGGCGCTTTGATGCGCATGGTCACGCGCGGGTACATGCACCAACAACCTGCCCCCCAGCTCCCGCGGAAGACCGTGCCCAACGCATCCATGAGCCGCGGGGTCAATGGGCGGAAGGCAAGCACCGGACTCTTCGCCTTCCCTTCGGGCTCTTGGTTGTTCGACGATTTGCGCGGCATTCGATTGCCCTCCTATGCTGTTTTCTTTGCAGTACAGCTATACCTTCTCGGCCGTTCAGGTTTGGCTGTGCATGTGGCCATTGCGACAGCCCCCTTGCAAAACCAACCAGATGAGGTTTTGAGCAGACACCGGTAACGAGAGACATTAGTGGCCTCACCACGAGCGTAACCTTACCGAGTGCGCAGAACCTCGTCGAAGCCGGCGGCACACAAATTTTCCCGTCCATCAATAGTGTCACAAAGTGAAAGCCGTGAACAATCCGAGACTCAACATCGTCGCCGCGTCAAGCCTGCTGTGTCGATTTGCAGGTACTGCCAAGGATATCTTGACTTCCTTGCGATGTCGCAAGCATGATGGAGGGCGTGTGGAGCAGGCCCCAGTGCGGGTTGAAAAACCTTCATGTTTCAGGTTCAATGGAGAGCTACCAGTGGAGCACAGCGGTGGGCAGGAGTCGTAACGCAACCTGGGGATACAAGACGAGACCGCTCGTACAGGCCGGCTGAAGTCTGTTACCAGTGTGAGCGCCGCCAGACTCACAACATCACGCGACCACTGGGGACGTTATTTGCGGTACGCAACTAGCATGGAGGCATAACCATTGCGTGCAACAGACACGGTCGAAATCGGCACTACCGGCTTACAGGTTTCCCGTCTCGGACTCGGAGGCGTCGCGCTCTCAGGCGCCCCGCCGGCCACGGACCCTGACCAGGCGACGTCGGAGGATGACGCTATCGGACTCATCCAGCGCAGCCTGGCATTAGGCCTGAAGTATCTCGACACGGCACCGATGTACGGTGTGGGGCAGAGTGAGATGCGCTATGGCCAGGCGCTGCGCGGGGTGGCACGTGAGAGCTATGTGCTCTCGACCAAGGTTGGCAGAGTGCTCCGTCCGGACGAGGCTGACAGCAGCACGCTGGCGTGGGAGTTCGACTTCAGCCGGCAGGGTGTTTTGGAGTCGTTTGAGGCGTCATTGGAACGGCTTGGCATAGAGCGTATTGATATCCTCTACATTCACGACCCCGACGACCACTATCAGCAGGCATTGACGCAAGCCTTGCCGGTGCTGTACGAGCTGCGGGCGCAGGGACGCGTCTCCGCCATCGGTGCGGGGATGAATCAGTGGGAAATGGAATTACAATTTGCCAAGGAAGGGGAGGTGGACTGCTTCCTGCTGGCGGGGCGCTACACCTTGTTAGACCAGACGGCCTTACCGACGTTTCTGCCGTACTGTGTGGAACATAACATCAGTGTGGTTGCCGGCGGTCCCTACAACAGCGGCATTCTTGCCGTCGGCCCACGCGAGGGCGCCACGTTCAATTATCGCGCCGCGTCGTCTGAGATGATGGAGAAGGCCCGGCGCATCAACGACGTTTGTATGCGGTACGAGGTACCGCTAAAAGCCGCGGCGTTACAGTTCATCCTGGCGCACCCTGCTATCGCGTCGGTGATTCCCGGCGCACGGTCGGTGGCTGAGGTCGAGGAAAATATCAGGCTAGTGGAATATCCTGTTCCTGCGGACCTGTGGGGAGAACTCAAGCATGCAGGCCTGATTGCTGAAGCGGCTCCCGTCTAAATCAGACCCATGGCACGGTATACGTCCATGGTCGGAAGATGGCTTGTGGGAAGTGTTGGGAGCACAGCACCCAAAGAAATATCGCCGGGTGTTACCCTGTTTCCCTGGTGCAGGGCGTGCAATGGAAGACGTGGGCTAACGTCTTGTACTATGAGCATGGGTTTTATTATTGACAGAGGTAAGGAGGGAGTTGATGGCGAAAAAATCGCGGAGGAACTCCAAGAACGCCGCTAAGGCCCCACGCCGCCGGGGCTTGATTGTCGGGGGGGCGGTCTTGCTCGCGGTCGTTTGCGTCGGCGCGTTCCTGATGTATAACCAGCGCCGGAGTGTAGCGTTGCAGCTCCAAGGCGCGGTGGACAACCATTACACCAAGGGAACGGCCGGGGCGTCGGTGGTGATCAAAGAGTTTAGTGACTACGCTTGACCACACTGCAAGGCGCTCCAGGAAACGATGGAGGGCGTGGTTGAGCGGTTTGGGGACGAGGTGCAGTTTGTGCTCTATAGTTTTGCGCTGCGCGAGAGCAGTAACATCGCAGCCCAGGTCGCGCTATGTGCCGGGGAGCAAGGGAAATTTTGGGACATGCATACATTGATTTATCGGCGCCAAACGTCGTGGAATACCTTGCGGAATCCGCTCTCGACTTTTTTGCAGTATGCCGCGGATGTGCCTCTTGATACCGCAGGGTTGAAACGGTGCGTGAAGAGCGGGCGCATGCAGAAGTTGATCAAGGCCGACAAAGCCCTGGGACGCCGGTTACAGGTGCGTAGTACGCCGACGGTCTTTATTAATGCGCAGCGTATTGTCGGGGCGCAGCCGGAGTACGAATATGCGCGGGTCATCCGCCGGGAGCTGGCGCGTGCGCGACGCGCGGCACAGTGAGGCTCTGATGATGTGGCAGCGTCTCAGACGGGGACTTTCCTCGGCGTGGGCTGTGATGCCCGCACGTGTGCTTGTGGCGGCTGTCTTCGTCTTCGCCGGCTTTAGCAAACTCCTGTTGCCGCATGCGGAAGTCATGGCGCTGATCCAGCAGTATGAAGTGATTCCATCTGTGGTGATTCCGCCCATAGCCACGTACCTGCCGTGGATAGAAGTCCTCAGCGGCACAGCACTACTGATAGGATTTTTCACCACACACGCCGCGCTGGTCGTGGCGGCACAGCTCGCCAGTTTCAGTCTCCTCATGATCGTCGTCATGCTCAGCGGTGTGGTCATTGAAGATTGCGGCTGTTTTGGCAATCTTGGTTGGAAGGAGACGCCGCTCCATGTGCTCATACGCGATATCATCATGCTGGGCATGGTCGGCGTGGTGCTGGTGCGGCGGCGGGACGCGTGGGCCTTGGATGCGTGGATCCGGGAGGATACCGAGAGAGAGATGACAGGGGATCACGAGGAGGAGGCACGTGCCGAGTAACAGAGCGTGGGCGCTGGCAGGAAGCCTGGGTATGGTGCTTGTCCTCCTGTGCACTGTGACCGACACCGATGTGTGGCTCTCGGCGCGTTTTTACGATCCGGAGCGTGGATGGTATCTGCGACAGGCGGTGCCGTGGCGGTGGCTGTATGACTATGGGAGGTATCCGGCCATTGTCCTGGCGGTGGGCTCCTTCCTGGTACTGCTCGGCGGCTTGTGGAAGACGTCGCTGGTGCGGTATCGACGTGGCTGTGCCGTCGTCGTCTTGGCTGTTGCGCTCGGACCGGGGTTGGTCGTGAATGGGGTCCTCAAGCCCTACTGGGGGCGGCCGCGGCCGCGTCACATTGAGTCATTCGGCGGTACGCAGGCCTTTCGCCGGTGGTGGCAACCAGGAGGGGCCGGGGCCGGGCGGAGTTTTCCGTCGGGGCATACCGCTATGGGCTTTGTGCTGGTGGCGGCCATAGCCTTGATACCGCCGTCGCGTTCCCGCGTGCGTTGCTGGGGCTGGGTTGCAGCACTGCTGTATGGCTCGCTGATGGGATGGGGACGCATCGTGCAAGGGGGGCATTTCCTGTCCGACGTCGTATGGGCCGGTGGCGTGAGTTGCGGCATCACGATGCTCGTACAGAAAATCCTGCCGAACGAGCCGTCCGAGTTGCCTCGCACTATGGCGTGATGTTTTCGTCTGCCCATTGCCAACATGACAGTTGCCAATCGTGCCCTTCCACAGCAATTGCCGCCGCGTAGCCCGGACCAGGATCGAGGGCGTGTAAGGCCCACCGGGTCGTGTCGGCCGGCGCATTGCGGATATGGAGCATGGCAGCCGGTTCGCCCGGCCTTAGGGAGACGTCGAACTGATCCAAAGGGTACGATAAGCCGCTACCGACAGCTTTGATGAAGGCTTCTTTCCGCGTCCAACAGTTAAAAAAGCCTCGGGGTTGTTGCTGGATGGCGAGAGCACGCAACGCCGTGACTTCCGAGGCGGAAAAGAAACGTTCGGCGATGCGCTCGAGAGCAATGTCCGCACGAATGTACTCGATGTCGATACCGATGCGGTGCCGGCGTGTCATGGCGTAGAGGACCGCATCACGCGAATGCGACAGGTTGAAGCGTATGGCTGCTGCATCGCAGGGGGAGGCTAGCTCGGGTTTGCCGTAGTCGTTGTAGGTGAAGCGGAGTGCTTCCGGGGCTTTGCTGAGATAGTGGCCGAGCAGTATCCGCAGTACTCCACGGCCGATAATATAGTGGTCGCGATGCTTACGCGCATGGAAGCGCTGTGCCCGGTCCCGTTCGTCGGTTGCGAGGAGCGGCTCGCACCGCGCGAGTTTGGACGCTGTAGGGACGAGCGAGGCACGCCAGACGTGTACATCGGTGGATGACAGTGTGACATGCGGCGGAGGGGACTGCCAAAGTTGCGTTGGTGTAGTCATAGTGTGTGCCTCGGACACCAGAGGATATGGAAGCCCGGAAACGTCAGAAGAGAGCAACGCATAAGAGCGTGTTGCATAAGTTCTGCTGAGGCCTAAGCCCGAGCGAGATTGTAGCCGGGCGCGCCAAGTAAGGGCTTGTTGAACATGCTCTAAAGGAGATGTACAGGCGATGACGCGACGTTTTGCTGGCTATTATACATATATCCGATTTGCGTGCATGGCATGGTTGGGCTTGGTGTGGCTCGCGGGCTGTGGGACGGCACCGACGGAGTCGTCTCAGCAGACGGCAGCGGCGGAGCGTGCTGCGTCCTCCCCAACGGAAGCCGAGGCCGTGCCGGTGACAGTGGCGCGCGTCGTGCGGCAACCGATTGCAACCTATGTGCAGGGTACGGCGACACTGGAGAGCGAAGATACTGTGCAGGTGTTAGCCGAAGTGCCCGGTCTCACGACGCAGGTGGCGGTGGAAGAGGGTGATTGGGTCAAGCATGATCAGCTCCTAGCTCAGCTCGATGATCGCGCTGCGCGTGTCCAGCTCGAACGCGCCCGCGTGCAGCTGGCAGAAGCCAAGATGGCCTACACCTCGCTGATGCGCCTGGATCGCCAAGATGCCGCCTTGACCATGCGCAATGCCGAACTGGCTGCAGCGGACGCCCAGGAGCAGTATCGCCGCGCCGAAAGCATGGCGCAGCGTGGGCTGATTAGCCAGGAAGAGCTGGACGCCAAGCGGACGCAGAAAAAGACGGCTGACGTGACGTTAGAGCAAGGGCGGGTGCGTTTGCAATACAAGACGATCGACGATGCCCGCTTTCGCTACGACCGGGCCAAGACCGAATTGCAAGAAGCGGAGCTGCGGTTGCAATACACCACGGTCAAAGCGCCCATTGCCGGGGTCGTGAGTCAGCGGCACGTCGTGCGTGGCCAGTATGTGAATACCCAGCAGCATCTGTTTACCATTGTCGACACCACACGTTTACTGGCCCGGCCGTTCTTGCCGGAAAAATTCTCCGGGCGTTTACAGGCCGGGCAGGCAGTGTATGTCGAGGTTGAAGCCCTCCCGGAGCAACGTTTTCCGGC
>CAJIAL010000578.1_pt1 | contig 15007 bp, 12 predicted proteins | sample 9199091 | NCBI WGS metagenome assembly CAJIAL01 (sample SAMEA7708270, study PRJEB35096) | sediment metagenome | biome: marine neritic benthic zone biome [ENVO:01000025]; feature: sediment [ENVO:00002007]; material: shallow marine sediment [ENVO:03000034] sea grass bed [ENVO_01000059] ... | reverse complement strand
GGGCGCGTGGGGCGTCGGGCTGGATTTGCTGCAGGCCCCAACGCAGCTGTCCACGGCAGTTGCCAGCGTGTCAGGACATCGATGCGCCAGACAAACCACAGTATGACCCCACCTTTGAAGATCGCTCCCAAGCGCGTGCAGACCGTTGCAACCTCGGGAGCTGCGGTCAACAGGAGTGGAGCCGTTGGCAGCACGCACACTCCGGCGCTTAGCACATACACCCATGCCGTGGTTGCAACAGCCCACGACGGCGCCGGCAAGCGGAGATAGAGTGGCAAGAGCCGTACCGAGAAGGCAAAAGCGCTTGGCAGCAAGACGAAATCAATGAACCCTTGGATGGCAAAATGATTCCACGGGCCGTGTAGCACAACATGCCCTTCGCGCCCCATCTGGCCCAGCAAGGCGAGATTCAGGCAGGCATAGCCGCCCCAGCCACAGAGAGCGGCGAGGAGATACGGTTTGACCATGCGCAAGGCAGGACGAAGGGGCGTTGTGCGGCTGCGGAGTGTACCGAGAATCGTCCGGATATACAGAAAAATCCCGCTCCACTCGAGTAGTCCTGAGAGCACTGTCAGGCACGTGAGCAGCACAAACCACGGACGTAACGTCACATACGGCAGGAGAGTTTGCCCCACGGTCCGCAGAACAAGCCCCCAGAGCATCAGCCGCAGGATCCACGGAATGCGGTGCGGATGCACAATGGGGAGGCCCGCCAAGCGGGGAAGAAAATGCAGGCTGACTCCCATAATCAACAGTCCAGTCCAGCCGACAAGCTGAACGTGTCCATGCGTTTGCATAAAGCTGGCAAAAGCTGGCCGAATGGGAAAGCCGAAACCCAACACAAAACTTAAATGGCCACCAATGGAAAAGCCCACGCCGATTGCCATGGTCAAGGCTCCCCACAGAAAGCCTCGATGAAACGCTGCATGCTTCTCACTCATCCCCGTCTCCATTCCGCGGCATTGTGACACGCAGCGTTTGGTCTCACAACTGGCAGCAGGCGCTCTGGCAGTACCAAGGAATTTTCTCCCCTAGATATGAAGTTTCTTATCCATAAGCTAGGATACTTGTGGACTCTTCGGGTGTTTCTTTGTCAGCAGACTCTTGTTACCACTGTCCATGACGCGCAAGGCGTGCTCTTCTGAGAGCAAGGAGTCGATTATGTATCAGCAATGCCTCTTAACCTTCGACAAGCGATTTCCTGTACAGGCGGCTGACGACATCCCCTTCGTCCGTGAGCTCAGCCTCGCCCCGCTCATCGAGTTTTGGCAGCATGCCGTCCCTACATCCTTGCCGGCCCAGGCGGCGCTCGTGAACAGTATCGCCGCAGAACTTGCACAGGCGCCGGCTTTGCGTGAACCTATCACGGATTTCTCGGTCCTTACCGAGCATCAGGCCCTGGTGGATACCTTGATGACTATGGCGTTCCCTTTGGCCTCCTGGGATGAGATTTATGCCGGCGCCCTCGTCCCTTTTGAGTTGCGCGCGTTTTATGCTACGCCGTTGTTCAAGCGTTTGTTTCTCGACGACGAGGGCGATATTTCCGGACGACTCAACGTCGATGCGCACACCGTCGCCCATGTCAAACTGTTGTATGCCTATCTCTGTATTTTGCGGCAACATTATGGGATTGAACTCGATTTTGACTACCCACTGATTTTCACGGCTTCCGATCCCGACACCGGATTGGACCGTCATTTCCGCTTGAATTTCGACCCACGGTTTATGCAGATAAAAACCGTCGGCGAACCTCCGCGGCTGACAGAGCAGGACAAACACTATCTCTCCTCCCATATTGCCGACCCCGCCGTGCTGATGGAACTGCTCCCGCCGGAGAAGTTCATTTTGCAGGGCTTTAGCACGCTCAATGCGATTGAGGTCACCGATCAGGAAGTGCTCTCGTCGTTAAAACGAGATCTGATCGAGAAAGAATCCATCATCTCGGCCGCACGGTTTCAAGGTCTGCAGCAAAAGCTGCGGACGCTCTTCAATAAGCCGAACTTGTGTTTTGGCCTCGCCGCGTTGCAAAACCACCGTGTCTTCATGCTCAAGTCCGAATCCCATTTCGCATATGGGTGACTCGGGGCGGATTCGACGCAGTATCGCGTCGAAGATTTTGCCGGGTCGATTTACGAGCAGGCGATCAAGCAAGGGGAACTCCTGCTCATTGATGACTTGACAACGTTGCCCCAGCGCTCGTCAGTGGAAGAGGAACTTCTGCAGAAGGGCATCCGCAACATAGTCGTTGCCCCACTCTACTACCAGGACGTGTTGATCGGCGTGTTAGACTTGGCCTCGGCGCATCCCGGCGACTTACATGCCCTGAACACGATGAGGCTGCGCGAGGTCCTGCCTCTCTTTTCCATGGCCATCCATCGCAGCTTGGAAGAATTCAACACGCGCGTGCAGGCGGTCATCAAAGAGCAATGCACCGCTATCCACCCTGCCGTGGAGTGGCGTTTTCGTCAGGCGGCGCGGCATTGGATGGAGCAACGTACGAAGGACGCCATGGCCGAGATGGAGCCGATCGTGTTTGACCACGTCTACCCGTTGTATGGCATGTCGGATATTCGTGGTTCTTCCTCACAACGTAATGCGGCTATTCAAGCGGATCTCCTGAAACATCTCAGCTTGGCCAAGGCCATTCTTCAGCTGGCGCATGCCTATAAACCCTTACCCATTCTTGACGAACTGGCCTATCACCTCAGCAAACTTATGGGGCAGCTTGACTTCGGGTTGGGATCGGGAGACGAAATCACCATCATCGAGTTTCTGCGGCGTGATGTCGAACCCTTATTCGACCACCTGCAGACCCTCAGCCCTGAGGTGGCAGAGCACATCGAGACGTACGAAGCCGCGTTGGAGCCCCGCCTGCGGACGATCTACCAGCGGCGTAAGGATTTCGAGGAAAGCGTCACGCTGTTGAACGAAGCCTTGTCCGTCTACCTCGATGGCGAGCAGGAAAAAGCGCAAGCGATGTTCCCGCACTATTTCGAGAAACACAAGACGGATGGCCTCGAGTATGGCATCTACATTGGGGCGTCAATGGTCGAAGACGGGGTATTTGACATGCTGTATCTGCACAATCTGCGCCTGTGGCAACTGATGGCCATGTGCGGCATGGCGCGCACGGCAGAGCGTGCCAAAACCGGGCTCAAAATCCCGCTCGAGATGGCCCATCTCCTGCTGGTGCAAGATGTGCCCCTGTCGGTGCGGTTCCGCCTTGATGAAAAACGCTTTGATATCGATGGCGCCTACAACATGCGCTACGAAATCGTCAAAAAGCGGATCGATAAAGCCCTGATTAAAGGCTCGAATGAGCGTTTGACGCAGCCCGGAAAGATTGCCATTGTGTACTCGCAGCCGAAGGAAGCGCAGGAATATCGTGAATATATCGACTATTTGCGCACCCTGGGGTATTTCACCGGTGCGTTGGAAGAGGTCGAACTCGATGACCTCGAAGGCGCCCAAGGGTTGAAAGCGCTGCGGGTGACGCTGGCTCTGGATGACATTGAACACCCCCAAGCGCTGGCGATGCAGGAGGTGGTGGAGATCGCCGAGTCTTTGCAGAGGTAAAGGCTTGGCTGTCACAGGCAGCGTTGGGTCTCGGTGCGGATGTACTCCCGGAGGTCGTTCGGCAAGTGTGTCACCGCCCCCGCTGCGGCATTCTCGCCGATGCGTTCGGGCCGAGACGTAGCCGGAATGGCCACGCTAATACGGGGCTCACTGACGACCCATGCCAACAAAGCTTGTGCCCAGGTCTCGATGCCGAAGCCGGCCAACGGCGTCAGGTCGGGCCTGCGACGCAGCCCTGTCACGTACCGTCCTTGCTCCAGCGGCTCCATAACGATCACACCGATCTCCAGCTCTGCTGCCAGCGGTAAGAGCTGTTCTTCACATGTGCGCTCAAGCACGTTGTAGGGAATCTGCACCGTATCGATACGCCCGCTGCGCATGATCTGCATCATCTCCGCATAGGCGCTTGTGGCATAGTGGGTGATACCGATAAGGCCGATCGTGCCTTCGTCTTTGAGACGCTCGAGCGTGGTCAGATGGGTCTGCCAATCAAGCAGATTATGGATTTGGAGCAGCTCAATATAGTCCGTTTGCAGCAGGCGGAACGACTGAGCTATTTGTGCCTCGCCTTGACGCTTCCCCCGACACCATACTTTCGTGGCCAATTGCAGTGCGTTACGTCTGCCGGCAGTCGTCAGGCCGATGACGCGTTCGCTCTGTCCGTACATCGGCGAGGAATCGAGCAGGGTCACCTGGTGTGTCAGACACGCCTCGATAATCCGATGCCGCACGGCAATGGCCTCCTGCGAGGTGACATCGAATGCTTTGTAGGTGCCGAGGCCGATGACCGGTACTTGCAGATGGCCGAGTTGACGACGTTGCATGCTGTCTCTTATGTCTGATGTATGGCGTGCTGGGTGCGTAACATGTGAGGGAATCGAGGGATGGGAGCGTGGCGGACTGTGCTCGCTACCGCGAGGGGCAGGAACACAGTCCAATGGTCCGTCGACATTACGACATATTTTCCATTACCAATGACACGACGGTCCGGTCATCTCCGCCCATATTGGCCGTCAGGCCGGTGTGCAACTCACGCTGTACCTGGTACTCACCGCACAGCCCCTTCATCTGACGATAAATCTCCGCCGCCTGTTTGACGCCGGTGGCTCCCACCGGATGGCCGAAGGAGACCAAGCCACCGCCGGTGTTCACCGGAAGATCACCTTCGAGCGAGGTCCGTCCCGACAGGATCAACTCCATCCCCTGTCCTTGTTCGGCAAATCCGATGGCCTCGTACATCATCAATTCGGCAATGGTAAAGCAGTCGTGGACCTCGGCGACCTGGACATCGTCCGGGGTGATGCCGGCATCCTGCATGGCTTCACGCGAGGCTGCGGCAGCGGTATCGAGCTGTAACAGGTCTTTGACTTGGCCCAGCGGATTGGTGCAGAACCCATAGGAGCGCAGCTGCACGGCGTCTTGCATCGTCCGCCCAATTTTGCTCAATCCTTCTTCACTGACTAAGAGCACTGCAGCCGCGCCATCGCTCACTTGCGAGCAGTCGCTCACTTTCAGATGATCATGCAGATCGGGGTTCTGTAAGATCTTCGGGTTACTATCGCTCGCGGTCGCAGCTTGGTCGAGCGTCATCTTGACCGCGTGCATGTGCGCGAGGGGATTGCGATTGCCGTTGCTATACGCTTTGACGGAAAAATGTGCCAGGTCGCCATCAGTAATACCGTAGGTTTCCTTGTACGCCTTGGCACGGCGCGCCAGCAAAGCCGGGAAGGTGAAATCGTCGATCGAGCGTTCGCTCTCGTAGTGAGCAGCGCGGGCGAGGTAGTCTGCCCCTTCGCGTGCGCGCACGGTCGTTTGCACTTCGGCGCCGAGAACCAGCACGACGTCTAAGCCAGCCTGGATGGATTCAATCGCATTGACAATACCGACGCCACCGGAGGCGCACGCGGCCTCGACCCGCGCAAAGCCGATGCCCGCCAGTCGTTCATCCGCCCGGGACACCATGGCTCCAAGATGCGCTTGATTGCAAAAGAGATCCCCGGCAAAGTTGCCGATATATCCGCGTTGAATGACCGTCGGATCAATATGGTGATCGTCAATCAATTTCCGCACGACGGCGACGATATGTCCTTCTAGCGTCGGATTCTCCCGTACGCCAAATTCTTCATGCCCTCGGTCGATAAAATTGGGATTGCCCTTGCCAATGAACGGCGTAATAGCCTGGGCAGCGATGTAGACGGGTCGTGCGGGTCGCATAGGTTTTCCTTTCTCGTTGTGTCTGGGGGCGGTCAACATCCGGAGATCAAGACCGGACATTGCCTGTGCGTCTGGCGGCAGTATGCACGAGCGGGCTCAACCCTCTCAAGCAAAGCTACAGCTTCTTAGACGATGGAATCGGACGTCAAAAGACTTTCGATAAAGCCATCGGGATCGGCGTCATGTCTGTCGAGCAAGTCTTGTAACTTGGCCAGTACTTTTTCTTTGGTTGACAAGCCATACATGTAGAGGCGAAATGGGCCTACCAGCTTCAAATAGTAGTGATTGCTCGGGGTATAATCCGCAGAACACGCCCCTGGATTCTGGGCCTCATGGAGAAGCGAGCCAAACGTTTCCGCATACTGGGCTAAAAGTGGCTCGTCATGTAAATCCCCCGGAATTTCCGGAAAATTCAGAATCAGCTCCTGGATGGTCATGGTACAGCTCCTTATTTGGTCAAATAACACACATGTGATAGGGAGAGAACGAGCTCGTTATGCAAGAGTAACGCAGCTCCCTCGGAGCGTCAACGGTAGGCTGTGAAGGTGGACCTACATGCCGTATAATCCGGCTGGAGATTCCTTGCCCGTCCTGTGTGGGTCGTTATGGAGGAGAGGCTCGTATGACAGTGCCGACGTTCGCCGATATTCGTGCTGCCGCTGCGCGGATCAAACCCTATGCGCACCATACGCCGGTGTTCACATGCCACAGTCTTGACCGTATGGCAGACGCTCAGCTGTTTTTCAAGTGCGAGAATTTCCAGAAATCTGGCGCGTTTAAGTTTCGAGGTGCGTGCAACACCGTGTTTTCTCTGACAGAGGAGGAAGCGCTGTGTGGTGTGGCGACCCATTCGTCAGGCAACCATGGTGCCGCTGTCGCGCTCGCAGCAGAGCTGCGTGGGATTGTCGCTCACGTGGTCATGCCTCGCAATGCTTCGGCTGCGAAACAGGCTGCGGTTGCCGAATATGGCGGCACGATCATCTTCTGTGACCCCACCCAAGCCGCACGCGAAGCAACGTTGGCACGTGTCGTCGAGGAGACGGGGGCGCACTTCATTCCTCCCTATAACGACCCCCGTGTCATTGCGGGTCAAGGAACCGCGGCCCTGGAACTTCTTGAAGACCTGCCTGATCTGGATGTCGTGCTTGCTCCTGTCGGTGGTGGTGGTTTGCTCAGCGGCATGGCGCTGGCTGCAGCAACGCTCGCACCCACAGCGCGTGTAGTGGGCGTCGAACCTGCCGCCGCTGATGATGCCATGCGTTCGTTACACACAGGCATCATCCAACCCTCCGTAAACCCACAAACCATTGCTGATGGATTGCGTACTTCGCTCGGGGACCTCACCTTTGCCATCATCCAACAGTCTGCGGCACGTATTGTCACCGTCAGTGAAGAGGCGATTGTCTATGCCATGCGAACGGTGTGGGAACGCATGAAAATAGTCATTGAACCCTCGTCGGCGGTACCAGTCGCAGCCGTGTTGGACAAGCAATTAGAGGTGACCGGGCAGCGTGTTGGCATCCTGCTTTCGGGGGGGAACGTTGACCTGACGCATTTGCCCTGGGCGAGCGCCCATGACTAGCGCACTGGGACAGAAGAGCTCTTGTCCGCGCACTCAATAGGTATCTGGAGACGCTTCCTACTCCTAATCGAAGGACGTGACTTATGCCGAAGTTGGCTGCGAATCTCAGCTTTCTGTTTCAGGACATCCCGTTTCTCGACCGCTTTGCCGCAGCGGCGCAGGTAGGGTTTCGCGGGGTGGAATACGTGTCTCCGTATGATTACCCACCTGAGGATATCGCTCGTTGCCTTACAGACGCTCACGTCGAACAAGTGCTGTTCAATCTTGGCCTCGGAGAGTGGAAGGCTGGCGAGCGCGGCTTGGCGGCGCTGCCGGGACGTGAACAGGACTTCGCCGAGAGTGTGGAACTGGCGTTGGAGTACGCCCGAGTCTTGGGGTGTGCACAAGTGCATGCTATGGCAGGTGTGCCCGCTACCGACACACCATCGTCTGATTGTGAGGCGGTGTATGTCCATAATCTCCGTGCCGCTGCAGCACGTTTACAGTCACACGGGATTCGACTCCTCATCGAGCCGATTAACACGCGCGATATGCCGGGATATTTTCTCGACACCTCCTGTCAGGCGCGTCGTATCATGGAGGCCGTGGGCAGCGATAATCTTTTTCTCCAGTTGGATCTGTATCATTGCCAAGTCATGCGAGGGGACCTGGCACACGCTATCGAGACGCATTATGACTACACCAGCCATATACAAATCGCCGGGAACCCGCATCGTCATGAACCGGACATCGGTGAGATTCATTATCCGTACTTGTTCGATCTGATCGATCGTCTGGGTTATACCGGCTGGATAGGATGCGAATACCATCCACGGGCAGGTACGGTGGCAGGTCTCGGCTGGGCGAAGCCCTACGGCATTATCCCCACGGTGTAGCCTGGTGTGTGATCGAATGTGTGTGTTGAGGTGCGTGACGGTAGAAGTCTATGGTATGTTCCATAGTCACGGATGTAAGTGGTAGTTCTCTGGCAAACCAGCCGCCTCCGGCGGCCCCAACCAGTGAGGATTCACCATGCAAGACGTCCAACTCACCCCGCAAGAACGCCGTCTCCGTGTCCTCATGTCTGTTCTGGCCGCCGTGTTCGGGGTGGCCACCTTTGCCTATCTCCTGCCGGCTTTGGTCGGCCCGAATAAACCGGCATTCGTCCATCTGCCGTTTGTCACCAATTCCGCGGTGAAAGTCAGTGTCCTGGCGTTGCTGTCGTTCCTTGCTGCCGCCGATGTGCGCCGATTCCGGATTATGACCGTCCTCGTGATTACGGGCCACATCATCTCGGAACTGGCTGTCTTCGCCACGTTGATCTGGGGTGATACCAGCACCATCATCCCCGTGGTGAACCCATTCACCGCCGCCCCTATCCCGACGCGTGTATCAACGGCGCTGTGGGGCTCGGTTATCCTGGACGGCGCGATTCTCGGCTTGCTGTTCTGGTTCCATATCGCGGCGGAAAAAGCGCGGTACCACCTGGATTACCTTTCACCGTTACAGTTCCGTTCGCTTGAAGCCTTGTCGGAAGCCTTGGTGGTCGGAAAGGATGAAGTGGTGCCGCCGGCGGAGATCGCCCGGAATGTCGATCGCTATCTCGGGCAATTTCGCACCCGCACCAAATGGGTATTCAACGCCGTCTTGATCGCGATGCACTTCTATCCCCTCTTGTCTTTCAAGCCTCCCCTTCCCTTGATGGATCCGCACCAACGCCGCCGCTTTCTCGAACAACGCTTTTACCGCAAGCTTGGCCTCGTGCTGAAACCCCTGCGGAATCTCGTCCGCGTCATGATTCGTATTGCCAAGCAGATGGCCTATCTGGGGTACTACAACGATCCGCGCACCTTTGCGTCGGTCGGATATGTGCCGTTTTCCGCCAGGCCGGATACGCCCCGCAAAAAGGATCATTCCCCGCCGGAACACCGCCCTTTAACGGTGCAAACACCGAAGCAGGTGACCTCCAACACACTGGAGGGGGATGTCGTCATCATCGGGTCGGGGGCTGGGGGAGCCGTCCTGGCGCACGCCATGGCGGCGCAAGGACGTGAAGTGTTGATGCTGGAACGCGGCGATTACGTTGAGCCGAAAGACATGAACGAAGATGAAGCGGACATGCTCTCCAAGCTCTATGCCGACGGTGCCCTGCAGTTGACGCGTGATTTTCAGTTCCAAGTCTTGCAAGGGAGCTGTGTCGGGGGGACGACGGTGATCAACAACGCCGTCTCTTTTGACCTACCCGATGCGGTGTTGGCGCAGTGGAATGATCCGCAGGGGCTGAATGCCGGGCTGGATGCCGGGCATTTGCAGGCGTCATTCGCGCAGGTACGCGCCCTGCTGCACATACAACCCCAAGCGCATGAGCATCTGAACAAAGGCGCCCGGCCGTTCGAGGCGGGTATTGAAAAATTGACCTTGGGGCAAGCACCGAACGTGTTTGACGTGGTCGACGCGAACATCCAAGACTGCTACGGCTGCGGGTACTGCAATATCGGCTGCCAATTCGGTAAAAAGCTCTCCATGCTCGACACTGTCCTGCCTGCTATCCAAGCACAATACGGTCCGGAGGCGTTGCGCATAGTCTCGGGATGCCGGGCGGAAAAGCTGCAACGGAACGGCAGTACCATCACCGCTGTGGAGTGTACCTTAGCCGATGGTCGACGCCTCAAGGTGCGCGGCAAGTCGATCGTAGTGGCGGCGGGCGCGGTCTCGTCCAGCATTCTTCTCCTGCGGTCGAAAGTGGGGAATAAGCGTGTCGGCAAACAGTTGGCCTTCAACATCGGTTCACCTGTTACCGGGGTCTTCAAGGAGCGTCTCAATGCCTACGAGGGCCTGCAAATATCTCACTACTTGCTGCAAACGCCGTCACGCGGCTATGTCCTCGAAACCTGGTACAATCCGCCCGTTGCCCAAGCCTTGACGATGCCGGGATGGTTCGAGGATCACTACGCCAACATGCTACGGTACGATCACCTGTCGAGTGTCGGGATTCTGACCCCGAGTGCGAGCAATGCCGTGGTACGAAATACGGGCCTCCTCGGGCGTGACATCAAATACAAGCCGACGGGGGACGACTTGGGGCACGTGGTCGAAGGTTTGATTATGGCCGGGAAAATCCTCTTTGCCGGTGGCGCCGCCAGTGTGATGCCTCACACCTGGGACTACCACGAATTCGCCGATGAAGCCGCGTTGGAACAGTTACGCGACATCGTACGCAAACCGGGAGATATCACCCTGGGGACCGGGCATCCGCAAGGCGGGAATCGTCTCAGTAAGGATGAGGATCGTGGCGTGGTGAATCCCGAGTTCCAAGTGTTTGGGTATGACAACCTCTACATGTGCGATGCGAGTGTTTTTCCGTCGAGTATCGGCGTCAATCCACAGTTGACGGTGATGGCGTTAGCCCAGTATGCGGGACAGTGTATACGCTAGTACGTCAACAAGACATATTTGGTATGAGCAGGTGCCGCAATGTTTGCAGGCTTGCTCCAATGCGAGGCCCGTACCAACTGACGAGCTTGCCGTCGATCAAATGGATACGTCCGTCACGCACGGCGGGGACGTCGGGAAATGGTGTGAAGTCGGCAAGATCAGTGGGGCTGAATACATAAGGTTCATTCGGCAGCACAATAACCTCTGGTTGCAGCGCTGCCATTTCCTCAAGCGTGACACGAGGGTAGCGGCGGTCTCGGGCGTCGTCACGCCCCTCGGTGCGCTCCGGTTGTTGTCCCAAGTCGGCGGCGAGCGGAAAGCGTCGACGCCTTTGCGCAAAAATGTTGTTGCCACCGCATACCCGTAACATGTCGTGCACGTATGTTCCGTCCCCAATCGTCATATACGGATCTTTCCAGATAGGGCAAAAAACCCGTACCGGCTTCTGTCCCGCGATGCTGGCCAAGGTCTCGGCATAGGTGGATTCGATGGCTTGCACCATCGGGGTCACCTCATGGCGGCATCCCAGCAATGCCGCGATCTGCCAGAGGAGATCAATGCCGTCGCGCACCGTGCTGGGCTCGAAGACATATACCGGAATCCCGGCCTGTTCCAGCTGGACCACGTCATGTTGACGGTTCTCCTCTGCGACCGCGAACACCAGATGTGGCTGTAGTGCAAGAATCGAGGGGATGTCAGGGTTTTTCGTCCCGCCGATGGTTGTTTTCTCGGCAACCTCGTCGGCGGGTTCCGTACAGTAGTCTGTGATTCCCACCACCTGCGCCCCTCTTCCAAAAACAAACAGAGTCTCCGTAATACTCGGGACGAGGGAGACCAGGCGGTGCGGGTCGGAGGGAATATGTACCGTCCGCCCCATGGCGTCGACGAACGTCCGTCGTGCGGTCATCTTCCTTCCTTTATCCATGTCATCAGTCTTGCCCCTGATGGCGTCATACGTTCGTCAAATATCCAGTACATCACCCGTGAGCATGCAGTGCATAGAGCCATGCCACGGCGATCAGCGTGACAGACACAGCGCCCAAGAGCCATTGAAAGCTCGAGTGCAACTTGAGACGTACGCTCAAGATACCGTAGAGTCCGCCGAAGACGAGTCCCACCATAAACCCTGCTACGTGCGCGCCCACATCGGTACGCGCCCCGCCGACGCCAGTATAGGCCAACAACATCACACCGCCCCATACTGGGGCCAAACGGGAAACCCAGCGATGTCCATCGTGCCGACGGCGCGTCCAACTCAAGGCCGCTAACAATCCTAACGCCGCAAACACGGCTGTTGAGGCGCCTACAGCAGTATGGGTTGGCGGTTGCCACAGTGCATTGAGGATATTGCCGAGTGCGCCGGCCAGCAGAATGCTACTCCAGGCCAGACCGGGGCCGAGTACCTGCCCGACAAAATACCCAAACACCATCCCAAACGCCATGTTCGATGCTATATGACCGAGGTCCGCGTGCAAGGTCAGTGCGGTGATTGCCCGCCACCATTCGCCGTCCAAGAGCTGACCCGCATGCAACCTCCCGGCACGGAACCAGTGGTACCCGGCGAATCCTCGACTTGCCGCCCATCCAACCAGGAGGATGACGAACATATAGCTCACGATCCCCACTGAGGCCCCGGGCTGAGCCTCGATGGGGCGAGATTGACGTGTCCAGCGGCGATTCTCGGCCGCATAGTGTGCCAGTTCCCGCGCCGCGCGTTCGGCATCACGTTCTGCGACGAATAGCGCCCACTGGTCTTCCAGTTTTACGATCTCGAACCCAATGCCGACGGCTTGCAATACCAGGGCGAGTTCACTACACACGGCTGGGTGGGGGGTGCGCAAGAGTTCCACGGGTTCCAGCTCGAGCACGGCGTGGTTACGCCCTGTGTAGGGGAGCGCAGAGCTCCAAGGCGTGCCCATCGGGGTCTGCAAAGTACACTGATGTCGCTGGCATCCAGGCGTGGAATACGGGCCCCCGCACCTCCACTCCATGCTGCTTCAACGCTTCTGTAGCACGATCGACTTCGGTGGCGTCAATCGTAAAGGCAACATGCTGTGCGGGCCAGTCCCCTTCATCTTCTTGGAGGACAATCATCCCATCTTGGCCCCCTGCCCGGAAAAATACCCACGGACGTGTGGCATCTCGTAGACCAACTTCCAGACCGAGCACGTCGCGGTAAAACGTCTCAGACCGCTGCAGATCTTTCACACGGATAGCAACTTCGTACACACCACGGATGGCGACCATAACTGCTCTCCTTATCTACGATCTACACGCTTTCTCAGATAGTCAATTGTACGCCTCTCAGTATAGGCGTCAAACAGAGTAACGGGGATAAGCAATTCAAACGCTCTTTTTCCGCGCGGCTTCCCTCCGGACGCTCGCGGCTCGGGCCGCTCGTCGCGCCGGAAGGCGCCGCCACGGGCTGCGCTGCCTGAGGCAGACATCGACGCATGCGTGAATGGTGTGCTAGACGATGCCTTGCGCCTCGACATGGCGCAACGGCTACTGCAGTGGTGTCCTGGAAAGCTCCACGGGCAGTGGTCGTTTGACGAGCCGCCCGGAAGTGATGAATGAGGCGCAAAGTGGGAAAGGCCTCGCGTGTGGTCTCGCGAGGCCATCAGACAGATGGTACGGGAGAATATCCTGTGATACACAATTATTTTGTATCACCTGAATCACGTGTCATCAGGCGGCTTTCGGCAATGAACCCGATCGATTTACACCGCTCAAAGCAGACGCGATACCCGGCGCTTTAGGGCGCAAGCGAGCCCGACGGCAATGAGCCAACATAGCAGAGCGGACTTCGACCCTTGCCACAGGCAAAGCTGGAGCTGATGACATCGGCTCTGGATTTCGTGACATCTCCTTCTCAGGTGGACTTCTTTCGACACATTTCATGTGCTCGACCAGGTTTAGAGAGACGACTACGGGTAGTCCAGAAGAGTCCTCAAGGCGAAAAATAACGAGTTGGTGGTGGATCTTAATCGGGCTCAATGACCGCTGGGAAGCCCAATTGGTCAGACTTTCAATAGGTCGTCTAATAACGGGCTAACATGGCCTTCGCTCTTCGATCCATCTCCGCCGTAACACCCATGACGACGAGACCTTTGGCGTGATTGCGGATGAACGTTGACCAGCGTTGAGATTGACAGCGTCTGCATGGGTCTCCCACACAGTCTCTTGGCATGTATTTCCGCACGGTTCGCGGCGACACTTGCAACCCGAGTTTAAGCTAGAGCTCGTTCGCGATGCGCTTCTGACCCCACGTCATGTTCTCTCGGGCCATGCGAGTGTGATAATGAGCGATTCTGTGGTTCCATATTGAACCCGAGGTGGTTCAAAAAATGACCCTGAAAAATAACGAGATCCTGTTTTTGCGCACCACAGGCCTTAACCCTGGTGCTGGACCAACGCATGCACCGCGTCGAGGATCTCCTGCGGCTGGAACGGCTTCGGGAACACATGCAGGGCACCCTTTTGCTTGGCCAGGGCGAGCACCTGCGGGCCGCTCCCGCTGATGCCAATGATCTTGGCCGTGGGACAACCGCGCCGCAGTGCTGCGATCAGTTCCAGGCCGCTCATCTTCGCCATCAGGATGTCGGTGATCACCACGTCAGGAGAGGCCGCGCAGTACCGTTGCAGCCCCTCACAGCCATTGCGCGCTTCGGTGACGTGATATCCCACCCGCTCCAACACTTGGCGTAGGAGGTTCCGGATCACCGCGTCATCGTCGACAACCAGCACGTGTGCCATGCCTCAGAGCCTTCTTGCATGCGCGGTCTGCTCCAACTGCGATTTGTAAGCAGCCAGTGCAAAATACGTCTTAAAGTGGCAGCAATAAGTCTAGGATGAAAAAAGTCTAGGATGAAACATCTGTTCTCTATTCTCTCTAGTAGAAGAAGTAATAGTGGAAATATGTGTAAACAACAAGGGGGATTTTAGGGAGTAGAGTATCTACCTATTTTTTAAATATTCAAAAAATAACAGCCATTATTGCTTAGTATTTCAGAATACTTATATTGCAGTGTAAAAATAAAAATATTTTTTAACTCAATATATATAAATAGCTTGTGAGATTTTATGATTTTTGGAAACTGTTAGAGACAACTATTTATGAGGCACGATTTTGTCAAAAAACCCAGAAAATTGGAATGTCGGGTAAAAAGTCACTTCGCTGGCGGCATATCGGTCTACAACGCGGCCCTGGTATCCATACTT
>CAJIAL010000411.1_pt1 | contig 15057 bp, 10 predicted proteins | sample 9199091 | NCBI WGS metagenome assembly CAJIAL01 (sample SAMEA7708270, study PRJEB35096) | sediment metagenome | biome: marine neritic benthic zone biome [ENVO:01000025]; feature: sediment [ENVO:00002007]; material: shallow marine sediment [ENVO:03000034] sea grass bed [ENVO_01000059] ... | reverse complement strand
CGGGCGGAGTAGTTTTCAGTTGGTGTATCAGGTATGGCGGGAGGGCGATGAGACGTGCATCGCCGCTGGGCATTCGGTGCAGGTGTGGTTGGATGGTGATATGCAATCGACCCCACTGCCGGCGCATGTGCACACGGCGCTGACCGCGTCATTGTGTCCGGAATTGCCCAAAATGCCTCATCGTGGTGGTCAAGAGTCCTAATCATCTCACCGCCAGCAATCGGCATAGATATGTGCACCTAACGAGGCACTCCGCCTGACCCTCTAAACTAGAAATTCCAACACACACGTATTGAACTGCTCCGGATTTTCCATATTCGCCATATGTCCAACCCTCGGAATCACCACTTTCTTCGCCCCGGCAATGCGCGCTGCCATGATGTCTGCCATGCCATGGAAATCCGGCATATCTCGTTCACCGAGAATGATCAGGGTGGGCATTGTCAGGCCATCGATGCGGTCGATGGCAGGCGTCTCCGGCAAACTGGCAGGGTCAGCATTGAGGAAATGCCACCCGGAATACTCATCCACAATCTGGTGCAGGCGAGCGGCAACCGCCGGATTTTCCGCCGCTGGGACAAAGAGCGCACAGTTGAGCCAGACCTCTTTTGCCGCTGCAAGGCCCTCCTGTATGGCTGCCACTCTCGCCGTGGCGGATGACCGCTCTCCTTGCCATTGGTAGCCGGGTAATAAGGCATCGACCGGTATCAGGGTGTCGGTTGCTTCCGGGTAGGTCACCGCAAAGTCGATGGCGATGCCGCCACCCATCGACAGCCCGATGATGTGGGCGTGGTCGATACCAAGGTGGGTCATCAGCGCGCGTAAATCGTCTTGATGGGTATACGGGTCGGTTGTCGGCAGTGCGGATTTGCCAAAGCCACGGGCATCGTACCGCAGGACGCGGTAATCTTGAGCGAACGTCTCGAATTGATCATCCCACATGCGCGTATCAAGAGTGAAGCCGTGGATGAGTACAAGCGGATGGCCTGATCCTGCGACCTCGTAATAGAGCAGGGTACCGTTGACGTCGGCGAAGCCTTGGTCTGTCTTCATGGCGTTCTCCTGCAGTGGATGCGTAGACGTGAGGAGCATTGGCGTGCCCGGGAGCATGTGAGTTATGGTTTCTCGGGCCACTCTACGCAGCAGAGGATTCAGTGTTTCCCCGTGTGACCAAGACGGGACACGGAGCCAAGCGCACCACCTTTTCCGCCACGCTACCCAAGAGGGCATGTGCTAACCCTGTTCGACCGTGTGTGCCCATGACGATGAGGTCTATCTCCCTGCTTTCAGCTGTTTCGATAATTACTTGAAAGGGAATGCCCTCAACGATAGCGCTGTCGCCTTGAAGCCCTGCCTGTTGGACGCGAGCAAGCGCGAGTTGCGTTCCTTGTTGGGCATGCGTTTCCATCGCTTCCAAGGTGTTCGCGAGTACGGCGGGCGGCGCCTCTCCCAATGCGAGAGACGACACGTGGAACACATACAAGACTGTCAGGCGGGCCTGGAGCGTTTGTGCTAACTCGATGGCATAATCCAGCGCGTAATCCGCATATGCACTCAAATCGGTGGGGACGAGTATATGCTGTGCCGTCATTGACGTTTCCTTTGGTGATGGAGGGCGCAACGAACTTGCTATGGTATCCAGGCACCACTGTACTGGTGTCGGCAGCCAAACACAAACACCACCGCAGTCGCTCCAGGAGGCGATCACAGGGCTTCCCTTCGCGGCGTATTTACATCATGATAGTCATGTCAGGGAGAGAAGGCCCATAGAGCGGAGGGTCAGCCATGACCTTCGACGAGATTCTTGTCCAGATCATCGACCTCCTGCAACGCCAGGGACGAGTATCCTACGGTGCACTTAAGCGCCGCTATGACTTTGATGACGCGTACCTCGAAGACCTCAAAGATGAGATGATCCACGCTCAACGCCTAGCCGTAGACGAGGAGAATCGTGTCCTCGTGTGGGTTGGGGACAAGGACGCAGCCCAACCGTCCCCTCCAGTGCCGTCTCTCACCGAGCCCACGTCCCCATCGTCCGTAGAGCCAAAGCCTCAGCCTCTTCTCTACACACCACAGTATCTGGCCGAAAAAATTCTCACGTCCCGCAGTGCCGTGGAAGGTGAGCGCAAAGTCGTCACGGTGTTGTTCGCTGACATCAAAGACTCCACCGAGCTGATCAAAGACCTCGACCCCGAAGATGCGCAGAAGCTCCTCGATCTCGCGATTCATCTCATGATGGACGCAGTCCACCGTTTTGAAGGGACGGTGAATCAGGTCTTAGGAGACGCCTCGCTATTGACGAAGAAAATAAGGTGCTCGTTTGGATTGGTGCGACGCCATTGCGTATGCAGCCTTGGGAAGTCGCCCCTAGCCAACCAAACACGGACGCCCCCGCCAAGATATCTACAGCGTCATCTGCTCCCCAGGCTCATGATACGCAAACGGACGTCACAACACATGGACCACCAGCATTCCCAGAGGATGCGCCTACAGAGCCATCATTCGATGGTCAGCTTACCGCTCCCGAGCCCTTACACAGCGCTCCTGAGGCCGAACGGCGGCAACTGACCGTGATGTTCTGTGATCTGGCAGATTCTACCAAACTCTCCCAGCAGCTCGATCCCGAAGACCTGAGAGAGGTCGTCCGAGCCTACCAACACACCAGTGCCGAGGTGATTCAACGCTTTGAGGGGTATGTTGCGCAGCACCTTGGAGACGGCTTGCTCATGTATTTTGGCTGGCCACGAGCCCATGAAGACGATGCCCAGCGTGCTCTGCACACTGGGCTGGGGATTGTCGAGGCGATTACCACGACGCTCAATCCGCGACTGGAGCAAGAGAAAGGGGTGCAGCTGACGGTGCGGCTTGGTGTTCATACAGGCCCAGTGGTGGTTGGGGAAATGGGCGGCGGTGAACGCCTGGAGAACCTGGCCACGGGGGAAACGGTCAACATTGCGGCCCGTCTGGAGGGCTTAGCACAGCCCAACACGGTGGGCATGAGCAGCGTAACGGAACGCCTGGTACGGGGCGCGTTCACCATGGAAGACCTGGGGACGCATACTCTCAAAGGTGTTGCCGAGCCGATGCAGGTCTTTCGGGTACTCAGTCCCGCGGAGGTGCACCGTGACGCAGAGGAGCGCATGCCTGATGGCGGTGTATTCCTGGTAGGACGAGACGAGGAAGTCGGGCTCCTCCTGAGGCGCTGGGAACAAAGTAAAGACGGACTCGGTCAGGTCGTATTCATCAGTGGTGAAGCGGGTATTGGCAAATCGTCCTTAGCGGCCACAGTACGTAACCATATCTCACGAGAAGGGTATACACGAATCACGTTTCGCTGCTCACCTTATCATACCAACAGTGCGCTGTATCCCGTGATCACGCACCTGGAACAGATGCTCGACTTTGACCGTGACGATACACCTGGCACGAAACTCGATAAACTGGAACACGTCCTACGGACAACGCAGCTCCCGCTGGAGGAATCCGTGCCGTTGTTCGCGACGCTCCTCTCCGTGCCGCTTGGGGATCGGTACCCCGCTTTAACGTTATCTCCCCAGCAACAACGGCAGCTGACGCTGGATGCTCTGGTCGCGTGGCTCATGGAGGAGACAGAGAAGCAACCGGTCTTGGCGGTTTGGGAAGACCTGCACTGGGCGGACCCCTCGACGCGGGAGATGCTCGGACTGGTCCTGGAGCAGACACCGACGGTACCGATGCTGAGTGTGTTCACCTTTCGCCCCGAGTTTACGCCCCCCTGGCCAAGTCGTTCCCACATAACGCCGCTGGCGCTCAACCGCCTGGAACGTCCGCAGGTGCATCAGCGCATTGCGGAGGTCTTGGAGGCACGGTTTCCGGAAACCGTGGAGACGCAACCGGAGCTCCTGGCGCACCACTATACAGCGGGCGGATGTCCGGACCTCGCGGTCACCTACTGGCAGTATGCGGGTGAGGACGCCGTGCAACGCTCGGCGCATCGGGAAGCCATTGGGCACCTCACCCAGGGGCTGGACTTGCTTGCCACCCTCTCAGAAACCCGCGAGCACGCCGAGCAAGAACTGGCGATGCGAACCACGCTCGGCCAATCGCTCATGGTGACGCACGGGTATACGGCTCCGACATTGGAACGCAATTATCTCCGCGCTCGGGAGCTCTGTCAGCAGGTTGACGACACCACGCAGTTATCGTCGGTGCTCGCCGGCTTGCGGCGCTTGTACCACGTGCGAGCCGAATACGATACGGCGCTGGAGATTGGCCAAGAGCTTCTGCGTCTGGCAGAGACACACGATGACTCGACGATCGTACTCTGGGGGCATTTAGGTGTCGCGCCTCCCTTGCTGTTGACGGGCGAACTCGTCGCAGGCCATCAGCATCTAGTGCGATGCCTGGAAATCTATGACCAACACGCGCATCGCGATCTCACCTTCCGGTACGGAACCAACCCGATCGTGACCTGTTGTCAATGGATGGCCCTGTCGTTATGGCACCTCGGTTATGTTGATCAGGCTATGGAGAAGAGCGTGGAGACCCACAGGCTTGCCGACGCGTTTGATTCCCTGTTCAATCGGGTAATAGCCGGCTACACCGTGATGCGAACGCAGTACCTACAGCGGAATTATGAGGCGACCCAACAGTACGCTGAGGCTCTGTTGACGCTGAGTACCAACCAAGGTCTCCTGGCCTTTTCGAGTGATGCACGTGTCGCTCGAGGCTGGGCCTTGGCGATGCAAGGAGAGCCCCGAGCAGGGATTGTGGATATCCAACAAGGGCTGGCCGGGCGGCAGGCAATTGGCTCCCGGATTAACAGGGCGGAGTGGCTCACCCTCCTGGCCCAAGCCCATGAGAAGGCTGGGCAACTCGAACAAGGTCTCCAGGTGCTCGCAGAGGCGCAGGCGCATATCGATGCCACCCGTGAAAAAATACATCAAGCCGAAGTCTCTCGCCTGAAGGGTGCACTGTTACTCGCACGACCGCTCGCGCATCAGTCTGAAGCCGAAGCTTGTTTTCATGACGCGTTCGAGACTGCCCGTCAGCAGCAGGCCAAGTCCCTGGAACTCCGCGCCGCCACCAGCCTCGCCCGTCTGTGGCAAAGCCAAGGTAAACGCCAGGAGGCCTCCGACCTGCTGGCCCCCGTGTATGCCTGGTTCACCGAGGGGTTTGACACCGCTGACTTGATTGATGCCAGAGCGTTGTTGGATGAGTTGGCAGCATCGTGAGAAGCTGGTTGAGTGAGAAGCTGGTTGAAGCGGCGTATGTGATGAGGCAGAATAGCGCCCAACATGCCCAGTGCGTTGGATGTTCCGTATTCGTCAATCCGCAGTGCACCGTGGCCATCAAGGGGATGGAGAAAGAGGAGGATTCGCATGGCTGAGCGTGAAATTATTATCCCTCCAGGCATGGAAAATTTGTATGAGCAGTTTCACTATGCCCCAGCGGTACGAGTCGACAACACCTTATACATTGCTGGGCAAGTGGGACGTGATAATAACTTGCAAGTGGTGGAGGGGACGGAAGCGCAGTACACCCAAGCCTTTGAAAACTTGAAGAAGGTGCTTGCTGCAGCAGGAGCCACCTTAGAGGATGTGGTTGACATCGTCACGTACCATACCGACATGCGCGATATCCTGGGTTTCTTGGAAGTGAAGGATCGATATTTCACCAAAGATTACCCCGCCTGGACGGCGATTGGCACACCCGCCCTCGCCATGCCGGGGCTGCTGGTGGAGATCAAGGCCACCGCGGTCCTTCAGCGTTAAAGAGGATCATCTCTCAAGCATCGCCACGTCAAACCGCCCAAAGAGCCGGCTATTTTCGGAAATCCTCCCCAAAAGAGCGGCCTCGCAAAATTTGATGGACGTGACCCTGAAATTGAAGCCCTTGATGATGAGCAAGCCAAAACCCACTACCACCAAGCTCTAAGACTCGCCGCGGACCTTTATGATGCGTATAATGCGGTCTTGGCGCAGATGCGGGAACGCAATCCATGCGAGCGAACGGGAGTCCACACAACATTGATCCCATGACGCAATGGCCAGGCTAGCGCATGCAAGCTGTATTTTGCATCGCAAAATTTAATTCGGGATCCAGGTCAAAGCACGAATCTCGCCGAACTCGCGCTGAGCTTTTGACCACGAATTGCCCCCATCCCGGCTGGTATAGATATAGCCGTTGAGGCTATTGGCAACAATGAAATCCGGATCCGCCGGGTTCGTGCCAAACCAGTATATAGTCGAATTCGGCTCCACCGGTAAGTCCGCCGCCGTCCAGGTTTGCCCGCCATCTGTCGAGCGCTGAATGGCTCCCGTCTGTCCGGGGATAAAATCGCCATTACCGACAAAAATCACCTCCGGGTTGTCTACCTTCAACGCCATGCCCCGGCAGTACGAGAATGTATCGTTGTCGAAAAAGCGAGGAAAGCCATGTAGGGACCAGCTCTGTCCCTCGTCCAGACTCGTCCAAATGCCATCGGGCGTAGTGGCATAGAGTTTCGCCTCCGGTCCCGGGCTGACGGTGAGCCCGTGAATATCCTGGTTGATCGGCTTATCCCCAAGTTCCGGTAAGTGTTCCCAGGTGTCGCCGCCGTCCGTACTCCGGTAAATCCCATCGATTTCAACCCCAATCCAAACCGTTTTGGCGTCCCTCGGATCAAACAGGATATTGGTGACCTTGGGGGCGCCGGCCAGGCACTGATCGGCAATCGGGATGGACACGTGCGTCCAGGTCTCACCGCCATCTCGCGTACGGTATACGGCAGGTGGTTTCGTGCCCATCCAAAGTTCATCCGGCTCAGACGGATGGACCGCGACCGACCAAATTTGTGTGCCATGTGCCGGCGACTCGATCAGCGTCCAGGTGTGGCCCTTATCCTCGCTGGTATAGAGTCCTACCTCTGAGCCCGCATACAGCCGCTCCGAGTTGTGCGGTGAGACAGTCAGCGTCCGAATTTGAATTTCCCCTGGCTGGTCGTCAAAAGGGACTTTCATCCGGCTGCGCCGCCAGGTTTCGCCACTATCGGGGCTGTACCAAACGCCCGCTCCAACTGTACCAACGCAAATGGTATGGTCTTGTGCCATTGGCTTCCCCTTGCTGATGCGTCCGAACAGCGACGCGGTGTAGTTGCCAGAACACAGAGAACGCGTAGAGATGAGCTCCGAGTATACCAGGATGTCGCAGCGGCAGTATAGATATCTCTATAAAGTCGCACCCACCCCCCTGTGGCGGCAGCAATCGTCCCTTCCATTTCGATGCCAGATAGGGTACATAGTGATACAATAGAGCATCCTCTGATGACACAAGATGACGTGACGTATAGGCACATCGGCTATGACGTTCAAGGAAATCCTCACCGAGGTTCTCGACTGGCTCCAACACGATACGCGGATCACGTATCGGGCCTTGAAGCGCCAGTTCGACCTGGACGATGAGTACCTGGACGACTTGAAAGACGCCTTGCTGTTCGCGTACCCCGTGGTCGATGAGGACGGCCGAGGCCTGGTCTGGACTGGTACTCCGGCAACACCTGAGGACGATACAAGACGCCAGGCCGATACGAAGGGGCGTTTGTACGCGTTGCTTCCAAGGGTCATGTGGGTGCTTCAGCGTGAGAGACGCATCACCTATCGCGAACTCAAACACGTCTTCAGCCTCGACACCATGCTTTTGGCGGAGATATGCGAAGAACTCCGTTTACGACGTCTCGCTCTTGACGAAGAAGGGACAGTCCTCGTCTGGGTCGGCGAAACGCCATCCAGCATGCAGCCTGGGGAGGGTGCCCCCAGTCAACACAACATGGACGCCGCTGTCACGCTATCCTCAGCGTCACCTTCCCTCCAGCTTCAGGTGCCGACAACAGAGACCCCGCAGCATGAGCAAGCTGCCTCCCCAGAGAATGCCCCTGTCGCGCCCCTGTCTCACGATCAGATTACCGCTTCCCAGTCCGTGCGCAGCACCCCGGAGGCCGAACGCCGCCAGTTAACCGTCATGTTCTGTGACCTGGCTGACTCGACGAAACTCTCGCAGCAGCTTGACCCGGAAGACCTGCGCGAGGTCGTCCGCGCCTATCAGACCACGGCCGCCGACGTGATTCAGCAGTACGAAGGCCATATGGCGCAGTATCTCGGCGACGGACTTCTTGTGTACTTTGGCTGGCCGGTGGCGCATGAAGATGATGCCCAACGTGCCGCCCATGCTGGTCTGGGTATTGTCGAGGCAATCACCACAACGCTCAACCCGCGTCTTGAGGCTGAGAACGGCGTGCAGCTCACTGTGCGCCTTGGCGTCCATACGGGGCCCGTTGTGGTCGGCGAGATGGGTGGCGGGGGCCGGCATGAGAACCTGGCCACGGGGGAAACGGTGAACGTTGCAGCGCGGCTGGAAGGCTTGGCTGTGCCGAATACCGTGATGATCAGCAACGTGACCGCACGGCTGGTGCAGGACGTGTTTGAGCTTGAAGACCTGGGACCGTATGCACTCAAAGGTGTGGCCGAATCCATGCAGGTGTTCCGTTTGCTCAGGCCCACTGAGATGCACCATGACGAAGAAGAGAGTCTGCTAGGCGGGGGGCTGGGTCTGGTGGGGCGAGATGAGGAAGTGGGGTTGCTGCGCAGGCGTTGGGAACAGAGCAAGGAGGGATTGGGACAGGCGGTGTTGATCAGTGGCGAGGCCGGGATTGGCAAGTCGTCCCTGGTCGCCACCATACGTCGTCATGTCGTGGACGCGGGATACACCCGTATGACGTTTCGGTCTTCGCCCTATCATACGAACAGCGCCTTGTACCCGGTGATTGAGCATGTCAAGCATTTCCTACAATTTCAGCCCGGCGATACGTCTGCGACTAAGCTCGACAAACTCGAACGAGCGCTCAGTGCATACAGCCGCCCCCTCGAAGAGGTGGTGCCACTGTATGCTGCCTTGTTGGCGGTGTCGGTACCAGAGGGGCGCTATCCAGTCCTGAACGCGACATCCCAGCGGCAACGCCAGCAGACCCAGGATGCACTGGTCGGCTGGATCCTTGAAGAAGCCGAGCGCCAACCGACGCTGGTCATGTGGGAGGACCTGCACTGGGCCGATCCCTCGACCCTGGAGTTGTTGGGGTTGGTGTTGGAGCAGACCCCCACGGTACCGATGCTGCATGTGCTGACCTTTCGCCCGATGTTTGAGCCGCCCTGGCCAGCCCGTTCCCACATGACACCGATCACCCTGAACCGACTGGAACGCCCTCAGGTCGAGGCGTTGATCGCCCGCTTGGCAAAGGGCACAGCACTCCCGCAAGACGTGGTTGAGCACATTGTGGTCAAAACCGATGGCGTGCCGTTGTACGTCGAAGAGCTGAGCAAAATGCTGCTGGAATCCGACCTCATCCGCGCCGAAGGCGATCGATATATCCTCACCGGGCCATTGTCAACGATGGCGATTCCCGACACGTTGCAGGATTCGCTCATGGCGCGGTTGGACCAGTTACATCAGGCCAAAGAAGTGGCGCAGCTGGGCGCGGTGATCGGACGGGAGTTTCCCTACGAGTTGCTCCAGTCGATTGCGACTCTGGACGACACAACTCTGCAGAATGGCTTGAGAAAATTGGTGGCAGCCGAACTGCTCTACCAGCGTGGACGACCACCACAATCCCGTTACATCTTCAAGCACGCCCTCATACAAGACGCGGCCTATCAATCCTTACTCAGGAACACAAGGCAACACTACCACCAGCGCATCGCCACCGTGCTGGAAGACCAATTGCCAGATACCGCCGAGACCCAGCCGGAATTATTAGCGTACCATTTCACAGAGGCCCGACTCAACGAGCCAGCGGTACGCTTCTGGCACGAGGCTGGTCGGCGCACCAGTGAGCGCTCAGCCTATGCCGAAGCCATCAATCACTTTGCAAAGGGCCTGGAGATCCTCGCCCTGCTCCCGGAGACTTCCGAGCGGGATCACCAAGAGCTGACCCTGCAAATGGGCCTGGGTCGTTCGCTCATGTTGAGCAAGGGGTATGGCGCTCACGAGCTTGAACCCGTCTACCTCAGAGCCCAGAAGTTGTGTGAATATATGGGAGACACCCGCCGACTCATCGGGGCGTCCACCGCATTGTGGTGCTTTTATCTCTGGGCGGGACAGTTACCAAAGGCCCGAAAGATGGCGGAGCAAGACTTGCGACAGGTAACGCCCCACACCGATTCCCGTCATCTGGTCTCGATCCACAATGCCATGGCACAAACCTGTAACGCCGCAGGAGAATTGACCCAAGCCCACACGCACTTCGAGGAGGCTATCGCCCTCTATGACCGCCATGACCACCGGCTCCGGGTCACCGGGGTCCAGGACTACGGGGTGACCTGTCGCTCCTGGGACGCCTGGGTCCTCTGGCGGCTTGGCTATCCTGACCGAGCGCGCCAGCGCAGCCAGGAAGCGTTGGCCCTGGCCCATGAACTCGAGCACCCTTACACACTAGCCGCCGCCATCGCCTGGTCGGCGATGCTCTATTGCGATCTTCGGCTGGTAGACTCCGTCCGAGAGCAGGCGGAGTCTGCCCTGAAGCTGGCGACCGACCATAAGTTCGCCTTCTGGCTGGCCCAGGGTCTGATCTATCGAGGCTGGGCACTGGGGATGCAGGGGCAGGGAGCAGAAGGCATCGAGCAGATGCAGCAGGGCAAAGCCGTCGTAGGAGCCACGTGGGCGGAGTCTGAGCGGGCGCGTTATCCGGTGTTATTAGCCGAAATCTATAGGCAAGCGGGGCAAATCCTCAAGGGATTGGATCTCCTGGCCGAGGCCCTGGCGCAGATCGACCGGAACGAGTATCGGTTTGATGAATCCGAGCGATACCGTCTCAATGGTGAGCTTCTGCTTCAACAATCCGGGGATCAGGGTGATAACGCAGCATCCTGCTTCCACCAAGCCCTCGACGTCGCCCGCTGCCACCAAGCCAAATCCCTGGAGCTCCGCGCCGCCATGAGCCTGGCTCGCCTGTGGCAGTCCCAGGACAAGCGCCAGGACGCTTACGATCTGCTGGCGCCGGTATACGGCTGGTTCACCGAGGGATTTGACACGGCGGACCTGGTGGAGGCGCAGGCACTGCTCCAAGCACTTGCGTAACGGGGGGCTAAAGCCTCGTCTCGACGGAGAAAGCAACATGCCAACGACTGCGACAGCCGCCGTCCTGCACGAAGCGAACGGTGCGTTCACACTCCAAGAAGTTGAACTCGATGATCCACGCGGTGATGAAATCCTCGTGCGCATCGAAGCGAGTGGGGTGTGCCATACCGACATGATGGCGCGCTCTATGCTGGAGCCGCCGATGGTGCTGGGTCATGAAGGTACCGGCATCGTCGAGGCAGTCGGTTCCGGGGTGACGCGTATCCACCCCGGTGATCGTGTGGTCATTTCGTATCCTTGGTGTGGGACATGCCATGAATGCGTGACGGCGCATGCCTATCGCTGCGAAAGCGTCTTGCCCATTGCCTTTGGCGGATCGCGCCTCGACGGATCAAAGACCATCTGCCTGGACGGCAAGCCGATCTCCAGTGCGTTTTTTCAGCAGTCCTCATTCGCGAGTCACGCCATCACCCTGGAACGCGATGTGGTGCCCGTATCGCACCATCACGCCAGCGAGATGATGGCGGCGATCCCCTGTGGTATCCAGACCGGCGCCGGCGCGGTGCTGAACTCGATGAAAGTCGGGGCGCAGGATGCGTTTGCGGTGTTTGGCTCGGGTGCGGTAGGGCTAAGCGCAGTGATGGCAGGGCGCCTGGCGGGCGCATCGCCCTTGATCGCGGTCGATGTCGTCGACACGCGGCTCGATCTTGCGCTCGAGTTGGGGGCCACACACGCCCTGAACGCAAGGGATGGTGACGTGGTGGCGCGCATCAAAGACATCGCGCCGCGCGGCGCCAATTTCTCCTTTGACACAACAGGGAACGAACAGGCCCTCGATGACGCTATCGAATGTTTAGCCATGGGTGGGGAGTGTGGTATTGTGACCGTACCGCATCACGGTGACAAGTTTCCGTTTACGCCGAGGGGCATTTTCTCGCGTACCGCAACCTTGCGTGGCATTATTCAGGGTGCAGCGTTGCCCAATATATTCCTGCCGAAGTTGATTGAGCTCCAACAGCAGGGTCGCTTTCCGTACGAACGTCTCATCACCACTTAGCCTTGGCTTGCCCCAACTGCAACGCGCATAAATGGGCACATATTGATGGCGAAGATCCCGAGTCCGGTCATCTGGTGTTGCTTTTCAATCCTCGTCTGCAGAGGTGGGGAGACCGTTTCGAGTGGTCCGAGCACCCCCCTTATGCCATGAGGGGCACGTCCTCCCAAGGGCGGGCGACCATTTCCCGATTGCAAATGAACCATCCTGATCTCATTATTATCCGACGTTTATTGGCCGAACTGAGTATCCAATGGAGGGCGAATAGCTAAATCCACTGTGGACTGATGAGTGCATAACCTCTTTTGTAAGACCACACGGTACTAGCCTGTCTTCGGCGACCAGCCATAGGCCTTGGTGCAGGCACCGCCCATCAGCATCGCCCGTTCATCGTCGCTGAGGCGGTCGGTCTGGCGGAACGGCTCGACAGCCTGTTCGTAGTTGACGACCGCGAAAGCGCGGGTCCAGTCGGTACCCCACAGGCAGCGGTCGAAACCCCAGGCATCGAACACGCGAGCGAGCGGATCCCAGATGTCCGGGAAGGGATAGGGTTCTTGGGACAGCGTACAGGCGCCGCTGACCTTAATCACCGCGTTTGGGCGCTTGGCCAGCTCCAGCACCTTCGGCAGGTCGGCCCAGGGCTGCGGCGGTGCAGGGGGCGTGTGCGGTTGCAGGAGAGCGAGATGGTCGATGATGAATCGCGTCTCGGGATGGCGGTCGATTAGCGCTGTGCCCGCGTCCGCATTGCCCCAGCACAGCATGTTGACTGGGAAATCGTGCTGCACGGCGGCGCGCAGGATCCGGTCGAGCCCCGGGTCGTTTGGATCGCGCCCTGCCTCTGGCGTCATCATGATGCGTATACCGACCGTGCCCGGCGTCTGCTTCCAGTCGGCGATGACGTCGGCCACTGCCGGGTCGTCCGGGTCGACCGGTTTCACCAGGGCGAACCGCCCGGGATGCGCCTGTTGCACTTCCACCGCATAGCTGGCGTCGTACCGGTACATGGAAAAGGCGGAGATGAAGATCGCGCCATCGACGCCGACCTTGTCCATCGCCAACACCATCTCGTCACCCGTGACGTGATCGGGCCAATTCGGCACATTGTGCCAGGGCCGTTTCGGCGTGTTTGCCTCATACACGTGGACCTGGGAATCGATAATTGCCATCGGGGAAGCTCCTCTGTGCTCAGCAGTTTCATGGTAGTGGAACTTGTTGCACCCGCCGGATCCAGACGGAGGCGAGGCACCGTGCGTTACTGATGGAGCAGCCCGCACTGAGCGCTGCCGGCATCTCGGCAGACAACCGGTATCTGGCACATGACGGTCCACCGGTCGTCGGCGCTTTCCGGCCAAAAGCGGACACGCATGCAGCCCATTCCCTCGGATTGCGTTGTACTGCCCTGAGTCCATCACGATTCTCTTGAAATGTCAACGTCTACTGGCCCATATGCCGCACTTGACAGCGCACTACCGCCGAGTACGATAGCAACCGGCCGATAGCGGTGCTTTGCTCGCGGTGATTCGGCAGGTTATTGGCAATGATGACGGCCTCACCCCCTTGGCAGGCTGGAGGGAGGCTAGGGGGAGAACCCAGAGGGAGGCGGACGATGCATCAGGAACTGGAAAGTCAGACACTTCGCCGGCACATCCGCAGCGGCGCGTTCACGCGAAACACCACCGGCAAGGCCATGGGGTTCGTCCAGGCCAACCTGGCGATCGTACCGCAATCGGTGGCCTTCGATTTTCTGCTCTTCTGCCAGCGTAACCCGAAGCCGTGTCCGTTGCTCGAGGTGGTGGAGGCGGGGTCGGTGGAAGCGACGCGTCTGGCTCCGGGCTCGGACATTCGCACGGACTTGCCCAAGTACCGGGTGTTTCGCGACGGTGTGATGACCGAAGAGATTTCCGACATCCGCCACCTCTGGCAGGAGGACTTTGTCTCGTTTCTGCTCGGATGCAGCTACAGCTTTGAGCAGGCGTTGCTGGATGCTGGCCTGGAAGTGCGGCACCTCACCCTGGGGGTGCGTCCGGCCGTCTTCCGCACGACCATCCCCTGCCGATCGGCCGGGGTGTTCCAGGGACCCATGGTGGTGTCCATGCGGCCGTTTCAGCGCCACGATGCCCTCAAGGCGGCGCTGGTCACGGCGGCGTTCCCCGAGGTGCATGGCGCTCCGGTCCATATGGGTGATCCCGCAGCCATCGGGATCGAAGACGTGAACGCCCCCCACTACAGTGCTGGCGTACCCATCTATGAGGGGGAGATACCCGTCTTTTGGGCCTGCGGGGTGACGCCGCAGGAAATCCTGCTGCATGCCAAACTGCCCTTGGCCATTACCCATGCCCCCGGCCACATGTTCGTCTCCGACATCCGTGAGACGGCACTGCAGTGGTTCCGGGAAGACATTGTGGTACCGACGCACCGGAAGGAGGGCGGCGATGCAGCGTCCCCACTGTCACCATGAGAATCCTGCAGGACGCTGTTGCTGCGATGAGGAGGCGTCATGACCTTTGATGATATCCTCGAACAGGTCCTTGGGCTTCTCAAACGTCAAGGACGGGTATCCTACCGCTACTGGTGGCACATCGGATACTGGGCACCACGTTGGCTCTGCGTGGAGAATTCCTCCTGGCCCGTCGGCATCTTGAGCAGGCCGTAGCTCTGTACGATCCCCACAATCATGATACGCTCGCTTTGCGTTATGGACAGGACCCCTACGTTGCCGGTCTGGCATTCCTGGCATGGGTGCTTTGGCAGCTCGGCTATCCGGATCAAGCTCGGAAGAGAAGTCACGAGGCCCTGGAGTACGCCCAAAAGCTGGGTCATCCATACAGCCTGGCCTATGCCTTGAATTTGAGGCTGACTCTCGTTACGGACATGCGAGAGGTGGCAGCAGTCGCAGAGATCGTGGATCAATTGACCTG
>CAJIAL010000088.1_pt1 | contig 15131 bp, 15 predicted proteins | sample 9199091 | NCBI WGS metagenome assembly CAJIAL01 (sample SAMEA7708270, study PRJEB35096) | sediment metagenome | biome: marine neritic benthic zone biome [ENVO:01000025]; feature: sediment [ENVO:00002007]; material: shallow marine sediment [ENVO:03000034] sea grass bed [ENVO_01000059] ... | reverse complement strand
GGTAAATGAATGCCGCATCAATCCGTTTGAAGCCCGTAAATCCTGGCTCTCAGGGGGGCGCATCGTGCCCCTAAGCCTCGTGTCCACGATGCGCTGACTACACCTAGTGGTCGGTCTCAACGTTTACGATGTCCACGATGCGCTGACTACCGACAGCTAAACCTCAGGGCCACCGTATTGGTTTTGTCATTTTGGCAGGCGTGAATGATGCGAATCGAAGTGTGGAATTTCTGCGTATTGTGGTCACCGAGAAAGGGCATGGGTATGGTCGGGCGGCGGTGCGTGCGATTAAGCATCATGCGTTTGAAGTCCTCTCGGCTCACCGGCTTTGGCTTGATGTCAAAACGCATAATACACGGGCACGCGCGGTCTATGAGAAGGAAGGCTTTTGCTCTGAAGGGACGCTACGGGAGTGCCTGAAGGGGGCAGAAGGCTTTGAATCGCTGGTCGTGATCTCAATGCTGGAGCATGAGTATACTGATGCCTCATTATAGTACTGGGTGTCTGTTTGTCGGGGGAAACAAGGGTAAAGAGATGCTGACGTGGAAAGAATTTGTGGAAGTCCGCCCGGACTTAGCTGCTTCTGGCCGGCGTCTGCTCTACCAGTACGGCGTTGGCCTTGCGTTTCTCGCCACGGTGAGGAAGGACGGCGGTCCGCGCCTCCACCCGGTCTGTCCTATCCTCCATCAGGATCAGCTCTATTGCTTCGTGCTGGGGGCCTCGCCAAAGCGATGGGATTTGCTGCGCGATGGGCGCTATGCGCTGCATGCGTTCCTCCCTGCCCATGAGGATGAGGAGTTCTATTGTCGCGGGAAGGCGATATTTGTGCCGATGCTGGAGTCCGTGCGTCTGTAGCGGCGCTGGCGAAGCACACGGTGCGTGACGACGAAGTCCTCTTCGAACTCCGCATAGCGCGGGTACTGCACACAACGTGGGAGAACTCTCGTCAGCCCAATGCGCGGCCTCTCTACACCAAATGGCAGGCTCCCCACTAACGGAAATCGAGGGAAGAGGTATCTCGTCAGGAGGGTTTAGAGGAGGGGGGCGCGTGAGACCACGAAAGGGTGTGTCATGGAGATTGATCATATCTTTATCTGTGTCAAACCAGGAGCATATGAGGCCGAGGCACTGCAGGAGTTTGGCCTGACCGAAGGGGCCGCAAACCAGCATCACGGCCGGATAAGGCGCCACGGGAAAGACTGCAGCCATTCACGCACGCCCGAGGCTTCCGTGAGATCACGGCACTTCGCCTCGTCATACCAAACGCGCATCCACGCTCTGCACCTGCACAATGTGCAGCCAATGTCGAAGGCGTTGCCATCGTCGAAGGGAATGCGCATCTGTTAGCGCTTGGCTTTGACCATGAACGCCATGGGCAGTCACACGCCTTTCGTCCAATATTACCACTCGTGTTCAGATGGTAAAACGTGGCCTAAACATCCGACCCCTCAAGCAAAAAACACCTGGCGGTATGATCCTGACCCACGGACGTCTCTACCGGGGCGTTAACAGTACAGGGCGTGAAGACCTGTTTGCAGCGCGGCGCGAAGCTGCATCCGGGAGGCAAGGCGGAGAGATCGGGCGGCGAGCCCGGAATGGTTTCCAATACGTGACCGCGTTTACTTCCGTCAACCGTTGAGGCCAGCAAACCGGCTGTATACGGATGCCGGGGAGCCCGAAAGACATCACGCACCGGGCCGGTTTCGACAAACACCCCGGCATACATCACGGCGATACGATCGGCGATTTCCACCGCAACGCCGATGTCATGCGTGACAAAAATCATCGCCATACCGAGTTCCCGTTGTAATTCCCGCAGCAACAGCACGATTTGAATCTGCACTGTGGCATCGAGGGCTGTGGTCGGTTCATCCGCTAACAACAGGCGAGGCCGACAGGCCAGGGCCAAGGCAATCATGGCGCGTTGCCGCATCCCCCCTGAAAGTTCGTGCGGATACGCGCGCAACCGGCGTTGGGGCGAGGGAATCTGTACGAGCTCGAACAGATCGCGTGCCCGTGACGACGCGGTCTTCTTGTCTGTGCCCTCGTGACGGACTATGGTCTCGACAATCTGCTGCCCCACCGTAAACACCGGATCAAAGGCGATCATCGGTTCTTGAAAAACCATCGAGACTGTCCTGCCGCGCATATCCGCTAAGGCCCGTGGACTCAGCGCCAGGACATCCTGCCCGGCGATGCGGATGGACCCTTCGACATGCGTGCGCCGTGGTGGCAGCAAACGAATGAGCGAGCGCAGCGTGACGCTTTTGCCACTACCCGATTCGCCTAGCACCGCTAGGACTTCGCCGGGGGCGAGGGAAAAATTGACACCGTTGACAGCGTAAATCGTGGTGTCGGGGGTGACGAAGCGCACGCGGAGATTGCGCACGTGTGCTATAGGTTCTGCTGCCATCAGGCACGCTCCGTACGCGATGTAGGAGGTAGCGAAACTCCGGGCCTATACTCGTGCGTGGTGACCAGATGACACGCCACGGCATGGCCTTTAGCGCCAGTGATGGGCAAGAGTGAGGGCTCCTGGGCCGCGCACACCGGCTCAGCAAGCGGACAGCGAGTGTGAAAGCGACACCCCGGTGGCGGATTGATGGGGTTCGGCGGATCGCCGGTTAGCGGTGGCTCGGCGATGCGTCTATCGGGGTCCATGGCAGGCATGGCGGAATACAGCGCCCGGGTATACGGATGCATCCCCCCGCTGGCAATGCGATCGGCCGGACCAATTTCGACCACCTTGCCGAGATACATCACCAACACCCGGTCGCTGATGTAATTCACCACGTTGAGATCGTGCGAGATGAACAGGTAGGTGAGTTCGAACTGCTGCTTCAGCTCTACGAGCAGATTCAATACTTGCGCTTCAACCGATTTATCCAACGCCGAGACTGCTTCATCCAGTATGACAATTTTCGGCAAGAGTGCCAGTGCCCGAGCGATGTTCACCCGCTGCCGCTGCCCGCCGGAGAGCTCGTGCGGATAGCGATGGGCAAACTGGGCAGGGTCGAGGCCGACTTGTACCAGAATCTCATGCGCCCGTTGCCGCGCTGCAGCGTGGTTCGTGCCATGCACACGCGGCGCGAAAGCAACGGTCTCTTCAATCGATAAGCGCGGATTGAGCGAGGAAAAGGAGTCCTGAAACACCATCTGGATAGTACGGCGCATCTCCCGGATGCTCATCTGTGAGCCCACTATCTGGTCGTGCAATTGGACCGTACCGCTGTCGGGTTCAAGCAGGCGGATGAGCAGCCGCGCCAGCGTGGATTTGCCGCAGCCGGATTCGCCGACAATGCCGAGCGTCTCGCCGCGGTCGACGCTGAAGGTGACGTCGTCCACCGCCTGTACGGTGAGGGTGTGTCGTTGCAAGAGCCCGCTGGCGAGCGGGAAATATTTCCGCAGATTGTTTACTGCAAGCAGCATGCTGTCCGATCGTTGTGTCACGTCAAAATATGAAGTTAAGTACCTGGACATGTATTGTGCCACATTGCGTGCATTGCGGTGCGCAGCACTTAGAGCCGAATATCCATGGCACTACGCAGGCCATCGCTTACCATATTAAAGCTCAGCGAGGTGAGGAAAATACACGCGCCGGGCAGAGCGGTAACCCAGGGCACCTTCCAGATGGCATCCTGGAGTTCGTTGAGCATTCTACCCCATTCCGCCACCCCGGCTTCCACACCAAGGCCGAGAAAGCTGAGCCCGGCGCCGAGAATAATGCAGACGCTAATCAGTCCGGTGGCGTACACAAAGACCGGGCCAATGATATTGCTGAACACATGCACCCGAATAATCGTCAGACTACGGGCACCACTGGCGCGGGCGGCTTCGACGTAGTCCAACGGGCGTACTTGGGTCGTCACACTTTCCGTCACCCGCGTCAGCGGCGGGATAAAGACGAGCGTCAGCGCCACAATGGCGTTAAACACCCCGACGCCGAGCGCTCCCGAGACAGCAATGGCAAGTAAGACCGAGGGGAAAGCATAAAAGATGTCCATCGTGCGCATAATCAGCATGTTGACTCTGCCACCGGCATAACCGGCGATAAGCCCGAAGGCACCGCCGATGGCAAATGCCACGACGATCGGCAAGACGCCCATCAGGAGTGACATGCGTCCCCCGTGAATCAGGCGCGACAGCATGTCACGGCCGAGTTTGTCGGTGCCGAGCCAATGCGCCTCGCCGGTGCGTGGGTGGGTATAGCCGATGTTCTTCAAGCGGCGGGTCATTTTCGCCGTCTCGGGGTCCCTGGGGGCGACGAGATGGGCGCAGAGTGCCGAGAGGATAATCGCGAACAGGAGTACCCCGAACGCGAGCGAGACTTTGTCACGTTTGAGCCGCGTCCATACCGTACTCCAATAGCCCCGGGACGGCGCAATCACTTGGGCCGTGTCGACCCCGGAGGGCGACTGCGGGGCACGGATCATGACGGGTTCGTCGGGCACGGTCGGGCTCCTTACGTACGCCGCATACGCGGGTCAAAGAAACTTTGCAGGATGTCGACTACCAGGTTGAGCGCCACAAAAAACATTGCCAGGACCAGGATGGTGCCTTGCAGCATCGGCAGGTCGCGGGTATCGATCGCGTCTTTCAGTAATTTGCCGCTGCCTGGCCAGTTGAACACCGTTTCTACCAAGATCGACCCTCCCAAGAGATAGCCCAACTGCAAGCCGCTCACAGCGAGCACCGTTGGAGTGGCGTTCTTCACAATGTGCAAGAGCACGCGCCGATTGAGAAGTCCCTTGGCATGAAGTGTTTGCACAAATTCATGATTGAGAATTTCGGCCACTGCGGCCCGCACGGTGCGGGCGATAATGCCCATGGGAATGACGGATAGCGTGATGATCGGCATCACGGCATAGCGCATATGCGCCCAATCCCATTGCCACGCCTGCGAGCCCGCTGCACCCATGCCTCCAGCAGGGAGGAGATTGAACTGTACGGAGAACACGATGACCATCAGCAGACCGAGCCAATAATGCGGCACACTGACCCCGGTTACTGCGAAGCCTGTCACCCAGCGGTCAAGCCAGTCGCCCTGGAAAAAGCCCGCCACGATACCGAGGACGACCGCGACGGTAAAGCCACACACGGACGCGCCTACCGCCAGGATCAGCGTATTCGGCACCGCCAGGCGAATCTGCCGACTCACCGAACGGTTCGTAGCGATAGAAATGCCCAGGTCCCCGGTGATGGCGCGTGATAGCCAGACCAGATATTGAATCGGGAGCGGCTTGTCGAAGCCATAGGCTTTCTTTAACTCGGCGACCGTTTCCTTCGGTGCGTCCGGTGCTACCACCGCGCTCAACGGATCGCCCGGGGCCAGGTGGACGAGCGAAAAACACAGGAGCGAGACGCCGAACGCAATGGGGATAACGTACAAGACTCGGCGGATCAGGTAGAAGAACATGGCTGCCTTTGCAATGCAGCGCCGCAGACGCATGCAGCACCTGCGGCGGGAAGCTGATCAGGGCATGGTTACTGCGCCATGTGCACCGGCGTCAGCGACTGAAACCAATTGCGCGCTTGTACAAAGCCTTGCACCTTGGGGCTGATGGCGCGCGGCGCGACATCGTGCACGACCCACATGAAGAGCGCTTGATCGACTTCACGGGTATGCACCTTGGCGAGGAATTCATCGCGCTCACGGGGGTCGAACGCCTTGGCGGCGGCGTTCAGGAGTTTGTCAATTTCAGGATCGCTGTGGTAGCCCCAATTGACGCCGCTCGGCGGCGCCAGATCCGAGCGCAGAAAGCGGGTGAAGCTGGAGTACGGATCCTGCGTGGTATAGCTGACGTTAATGGCGTGGGCGCCCAGTGACTGCTCGGCTTTCGCTCCGGCGCGCCAGCGATCCAATAGGCTCTGCCATTCCATGATCTCGAACTTGACGTTCATGCCCACCTCTTTCAAGTTCTGCTGCAGATACTCGTTCATCGGCAGCGGCAGCATTTGCCCGGAGCCACTGGCCGAGATCAACACCTTGACCTCGACAGGTTTCTCCGGGCTATAGCCGGCTTCGGCCAGCAGTTTGGTGGCGGCCTCAGGATCATACTTGAGTTCAAAGCTCGGTTTACCGTGCCACGGATCGGCAGGTGACACATGCCCCTTGGCCGCAGTGGCATAGCCACCAAGCAGCTCGACAATGCCCTCGCGATCGATAGCCAGATTCGCCGCCTTGCGGATCCGAATATCATTCCACGGCGAGCCTTCCACCCGGCTCAGATGCCACGACCAGACATGCGGGTAGAGGTTGGCGGAAATAACCATGCCCTGGGATTTGAGGCGTGGAATGGCATCCGGCGAGGGCGCTTCGATCCAGTCCACCTCACCGGCCAATAGGGCATTCGTGCGGGCATTCGGCTCGGGGATAGGAATGGTTACGACCTTGTCCAGCTTGGGCTGACGGGTGGGATCCCAGTGGGCTTTGAACGGGACAAATTCGGCCCGTTCACGCGGCACCATCTTCACCATCTTCCACGGCCCCGTACCGGAGGGCTGGGTGAGAAATTTTTGCCAGTCGCGCCCGACGTTCTCGAACTGTGCCGGGCTGGACAGTAGAATGTAGCAGATTTGATACGGGAAAAAGCTGTCCGGGGTTTTGGTGGTGAATTCGACCGTATGGTCGTCGATTTTCTTCCAGCCTTTGGTATTGGTCTTGGCATCGTAGACAATAGCTGGAATACGAAAGTTCACCAACGACGCCATACGCGCGTTATACTGCGGCGCGTCTTTGTCGAATAAGCGATCGAAATTCCACAACACCGCATCGGCAGTAAAGTCGGAGCCGTCGTGAAATTTCACCCCTTTGCGCAGCTTGAAGGTCCACTTCGTTTGGTCCTGGGAGTTGACGCTCCAGCTTTCCGCCAGCCCCGGGATGAGCCCGGACGGCTTGTCGGCGGAACTCAGATCCCAGTTGATCAGGGCGTCATACACCATCAACCCCATAAACCGGAACCCTTCGAAGCCTTGGTCCGGCTGGCCCCACGACAACGGAATATCCGCCGCGGTCATGCCCACCCGCAAGGTACCCTGAGCTCTTGCCTCGTTGGTAATGAGCAGACCCGTGAGTATGAGACCAACCACCAGAAGAGAGCCTCCGAGACGGACGAGGCCCGTGGGAAGAAAACGCTTCCATCCAGTCATACTTCGCTCCTCTGCATACTGTCATATGTGTGATGACACGCCATCCACTGAGTTAGGGGAGGCCTATTCTAGCCTCTCAGGAGCAGAGAGGCCAGAGCCGAGTGAGGAATTCCACATCTCCAAGCCTGATGGGAGGGATTCTTGCACACTCTGACGAGTGCGTGTGCGGAATTTTGCCCATACGTGATATCGCCACACGTCCAAACATTGTCTTTCGCCAGGCTTGAATAATCTCTAAGTAACTATATTTCAAATACTCGTAACAATTCTGAGGGATAAATTCTCGTATGCTTCAGACTCTGGCATGCTGCGTGCAATCTTAATCGTGTGAGACAGGCAAGGAGGGACGAAAGGCTCACGAGAGTCTGTAGAGTTCTCCTGAGCTATGTGAGACAACGCGAGAGGAAAGGACAGCACATGCCAACCCCAGCGTATTGCGCCATCGAAGGGACGCAGCAAGGCAACATTACTCAAGGCACCCTGACGGCTGAAAGCGTCGGGAATATCTGGCAAGAAGCCCATCAAGACGAAATCCTGGTCGAATCCTTCAAGCACACGGTGATGATTCCGACCGATCCCCAGAGTGGCCAGCCTACGGGCCAGCGCGTGCATCAACCGATGGTCATCACCAAGGTGTATGACAAATGCTCGCCACTGCTGTATACGGCCTTAACGAGTGGCGAACGGCTGTCGAAGGTGGTGATCAAGTGGTACCGGACCACGCCGGAAGGGCAGCAAGAGCACTATTTTACCCACGAGCTGGAAGACGCGGTGATCGTCGACATTACGGCGCACATGCCGAACTGTCAGGACCCGGGGACGGCGCATTTTACCCATCTGGAGGATGTGACGTTCACATATCGCAAGATCATCTGGACGCATGAGGCCGGTGGGACCGAAGGGAGTGACGACTGGCGGGCGCCGAATTTCTAAGCGTCTGTTTGCACAGCCCGTTTCTGGGCATTGCATAGCGACAAGCGGCTCTTCGTGGGGCTGCTTGTCGCTGCGCTTGCGCTGCAGAGGATCTCTCACATGGGTGATCATACGGATCATACGGAAAAATCCACACCACACGAACTTCCGCTCTACCAGAAGGTAGAGGTTCCCTCCCAAACGAGTGAGACCGCCCGGCAATACATGGCACAGATGGTCGACTCTCTGGACGCCATTTTGGAGCTGGATCTCGCGTCGTTTGCCGCAAACAAAACCTTGCCGGCGAAGCTGTTCGAGCTGCTGTCCGAGGCGCTCGACTGTTACGACCACTACATCGAGCATATTGTGACTGCAGAAGGGTGGGACGTGAGCTGCCGTCGAGGGTGTTCCGCCTGCTGCGAACACGAACTGGCCCGTGGGGTCACCGCCCTGGAAGCTCTCAATATCTATCGCCATGTCCGAGACTGGGAGGATATCGGCAGCCTGTATGAACATGCCGCTGAAAATGCCGTGACCTTCCAGCAACTTCTGGCCGAAGAAATGCGACGTGAACCGGGACCTCTTGGCCCCGATGATCCGCGTGTAACCAAGGCCCACTTGGCCTACAACCGACTGAAACGTCCCTGCCCCTTTCTGGATCGTGAGCAGGGCGCTTGTCGTATTTACCCGGTGCGTCCTCTCGTGTGCCGCTTCTTTTTTAATCTGTCGCCGGCAGAGTGGTGCGACCCCGACCATGAGGGGTACCTAAAACGCGAGACGCGGTGTATGGACCCGTACACTGCCGTGCAAGAACGTCTGCATGCCATTAATCAGCGGCTTGGTATACGTGTGTTGCATTTCCTTTCAGGCGCTTTTATGACCTTGGCAGGGAATGTCATGGAAGGGAAACCGCTGCAATTGGTCTGACGTGAGCACCACTACTGCCTGGCTCACAGGGCCTGCCGGCCTAGTACAGGCCGGCGGAAGTCTGTTACCAGTTTAAGCACCGCAAGGCGCACAAAATCAAGTCAACCACGTGGAACGTTATTTGCGGTACGCAGTACTAGGCGAATACTCTTTGCTGGACGATAGTGGATCATCATGAACTCTATACTACCAATAGACTTTGCAGAGCCTCACCAGATCGACCAACTCCGCCTTTTCCTGCGCCAGATCGAATACACCCAAGAAGGGATACGCCAACTCACCGGATTTTCTGACCTCCGTCCTTTGCATCGTGATCAGATGGCAGACGTGCGGGCCAGGCTGGAGAGCGGTGGCAAACTCGGCGCACTGACTGCTCTCCTCTACTTAGGGCTGCCCTTACACCAAGCAAGGTTTACAGAGGTCATTGCGCCCATGACGCTGGCGGAGTGGGTCCGGGCGGGCATGGTCGCACTGCATGGCGACCTGGTTGAGCCCAAGGTGCTGCTGATGCCCTTTGGCCCGACCGTCTTCGCCGCCGATCGACCGCCTCAGGCAGGTCGAGATATGCGGCAGGACTACGTCATGGACGTGGGAGGCGGCACCAGTATTCTGTCGGCTCTCGCTATCAGACGTCAGGTCAATACCACCGCCGATCTGGGTACGGGTTGTGGCCTGCTCGCGCTGCAAGCTGCTGCTTACAGCAGCCAGGTGGTCGCTGTCGACCTGAACCAACGCGCGCTGGATTATGCCAAGTTCAACGCCGCCTTGAACGACGTCAACAACGTCCGCTGGGTCCGGGCCGATATCTTTGCCGACGAGGCGCACTTTGCCGACGAGGGTTTTGACCATATTCTTTGCCATCCGCCGTTTGTTGTGTCCCCCTCTATCCGGCTCATCTATTGCGACAGCCCATTGGAAGGCGATGAGGTGAGCCGACAAGCCGTGGATGTCTGCGCCAAGCTCCTGCGAGAAAACGGCTTCGCCCAAATCCTTGTCAACTGGGTCCACCTCGCACATGGCGATTGGCAAACGCGTCTACAATCGTGGTTTGCACAAACCGGTTGTGATGCCTGGGTGATGCGTTCTGAAACACGCGATCCCACAACCTATGCCCAGATGTGGCTCCACGACAATCGCGTACAAGACACCCAGGCGCTGCAAGAATGGCTCGACTATTACGAGCGTCTCGGCATCGAAGCTATCAGCTCGGGTGTCATTACCTTGAGAAAACGCGACAGCAGCCAGCACTGGTTCCGCTTGGATGATTCCCCGGCGAAAATGATGGGTCTCGCCGGCTACCATGTCCTCCGCATTATCGAGGCACAGGATTTCCTCACAAGTACAACCGACGAGGCTCTCCTGGACGTCAGCCTCAAACCGCCCAACGACCTACGCCTCGAACAGCAGCTCGTCCCAGGCCAGGACGGTTGGCACATCGGCACCTGCCGTTCCTATTTGGCAAGCGGCCTGGGCTATCAACTCAACCACGACGCCCAAATCGCCTACCTCATCACGAACAGCGACGGTCACACGCGGCTGCGAGACATCATTGCAGCACTTGCATCCCAAAGCAGTCATCCTATCGATGCGGTCAGCCGCTCCGCCCTGCACGCGGCGAAACTGTTGGTGGGGCATGGTCTCATGCTCCCGGCCGTTTGACCGTGTTGCACGATCGCCAACGTCCTCAGACATACGTGTATGGATGATTGACACTGTCAGTGACACTCTGCTAAACTGCGCCGCGCACCGCGACGACAGCTCATGCGCCATAGTGACACCACCCACTTGAAGCGGGCCATTCTCATACACAGGACCTATTTTGGGAGGGCATGTTTATGGTCGTGTGGAGGCGATTCCAACTCACCTGTTCGGTTTCTATCCTTCTTCTTCTCTTCCTCTTCGTTGCATTGGCCTCTGCGCAGCAGGCGAAGAAATGGCCCGACGCCTTTCCGAAAAAGGGTGTTGATGGGGTCCCCGAGTCTGTTGACAAACTCACCATAGCCGTGGACAGCTGGGGCACGAGCGATCTCAATCCCTGGGCGCTCACCGGCGTAAATTTTCTGGGCGATTACTATAACCTCCGGCTCATGATGCAGGATCCCAATGGTGATCTGGCAGGGGCTTGGGCGACGGCAGTCAAGCAGACGGAGGAGGGATTGACGTTTACGCTCAATCCGAACGCCACCTTTGCGGATGGCTCTCCCGCCGATGCCGGGGCCGTCAAGCTGAACCTCGAAGGCTTCATGGGGAAGTTGGTGAAGCAGGGCGGGTACGACGCACCGCTGTGGAACAGCGCCAAAGCCAACGAGTTTATTGACTCCATCAAGGTGATCAGCCCGACCGAGGTCTTTGTCAAAACCAAAGGCCCCAAGCCGACTTTCATGTGGAATCTTGGCGGGAACGGTTATCACCTCTACTGGTATGGCAACCCCACGCAGCTTCTGAAAGGCCCAAAGGAGTATCGCAACAATCCTGCTGGCGGCGGGCCGTACACCATCAAAGAGTGGGACCCTGGGAACCGCATCGTGTTGGAGCGGCGTGAGGATTTCTGGGCCGACTATCCCCATTGGCAAAAACCTCAGGCCAAAATCATGGAGATCCTCACCGTCCCGGATCCGGCGGCCAGGTTTGCCTTGCTGAAGAGCGGCCAGGTAGACATCGTCTATAATCTGCCCTGGGCGCTGGCCCAGAGACTGGTACGCTCTGAAGATGGCGTGCGCGGTGTCAATCCGGGGAAAGGAGACGTCTGGACCCAGACCTATAAGGCCAACGGCATGTTGACCTTGACCTTCGGTTGTCCCATCCAACACCGCGAGGCGGCCAAGCCGTCGGGCCGTAAAGATCAGGCGGGCGTGGACATTCCGACGTGGAAAGTCGCTAAGGTCTGCAAGGATCACCCCACGCTTGACAAGCGCGTCAGGCGCGCTCTCAATCTGGCGATCGATAAGCGCTCCCTCTCGAAGGGGCCGCACTTCGGGTTCTCCACCCCCATCGGTTCGATCTTCCATGCCGGCTCCTTTGGTTCTCGCCCGGAGAAAGTCCAGAATCCGTCGGATTTCAATCTGGAGGAAGCCAAGCGGCTCCTCAAGGAAGCGGGCTACGAAAAGGGTTTTACCATGCAGGGGCATTTCGGCCAATTCGCCGGCCGCCCCGGTATTCCTGAGGCGGCGGACTTCATTGCCAGTAGCTGGGAGAAGTTGGGCGTCAAGACCACCTGGAAGGAGCACGATCCCTCGGATTTCGTCCGGGGCTTCCGTGCCGGCGTGTTTTCCTCGGTACCGGTCAACCTGCAGACGTGGGGTCGCCAGGACCATTCCGGTGTGCAGATTAGTTGGTACCATGCAACAAGCGGCTACGTGGGCATCTATAACGACAAGATCGAGAAACTCTATTTCGACATCACGGCCACGTTCGAACCTGAAGCGATGAAGAAGAAACTGGCGGTCTTGGAAGATGAGGTGCTGAGCCTGGAGGAGACGTTTCCGCTGTATGGTATGTCCCTGGTCAACGCCTACTCTGACCGTGTGTTGTCCCACCCGACGGTGGAGTTTTCGCCACACTTCAAGCATTACGATCTGGTACTGCTGAAGAAATAAATCCAGGAGAGGGAACATCAACGTTGGGGCGCTATCTCTGCAAACGCTTGCTTGAGGGGGTGATCACCCTGTGGCTGATCACCTTGGCCGTCTTTTTTATCTTGCGCTTAGGCGGGGGGAACCCTATCGAGTACATGATGCCGCCAGAGGCAACGCAAGCCGATATCGACAAGCTGACCAAAGCCTACGGTTTTGACAAGCCATTGCTGCATCAATACTGGATATTCAACGCCAAACTGCTTCGGGGTAACATGGGCGATGCCTTGGCCTGGGACAAGCGGCCGACGATTAACGTGGTGTGGGATCGTGTGCCTGCCACCTTTCAGCTGGCCAGTGCCGCGATGATCTTCGCCGTTGTCCTGGGAGTCGTCATCGGCGCCATTTCTGCCTCCAAACCCGATTCACTCTTTGATCGCGTCGGGCGAGTCGTGGCGGTTGTGGGCCAGTCCATGCCGGTGTTCTGGGTGGGGCTGTTGCTCATTCTGCTCTTCAGCGTCTATCTCGGCTGGCTCCCGAGTGCCGGTGGTATTGATCGCTTGGGCTGGAAGGGCATCATCATGCCCGCCTTGTCGCTGGGGTTTTTCCTGGTCGCGTCGCACATGCGCATTGTCCGCTCGACCATGCTCGAAGTGCTGGAGTCGGACTATATCAAGATGGTGCGCGCCAAGGGACTCCCGCGGCGGCTGGTCATTTGGAAACATGCCTTCAAGAACGCCTCCATCCCTGTGTTTACGCTGTTTTTCGTGAACTTCGCCGCGCTGATTTCCGGCGCTGTTGTCACCGAGTCCATCTTTGCCTGGCCAGGGATTGGGCGTTTGCTGGTTGATTCGCTGATTCTGCGCGATTACCCCACGACGCAGACGGTGATTTTTTTCGCCGCCGCCTTTATCGTTTTTGTCAATATCCTGGTTGATGTGATGTACGCCTGGCTGGACCCGCGTATCCGGGTGGTTTAAGTGATAGAGCGGTATGGAGAATCCATGTTGCGGTGGTTAAAGAACGCCAAGGGCGAGGTGGCTCTGCCACACGTTGCCGATACTGCTGCCGGCCTTCCGGCCATGCTCCAGAAGTTTCGCGACGTGTTTCGTGGTGCGCCCAAGTTCTCGCTCGGCTTTCTTGTCATTGCCGCCATATGCGCCATCTTCGCCCCACTGATTGCTCCCTATAGCCCCGTGGAAACGAACCCGGCGGACATCCTCCAGCCGCCTAGCCTCTTCTCCAAACATATCCTCGGGACCGACAATCAGGGACGGGATCTCCTGAGCCGTCTCATCTATGGTGCACAAACGTCCGTCAAGGTTGGCGTCCTCTCCGTGCTCCTCGCGGCGATAGTCGGGACGAGTATAGGCCTGCTTAGTGGTGTGTTCCGAGGCTGGGTTGATCGGATTCTGATGCGTATTACCGATATGTTTCTGGCCTTACCCTATCTCATGGTGGCGTTAACCGCAGTCTCCCTGCTGGGGTCCAGCGTCACCAACGTGATTCTGGTGATTGGCCTCCTGCGTTGGATGGGATTCGCCCGGGTTCTGCGTGGTGAGGTGCTGAAGCTGGTCGGGATGGATTTTGTCCGCCTTGCCCTGGTGGCCGGTGCCAGCCGGCCTCGCATCATGATCAAGCATATCTTCCCCAACATCATGAATACCCTGTTGGTCTTGGCGACCTTGGAGATCGGGCTGGCGGTGATTGTCGAGGCGTCGCTGAGCTTCTTAGGATTGGGGATTCCACGACCCATGCCGTCCTGGGGCTCGATGCTCAGAGATGCGCAGCAGTATATCTACATCACGTGGTGGTTCCCACTCATCCCTGGTATTGCCATTACCTTGCTCGTCATGTCCGCCAACCTCACAGGCGATTGGCTACGGGAACGCTTCGATCCTACCAGGCGGCAGTTGTAACGCATGCTGGCTACATCGTTGCGTATCCTACTGTAGCAGGACAGGCGTCACATACGTTCAGGCGCGGTTGAGTCGGGGGGACGCCCCTTGTCAATGGCGTGAATCTCGTCGGGGTACAGGTGACACGCCACCGATTTCTCTGGCTCTATTTCTTCCAAGTTGGGTCTGGCCTCGCGGCATATTTGCATGGCATACGGGCAGCGCGTGTGGAACGCACAGCCCTGGGGCACGGCCATAGGACTCGGCACTTCGCCGATAATGGGCAGCCGCCACGGCGGCGTGCGTCCCGGTGGGGTGGCAGCGGCTATCAGCGTTGCGGTGTAGGGATGCAGCGGGTGAGTCGTGACCTGTGCCGCGACGCCGATTTCGACCAGCCGGCCGAGATACATCACGCCGATGTGGTGGCTCATGTATTCCACCGAGGCCATATCATGGCTAATGAGCAGGTACGAGAGCCCCCGCTCTTGCTGAATATCCTTCAGAAGATTGAGGATCTGTGAGCGGATGGAAACGTCGAGATTGGAGACGGGTTCATCGAGAATGATCAGCTCCGGATCCATCGTCAGCGCGCGGGCGATGCCAATGCGCTGGCGTTGACCACCACTGAATTCGTGGGGAAATTTCTTGTCGCTGCCCGCGGGCAAATCCACCG
>CAJIAL010000106.1_pt1 | contig 15142 bp, 12 predicted proteins | sample 9199091 | NCBI WGS metagenome assembly CAJIAL01 (sample SAMEA7708270, study PRJEB35096) | sediment metagenome | biome: marine neritic benthic zone biome [ENVO:01000025]; feature: sediment [ENVO:00002007]; material: shallow marine sediment [ENVO:03000034] sea grass bed [ENVO_01000059] ... | reverse complement strand
GGCATGGCGCGGTAATGTCCATCAGCCCCCTTGCCCACGATCGTATCAGTGAGTCCGCCGGCACGCCGTTGCAACTTCTCCACGAGATCATCAAGGTTGACGAGATGTTTCGAATACAGATGCGGTCCTGCAATCGCCATGGAGGTGATATCGTGGCCTTTTTGCCCCTGGACCTCACTGGCATACACCGCGGGAAGCTGCAAGTGGGCGACGCGGTCCATGCGCACCTTGACACCCGCCATTTTGCCGAACTCTTCGAGTTGCCGTTTGAGTTCTTCATCCGAAGACGGGACAAAATGGGAAAAGGTCAAGAGCTTGAGTTCACGCTCTTGGGCATATGCCGGTGGTGTTTTGGCCAATAAGATGCCTGACAATCCCGCCGCGGTTGTCAGAGACGAACGCAGAAACGCTCGCCGCCGGACCCGGGTATCAGAGCCACCGCTTGTCGTTGTAGATACTGACTGCATAAGTATCCTCCTTCGTTGCAAGGAATCAGGCACATGCGCCGAACTGCGGCTCCCGTCGATCGTCGTAGGGGCCACATCTGCCCATACCAGCGATACGCTTTGCCCCCCAGCAAAGAACCGGGTGACACATGAGGCCGTTGTTATACCGCAGACATATTGCCCCTGTCAATGGAGAAAGGGCTGGGAGAGGGAAACGTCCAAAGGGTTAAACACGTGAGGATTTGGTGGGGTTGCTCGACACTCTGCCGGCAAGAGACACTGTGAGTTTTTGTTGGTATCACGCAGGATGGGAGGGCAAGGACACAATCGGTATACCGTGTCACACCCCCTACCAGAGTATGTCGGGAAGCTTTGGCTCTGTACATGGCGACGTTCTAGCCGGTAGTGTCGCTGTCGATCACCACCATGTCGTCATGCGCTACCGTCTACATCAGTCCATCGCTTCGATGGTGCGGCGCACCGTGTCTTGTGTACCCAAAAGGGCTTCGACTTCTTCGGGGGACACCTGTAACTCGGCCAACACGGGATGGGAGTAGACACTAGCCGTATCGAAAACCTCAGGCTCCATGAGATGGTCAGCCAGATAGTCGGCAAAACGCGTCACGAGCACAGCCTCGCCGCATGTTGGAGCCATGGTGTAATCGTGATGGTACAGGATACTTTCCTGGACGTTTGGCGGTAACGACCATTTGGTAGCCAGTAGACTGCCCACATGGGTGTGATAGATTTCCATGAGCGTGGCAACAATGGTCGGCACGAGGAGCGTGTGCAAGTGCTGTTGGATGTCAACCAGCAGTTGCAAGATGATGGGTTTGCCAATGTCGTGTAAGAGGCCGCAGAGGAAGGCGCCCTCGACGTTGTAACGCTGTAAACGGGCAATTTCACTCGCAAATGCGGCAGTACCAATAGCGTGGTGCCACAACTGCCGAACTTCTTGTTCATAGCCTGGGGCTTCGAAAATCCGGCTCTGAATCGAGATCGCAAAGGCAATCTCGGAGAGCTGTTTCATCCCCAAACGACTAATCGCTTGTTGTAACGACACAATAGGTGTCCGGGGCTTATATGCTGGAGAATTTGCCACACGCAACATATGGCTTGCCAAGACTTGATCGCGATGAATAAGCTCGGCGACTTGTCGCGCATCGGTGCTTTCTGAGGAGGTCAGGTTCATAACCCGCCACACCACTTCCGGAAGCATGGGCACATCGATCGTGCCTGTGGCCAAGCGTTCTTGCAACGCCGTATGCAGGTCCTCTGGTACGAGCGTCTGTGCAGGGGTGGCGACATGATCCGTCATGTGGGGTGCTCTCCTCTTGCATGCGTGACATATTGCATGGACGTAGCGTTTTGCAGGCATGCAATAGCTTGTGAATGTACCCTCTTACATCGGTATGCTCTGAGACAAACTTGAGATACGACCTTGGGCACACTCCACGAGAACCGTGAGGAGCACATGACAGAAAAAATCGGCCCGAACCGGGCCGAGGAGAGCGGCAGATTATGTATTAGGGAAGGTGCTGACGGGCCACGAGTAATCCGTCTTCCCGCGTCACGCGGATGGCAAAGGGGTAACGGTCAATCTGAAGGGCGTACACTTTATCTTCCGGGTGGAAGTGCGGTCGGGAGGGGTCATCGTATTTTTGCGCTTCGTACCCGATGCGCACCAGATGTTGCACGGCGTCGGCATCAGGCCGACGCCCTTGCAAAAGATTGCGGAGATAGAGTGCACATTGTTCATCTTCGTCGGAACGGTGTACTGTCTGCACGCCCATAGCGACAATGCTCACGAGCGGAGCCGCACTCGCAAGAATGGCGTTGACGGTGGCTGCAGCCGTAACAAAGGCACCCAGATAAATGACCTCTGCCTGGGAGGCAGCCGTCACCCCCACAGTACCGGCGCGAGTCGATTGAATCAGGGTTGTCCCCCGCAAGTTCTCTGCCAAGCTGAGCTCGTAGGGCGAATTGCCGAAGTCAAAACCCTCTGGCCGCATGCCATCGACTTCTCCCATACACAGTTGCCCCTTGCCCTGGCGACGCAGCTCCAGCGCTTCGTCGACTTCGGCCACAAGAATGATCTTCTCCACCCCGCGATCTATTGCCACAGCCGCGGTTGTAAAGGCACGAAAGACATCGATAATGATCGCAACACCGCGCGCTTCCTGCGCACCACGTAAGAGACTGCCTATTCGGACATCCATGGTATTGCTACTCCTGTCACGTGCTCGTGGCACGTCATTAGCGTTTGACGCGAAATCGGTCGCCGGACGGTAGGCGGATATCCACACGCACCCTTTGCTTGCCCCATCCGTGGACTGTGTCTCGGGCTTCGACGTAGACAACCGACGTGTCAGGCGGAAGAACCACCTCACCCAGACTCCGGGTGAACGGTTGCTCATGCTCATGCGGATGCAAGAGGACGCGCGTGCCCAGCACCGTGCCGTCAGGCGCCACCACACGCCAAGCATCGGCATAGTGCTCCCATCCGGTATCGGCATGCCGCAGGGTCGTGTCAACACGCCACGAACGGCCTTGTTGCGTGAACACTGTTTGGACAATTTCGACCTCTCCGGCATGTACCGGGAAGGCCACCAACACAAGAAAGCATACCCCAATGCCACACCACCGCATCTTCCTGCTCCTCTGCCGTGTAGAAGAGAACTTAGCACCCTTATTCACATGGTATTGCGCCTCGTGATGTATCCAGCGGGGGCATTCTATACATATCGTTTGGGCGGTTGCAAACCTCATCCGAGGCGCACCTACCACGATGGAAGGATCGTGTGGGAGTGAAGCACCACGCCAGAACCGACTCTGGCGCAGTGCCTCGGGAGGGATTAAGGCCAAATACCAAGTTGTTCAGAAGCGGTAGCAATTTTCGACAGGCCGCACACAAAGGCGGCGGTGCGAAGATCGGGCAAACCATGTTGATCCATGGTCGTCACAATTTCTTGCAAGGCTTCGATCATGGTTTCTTCCAAACCGGAATTCACCAGCTCTAATTCATCGATGCCGTGCAAGACCCCATCACGGAGTACCGTGGGAAACGGACGATCAGTGAGTTCTTCAATCCCGGTGATAATGTGGCGCTGGGTTTGGATGCCGATACGTTTGGCCATCCGACCATAGCGCATATGGGACAAGTTTTTCGCCCACTCAAAGTAACTGACGGTCACTCCACCCGCATTCGCATAAATATCGGGAATCGTCACAATGCCGCGCTGCCGCAAAAGGGTATCGGCTTCAGCAGTGGTTGGGCTGTTAGCGGCTTCGGCAATCAAGGCAGCCTTGATACGCGGAGCATTCGCGGCCGTCAACTGGTTTTCCAGCGCGGCGGGAACGAGAATGTCACAGTCCAGTTCAAGGCACGCTGTCGGCTCTGCCAACGTCATTGCGTCCGGGAAATGGGCAATGCTACCGGTCCGTTCGCGCCATTGCAGGACTTCATGCACATCGAGACCATCGGGGGCAAACAACGTACAATCGGACTCGCCAATACCGATGATGAGCGCCCCGTCTTCTTCCTGCACCAAGTGGGCAAAATGGCTGCCAACGTTTCCGAGCCCTTGGACCACAATGCGTTTGCCGTCCAAATCGCCCGAAAGTCTGGTCATGTTCACGAGCTCCGGCTGGCGGAAGAATTCACGCAAGGCATATTGTACCCCTCGCCCGGTAGCTTCACGCCGTCCGCGGATGCCTCCTTGGTTCACCGGCTTGCCGGTGACACAGGCCAGGTTATCGAGGTCGTTGGGGTGGAGCATGCTGTAGGTATCCATGATCCACGCCATCTCCCGCTCGCCTGTCCCCATGTCCGGCGCAGGCACATCCACGCCAGGCCCGATAAAATTTTTCCGCGCTAATTCGGTCGCATACCGGCGCGTAATCCGTTCCAACTCGTCGACGTCATAGTCGCGGGGGTTCAGCGCAATTCCCCCTTTCGCACCGCCAAACGGGACATTGACGATCGCACACTTGAGACTCATCAGTCCTGCCAAGGCGGCAACTTCATGCAGATCGACGTGTGGCGCAAAACGCAACCCCCCTTTGGTCGGCGACTTATGAAACGAATGTTCAGCCCGGAAGGCGTGAAAAATGCGTACTGCCCCTTTAATACGCACCGGGAATTGCATGATATACATGCTGTGACAGGTACGAATGCTTTCGAGAAGATCAGGCGGGGTTTTGACATAACTAGCAGCGCGGGAGAAGTTGGTGTGAAAGACATCGAGCATGGACGATTGCACGGGGTCGTGAGCCTGACCGGAGGGGGGAAGTCTGAAGATGGATAAGGAATCATCTTCAGCCGTGTGCATTGGCATGGGACACCTCTTGAGTTGTCGATAGGCGTGGCGCTGTTGGCACCAAGATTCTTATTATCGAATTATCGAAGATGGAGACTGGCTCACCACCGCGCTGTGAAAAATGTAGGGGTTACCGGCCAGACTATCGGCTATATCGGAACACCGATGGCGTTTCTTTAGAAAGCCTTGGCACACATTGCGTCGTGGTGTAAAGCGCGCTGCGCGAGGGGTCCGGTTGATTTTGCACTTGACGGAGCGTGACGATGCAGGTATACATGTCCATTAAGCTTTTTCGATGTATTCTTACCCCCAGTTGAGACCGTCAGCTCAGGGAGCATGATGAACACCATGGGCACAGAGAGCCTCGCCGCGCAGTCCCGCCTATCACATGTAGACAGCGGCTCGGATGCGTTTGCGCATATACTCTCACCAGCGCTCGTGGCGTTCGTGCTTCTTCTCGCTCTTCTCGGGGGAGATCTCACGGGCTTCCTAACGCGGTAATTGCCAGGAAGCAAGAGGTCTCCCGTTCCATCCGACAGATGCACAATTCCTGTGTATGTGATCTCTTGCTTTTTCATATTTTTGTCTGCAATCGCGTCGAGAGTCCTGATACGTTCATGGGCACGTAACAGAAGGGAGGTGATGGAATATGCCCAGTGATCTTCGATTGCGGTCGAGACGAGACAGGTGCGGGCTATGGCTGGTAGCCTGAGATTCCATGAGCTACGGTGTACCATAAGGAGCAGATTCCATGCGGAAGATTGACATTTTCGATACAACGTTACGTGATGGTGAGCAATCGCCCGGATGCAGTTTGAACGCGGCCGAAAAGCTGGAAATTGCGCATCAACTTGCGCGCACCGGCGTGGATGTCATTGAGGCCGGATTCGCCGCCTCGTCGCCGGGTGACTTCGCCGCAGTCAAAATGATTGCCGAGCAGGTCAAAGGACCGGTCATTACGGCACTGGCGCGTGGTGTCAAGGAGGACATTGCGGCAGTTGGCGAGGCCATCAAACCAGCTGAACGGAAACGCATTCATATCGTCGTGAGTGCCTCGGATATCCATTTGCAGCGAAAAATGCGCAAGTCGAAAGACGAGGTCTTGCAGATGGGCATCGATTCGGTGCGCTACGCTCGACAGTTTTGTGATGATGTGGAGTATTCTACCGAAGATGCGTCACGGGCGGATATCGATTACCTCAGCCGCACACTGGAAGAGGTCATCAAGGCAGGGGCCACGGTCGTGAACATTCCCGATACGGTGGGCTATGCCGTCCCGGGTGAGTGGTTCGAAACGTTCATGGCCCTCATGCAGCGCGTCCCGAACATCGACAAGGCAAAAATCAGCGTGCACTGCCACAACGACTTGGGGATGAGCGTGGCGAATTCGCTGGAGGCGATCCGTGCCGGCGTCAGCCAGGTCGAGGGATGTTTCAATGGTATCGGTGAACGCGCCGGGAATGCCTCGCTGGAAGAAATTATCATGGCGCTGCACATGCGGCCGGATTATTACAATGCCCGTACCGATATTAATCTGAAAGAGCTCTACCGCACGTGTCATCTGATTGCTAACCGCATGGGCATGCCCATCCCGCGCAACAAGGCCATCGTCGGGGGCAACGCCTTTGCCCATTCGTCCGGTATTCACCAAGATGGCATCATCAAGGACCGCACCAATTACGAGATCATCAGTCCTGAACTGATTGGCCTGGAAACCAGTGACATCATCTTGACCGCGCGCTCCGGGCGGGCGGCGCTGAACTACCGCTTGCAGGCCTTGGGGTACGACATCGAGAAGCCGGAACTCGACGAAGTGTACACACGCTTCTTGGAGGTCGCAGATCGCAAAAAAGAGGTCTTTGACGAAGACCTGCGGGCGATCATGAACGATCAGGTTGTCCACATCCCGGAGACGTTTAAGCTTGAGCGTTTAGCGATCTCAAGCGTCACCGGCGAGCTGCCGACTGCGAGTGTGCGCCTGCGTGTTGCGGATGAGGTGAAAGAAGTCACGACTAACGGTGATGGCCCGGTCGATGCGGCCTACAAGGCCGTTGACCAGATCACCACGTTTAGCGTCACGTTGGAAGACTACAGCGTCCGTTCGGTGACGGAAGGACAGGAGGCCATGGGTGAAGCGACGGTCAAAGTGCGGGAGAATGGCTCGCAAGTCATTGGCCGCGCCGTTACCACGGATGTGGTCGAAGCCAGTGTACTTGCCTATGTCAACGCCATGAATAAAATCGTTGAAGAACGCGCCACGCGCGGTGAGAAGATCCCGGTCCCCAACGTCCCGTAGGCATTCTTTTACATGGAGAAGCCGCCGCATCATCGGCGGCTTCTCCATGCATGTTTTTCAAGAAAGATTCACCTGTCCCGTAAGGTGAAACATCCAGCCGAGTCCACCGTGCACCTTGCGCCATCAGAGCCGTACTCTTGCAAGCAACCTTAAGCCGAAAGGCCTGTAATCCGAATGCCGCTTCCCTTGACTTTATGGCGGATATTTAGCCCAATAAGTAGCGCGGTAAGGCTCTCAACCACCCCCGCGTTATAGGCCAAGCCGGCATCAACGGGACGCATCGCCATCTTGGTCACCAAGTCCATGACCGTTTGCCGAGCGTCTTTGTCATTCCCGCACACGAGCACATCGCAATCGATGGCGTGATCGAGATGTCGGAGCTCATGCGCCGAGACGTTTTGGAAGGCGGCAACCACCTTGACATCGTCTCCAAGAATCGCTTGGGCTTCTTGCGTGGCCGAGCCTTCGGGTGGCAACTGCATCTTGCGGGGATTCTCCGGATCGAGTGGGACACAGACATCGATGAACACCTTGCCGGCCACATGCTCTTTGACTGATTCAATGGTGGCACGATGAGCGGAAAACGGTACGGTGAGGGCAACAACATCCGCTGCAGCAGCGGCTTCCGGGTTTGCCATGCCCGTAATCAGCTCCTGTCCGAGCTCTTGATTCAATTCGGCGGCAACGCCGGCAGCTTTTTCCTGCTGCCGTGAGCCGATAATCACCTCGATACCCGCTTTGGCCCACCGCAGCGCCATCCCAGGCCCCTGCTCACCTGTACCACCCAGAATACTGACAATCACGTCTGCACTCCTCTCATTGCTAACATTGCATTTACCGAAACAAATCGCTTTCCGGCTCCCGCATCAGCTGGGTCAAATCCCCGTCGCCTGCGGGATAGGAATATCCACGAACCAGGGCAACCGGGACATTATCAAGCTTGTTCATGACCAATTCCGCTGCAGCAGCAAGTTCGTCGGCAATCGATAAGGTCGTCACTTTCAACTCATACCCCTGGGCATCACGCAAACCCGTGTAGTCCTGCATGGCATCGATACCGGCAAGGCCAATGGCGACGTTCACTAAACCAGCCCGCCACGGGCGGCCGAAGGTGTCGGAAATGATCACGGCCACATCAACGCCCGTACGCGCCTTGATACCCGCCCGAATCGTACGCGCGGAGGCATCGGGATCAGGAGGCAACACGGCAACAACGTCCTCACCCTCCATATTGGACTGATCTACACCGGCATTGGCGCACACAAAACCGTGATGCGTCTCGGCAATAATCACGCCGCGGTCCATTTTGACGATCCGTCGCGATTCGCGCAGGACCACTTCGACACTGCGGGGATCTTTCTCCCACTGGGCGGCGTAGGCTTCGGCAAAAGGAGAAGGTGTCACGTCGTGCAACGTGATCAGACAATTCTCCGCTTTGGAGACTATCTTTTGCGTTACGACCAAGATATCTCCCGCTTCGAAGGCCAGGGATGCTGCAGTGGCAGCGGCGTGAATACACGCGACCAGGTCATCGCCAGGCACAATGATGGGGATACCGGGGATACCGATAATCCGAAGTTCGGGGACACTCATGCGAGATACTCACGGGCTGAAGGAATATGCAGTGTCTGCAAGCGTGCCAGAATGCCGAGTTCGGTCAGCACGTGCAGACTGTGACACGGTAACTGTTGCGCCGCGAAGAGGGCCAGATCCTCCGGTTCGTCGATGTCCAGCGCGAGGCGAGGAATACGGCGCACTTCGATGGCCAAATGCCGCTCGGCAGCCAACGCCATATGGCGGGTGAAACTATCATGGCCAAAGGCTAACGGCAGACAATCAGGGGGGGACAAGCGCAGGGCGTTGGTGCCCATATCATCGCGATTGGGGACGAGTACGACAGGCACCGGTGGCACCGGCGCGCGTAGTATCGTCTCAACATCGGTCGCGGTCAAAAGCGGCAGATCACCCGGCATGGTGAGCATCACAGGTATGCCACGTTCGAGGCAGACCTGCACCCCGAAGGTCACGGCTTCAGTGTGCCCGTGCGCCTGTGGTTCCCACAAGACCTCGGCGCCAAAGGCCTCGGCAACCTCAGCGACCTGCTGATTACACGTCACAACGCCGACTCCCTGCATCCCGCGCGCCTGGGCACACGCGGTCAGGGTGTCCGAAAGCATCGCTTGGGCCAGACGGGCGCGCTCGGACGGCTGTAACAACCCCGACAGGCGTTGCTTCGCACCGGTAAAATCTTTAGCAGGAATGACAGCGTACGTCACGATTGCATGTCCTTGCCAGCGTCAACGCTGTTCGCGCCAGCGCCACTTTGTCGTCGAGGGTCTGCATAATGGTATTGGTGACATCCACATGCGCCACTTGCTCACGCACACGCGCTTGCAGGGCAGCATCCAGCGTATCGATGATGAAGCCGTCCAACAGCTCCCCATAATAACGCGCCACACCAGCGGCGGACACCTCAAAGCCGAGCCCGCGCAGCATTTTGTCCGCCGGGCCTTTCAACGTCGCCCCTTGAATGATAGGGCTGACGGCGACCACGGACGCCGGGCTGCGCCGGAGAGCATCGCGCATACCCGGCACCGCCAAAATGGTCCCCACACTGATCACCGGATTGCTCGGGCATATCAGAATGGCTTCAGCCCGGGCCAGTGCATCTAACACTCCCGGGGCAGGCGTGGCGTACTCGACATCCTGATAGATGACCTCCAGGACCTCTTCCTCCCCGCCGCGTTGGACCAGATATTCCTGAAAATGAAAGAGCCCCGCGGGCGTCCGCACCAAGCTGGGCACTGGCTGTTCGCACATCGGCAGGATGCGGCTCGTCACCCCCAGAGCCGCACACAGCTCGGCAGTGATGGCCGCCAAACCATGTCCGGCGCGCAACCGTTGGGTGCGCAGGAAGTGCGTAGCCAGATCACGGTCACCGAGGTTAAACCAGGTGGCCTCACCGTAACGACGCACCATGTCGAGGCTGTTGAACGTGTCTCCCCGAATACCCCAGCCGCGCTCGTCATCAACGAGACCGCTGAGGGTATAGGCAACAATGTCAATGTCAGGAGAAATATGCAGACCGAAGAGCTCGATATCATCCCCCGTGTTACTGATGACGGTCAGCTCTTCCGGAGGAATGACCTCGATGAGGCCGCGTAAAAATTTGGCGGCGCCGACGCCGCCTGCGAGTGCTACGATCATAGTGTTGTCCGTTGGCGAGCGCTGAGCATGGCATTATGGGGCACGCCCCTGGCGGATCGGCTCAAAACGGCCCTATTCTAGACCGTTTCCTGCCCTCCCGCAAGTCTCTCCTCTCTGGGCAGCAATGCCTCCTCATCCCATACTGACGTCACCAGCACAAACGGGTACAATCAAGAGGCACAAAAGGAAAGCCTACTGCGTAACGCAGTTGAAGTTGGTCAGGAGGGACGCTCGTCTTTGCGGCTCTGCCAGGCGCTTCCGTGCTTATGGCAAGGGTTTCATTTTCATTTAAAGTAAAGCTCTCAGGCTGGGGTGTACGGTGTTTCTTTCGGGTCCACAGACGCATAGGGTTGGGTTGAACATGCCAAGCCGCGCGTGGCCGAGGGGGTGGAGGTGGGAAGGTGGGCATGCGCGTTAATCCCGGCATCAACCCATGGTATAAGGGGTATGCGTCTCCGCCTCGGCGCCCTGCGGTACCGCCAGACGCTCAAGACACGCTCCAGGTCGACGACATCGTCCAACTGACATTGGATCACGATGGGGTGTGGCGGGTCGTGCCCTCGTCCGCGTCCCAACGTGATGCCCCATCCGATCCCCAGGCCATGTCCCGCCCAGCCTCCCCTCTGTTTCCGTCCCCTCTCCGCATGTACTCGCCTCAGGGCCTAGCACAGGACCTCGCCCAAGCCAAAGGGCAACGGCTGGATACGTATGTCTAAAGGTGCTGCGCACCACAAGTCGTATGGCATGATTATCCCCTTAATCGAGTTGACGCTCAATCTGTGCATACCACATGTGGTACGGTCTTATTGCTCCAGTTCGACCAATAGCGCCTTCGCCTCTTGCAGGTCTGCCGTGTCAAACCCCTCATTGAACCAGCGATAAACCGGGTTGAGCAGGTCATAGGCATCCTGGCGCTTACCCTGCTGCTGCCACAGCTGACTCAGGCTCTTCGCTGCCCGTAGCTCCCACCACTTCGCCTGCTGGTGGCGGGTAATGGCGAGAGCCCGCTGCAAACACGTCTCGGCGTCATCGGCCTGTGGTCCTCCGGCCATCAGCAGAAGTTCTCCCCGGCGCCAATACCATTCCCCCGCCAAGTAGTAGTCGGCCTCCGGCTGTGCCTCGGCCAACACCCGCAATCCCGCGTCGATCTGTCCTACTTGGCGGTACGCGTCGGCCAGGGAACCAAAGTACGCCGTTCGTCCGAGCTTGATCCCTGTACTCTCGACAGCCGCCAGCCCCTGGTGCATCAGGTCCAGGCCTTCTCCGCCCTGTCCCTGCATGGCCAAGGCCCAGCCCCGCCAGAACAACGCGTGCCCCAGGAAGCCGGCAAATCCATGCTCCGTCACGAGCGCCAGGAATTCCTCGGCCCGCTCCTGGACCGCCTCAACCTCTCGGCGACTCTCATGGAATATGGCCGCACAGAGCAGAGCGCATCCCAGACTGTAGGGGTGCGTCAGTGCCCGGGAGAGGGTGAGGGCCTCCTGCATCCGCGCGCACGCCTGGTCCGGATAGCCCAGCACCAACAGACACCAGGACGCCTGGGAGAGACAGCCCTCTCCGCGGTTCCGTACCCCCTTAGTGCTCTGTGGGTTGGCATGCTTCGCGGGGTCGTAGAGCTCAAACCCCTGCTCGACGTGGGCAAGAGCCAAAGCGAAGTCACCCAAGAAATAGACAGTATTCCCGAGTTGGTAGTGGGCGCTCAGGAGCAGGGCGGAGTCGCGCTGGTCTTGGGCCAGGTGCAGGCACTCTTCCGCCCACTTGCGTGCCGTCTGCAACTCCTCACGAAACAGATGGGATGAGCACAGGCCGCTCAGCACGCCAAACAACGGCTGGCTTGCTCCTAGCTGATGACCCAGGGCATACGCCCGCACCAGGAGCCGTTCCACTTCGGGAGACGCATCGCCCTTGGTCGCAGTCAGTGCCGGCAGCAGAGCGAGTAGGAACTCGAGCTCCTGCTGAGCACGCTCCAGGGTGTCTGGGAGCGTCGCGAGCAGCTCCAGACCCATTGTAAGATGACGGCTCGCCTCCACGTAAGCCGAGCGCTCGACAGCGCGCAGACCGGCCCGGTGCCAATAGGAGAGCGCCTGCTCCGTCAGGCTCGCTTCCGTGAAGTGATGAGCCAGAAGCTCAGGCTGGGTCTCGACAAGCGCCGGAAACCGCTCGGTCAGGACTTCCGCTGTGCGTTGGTGATAGTGCTGGCGCGTGTGGCGGGCCAATGATTGATAGGCCACCTCCTGGACCAGGTTATGCTTGAATATGTAGGTCGCTTGGGAGGGCAAACCGCGCTGAAACAGGATGTCGGCATCAACGAGCCGTCTCAATTCCTGCTGCAGCACCCCGTCGTCCCACGGCGACGCTTCCCGCAGCACGTCGCAGGAAAATTGTCGCCCCAGGGTTGCCCCCAGCTGGGCCACACGCTTGGCGGTATCCAAGCGATCCAGCCGCGCCATGAGCGAATCGTGCAGGGTGGCTGGGATCGTGATCTCCGACAGGGGTGCAACGAGTTCGTACTGGCTCCCGGCGTCTCTGAGCAACGCCATGTCCAGCAACGTTTTGGTCAGCTCCTCCACAAACAGCGGCACCCCATCGGTCTTCTTCTCCACGTGTTCGAGCACTTCAGCCGGTAACCGTTTCCCCCGCGTCACCCCAACCACCATTTCCTCGACGTGACGTTGCGATAGCCGGCCCAGATTCATCTCGAAGAGATACGAGCGGTTCTCCCAGGGCGCGGTATAGCTCAGGCGACAGGTGCACACCAAGCAGAGCCGGGAAGCAGGGACTTGCTCCATCAACAAGCCTAATAATTCGAGGGTTGAGGGGTCCGCCCAGTGCACATCTTCAACCACAAAGAGCACCGGCTGCCGCGACGCCAGTTCCAACGTCATGTCCAACATAATCTCAATGGTCCGCTCACGCTGCTGCTGGGGGGACAGCGTCAAGGGTGGAAAGCGACGGTCATCGTATGGCAACGATAACAGGCTTGCCATGAGCGGCAACGTCTCTTCCAACGGCAGGGTCAATTGGGACAAGGTACTTTCGAGTTTTTGCAGCCGGGCTTGCGAGGTCTCACCGTCGTGCCACTGCAGGATCCGACGCCATAACTCAATGATCGGATACCACGCACTGTTCCGGTAATACGACGAACACCGACATTCCAGCCAGATGTAGCCATCCTCATCGAGTGACTCTCGCATCGCCTGGACCAGCCGCGATTTACCAATCCCGGCCTCGCCCTGCACCACGATAACCCGGCCCCGTCCCTCTTGGACCTGCTCCCAGTGCTGGAGAAACAGCGCGCGTTCCGCTTCCCGGTTCACCATTGGCGTCAAGCCGCCCGCGCCCGCCACCTCCAAGCGATTGTGCACCCCGGTTGGGGCGATCACTCGAAACACTGGCATAGCCGTCGCCATCCCTTGGACAGAGTGCTCCCGCAGTGCATGCAAGGTAAAATAGCCCTGCACCAGCCGCGAGGTGGCCTCGCTGATCACCACCGTATCGGGCTCGGCCACGCGCTGAAGCTGAGCCGCCAGATGCGGCGTTTCACCGAGGGCCAAGGACTCCCGCCGTTCTCCAGTCCCAATATCCCCGATGATCACCAGGCCGGTGTGGATCCCCAAGCGCACCGCAAGACGGACGCCAACGTCGTGCTCCAGGCGGCGCCGTAAGGGCTGCAAGGCATCAATGATCTCTAAGCCAGCCCGAATGGCGCGCTGTGGATCGTCTTCATGCGCCAACGGATAGCCAAAATAGGCTAAGAGCCCATCCCCAAGGTATTGCGCAATATGGTCTTCTAAGCGCTCAATCACGTCCGCACACGTACGGTGATACGCTTGCATAACTGCGAGATACTCCTCTAACGCCATCTGACTTGAGAGGGTGGTGGAGCCCACCATCTGACACAACAAGACGGTCAGCTGGCGGCGCTCAGGGTCAGACGTCGGTGGTCGGATGAACGAGGCTTCACCTGGCGGAGTCGGCTCGTGCTCGGTGGCACGCTCTAATGGCTCCTGAGACAGCTCCACGGCTGGCGTCTCAGCATCAGCGGTAACCAATGCCACAACGCGGTAGCCAACGCCACGCAGCGTTTGGATAATCGTCTGCACTCGACCACTATCGCCCACCGCCTGGCGCGCCGCTTTCAGCGTATTTTCCACCACGGCATTCGTAATGAACTGATCCGGCCAGAACTGCTCGGCTAATTCCTGTTTGGTGACGACGCGGTCATGATGCACGAGGAGATAGACAAGAACCTGAAAGGCTTTTGGCCGCAACCGGATAAGCTGTCCAGCCCGGCACAGTGTGCGGGGGGTTGGGGTCAGGTCTTGAATTATGCATTAAAACAGAGACTAAGGGTGACTTCGATTTCCCATGGCTCCCGCCCCAAGGCGAGCCAGCCTGCCGCTTGACGTCCGTTGTTATGGATAGATAGACCCCAAACGACGGGAGTCCCCAAGCCCGCCTGAACCCACCGCTGCCAATGCTGCACGTACGAGCCCATGCGTTCCTTATCCGCATGTTGCTCATAAAGCCGGCCAATACGCGCAGCGAAGCGCTCCCAGGTCGTACGCGCCAGGCACAACCGCCCCGTACCAACCCGGAGATCGGGGTCAGGTCTTGCACAACAACATTTCCTTGTGTAACGTTAGGACATGGCACGTCCTCTCCGCATCGAATATCCTGGCGCCCTGTACCATCTGACCTCGCGTGGCAACGCCCGCTATTTACCCAGCGATCGTGATCGACACCTTTTTCCTGGACATTCTCGGGGCGGTCTGTACGCGTCTGCTGTGGCGTTGCTATGCCTACTGTCTGATGAGCAACCACTACCACCTGGTTATTGAGACGCCCGAGGGGAATTTGTCGAAAGGGATGCG
>CAJIAL010000755.1_pt1 | contig 15203 bp, 12 predicted proteins | sample 9199091 | NCBI WGS metagenome assembly CAJIAL01 (sample SAMEA7708270, study PRJEB35096) | sediment metagenome | biome: marine neritic benthic zone biome [ENVO:01000025]; feature: sediment [ENVO:00002007]; material: shallow marine sediment [ENVO:03000034] sea grass bed [ENVO_01000059] ... | reverse complement strand
GGCAAGGACCGCGTCGCGGTGACCGGTAGAGAGGTCGTCCAATACAACGACACGGTGTCCGGCGTCGCCAAGGGCTCGGACCACATGACTACCAATGTACCCAGCCCCACCGGTCACCAGTACAGTGCGCTCTTCCGATGTCCCAGGATGCTCATCCATCAAGTCGATCTCCGTACCGCTATTAGAAGTCTAGACAATTGTTTGTCGAAGACCCATGTCCAGCCACCGCGAGCGGTGACCGGCATAAACTAGAAATGATTCTCCTATGGCTCGCCCGAGCTCTATTTTTCGGCCACCTTGAACCAACGCACGCGCTTCTCCAAGCGGACATCTCTTAGCAATCCTTTGCTGATTCGGGTTGCCAGGTCGCGCTCATGTGCCCAACTCCTGTCTTTCACTTGATAGAGCCGACCTCTTTCCGTCTGTGTCTCGCCGAATCGTTCGCCCCGAGCGAGCCGTTGCAGCAATTCTGCATAAGCCTCAGCGCTATCCCTGACAGCGCGCCAGAACAGCGTGAGCTCGTCATCGCCATCCCTCACTTCGGGGCAGACATGGGCGATGAGCGCTCCTGTATCAATCCCAGGGTCAATAAAGTGTAGAGTGCAGCCAATTTGGTCTACTTCCTCATTGTAGAGCGCCCAGAATGTGCAGTCTGCGCCGCGATAATGGGGTGACAGTCCGCCGTGGAGGTTGACGATGCCCAAGCGACCTCTCTGGAGAAGCGGCCCTTTTATCAAGGATGTTCCAAACACCGCGATTACATCGGGTTGATGTTTGTCCGCGAGCGCGACGACATCGGGGTGGTTGATGTGCGGAACCTCTACCCGAAGGTCGTCACGTTCCAACCGAGGAATCCGATCACCAAAAAAGAATTGCGCCTCCTTGTTGCCCATATAGCGTTGGCGGTCCCGCAACCAGCGCCAGCCCTTGCGCCAAAGATAAGCAGGACGCAGTTTCCTGACTAGTTTGCCGAAGCTGCGGTCACCGCTTGACTCATGAACGATAGCAACGGGTCGCGCGGACTGGCACAGGCGATTCGCCACATACAAGTGGCGCGGGGACTGGCCGCACAAGACCATCACAGAGAGCTCAGTCATCGTTGTTAACCGCGTGCCGTGTAAATGTCGCAGGGATAGGTGTGTCTGACATTGCCATCATCAGTGCATCGGCGAAGAACTTGCTCGCCCAGTTGGGGAATTCAAACATTGAATAGCGGCCCCAGATCGGGGCGGAACCGGCGACCGCCCCATCGTGTGGATTGCCCGTTCTGGCCGTTCTGTGGTTCTTCTTCAAATAGCTTAGAGCTAGCTCGACGGCTCTCTGAAACAGTCGCTCTTCGGCTTGTATCTGACACAGGCGCTGCCATATTAGCGTCATTTGTGCCAGGCCGGTTAGGCAGCAATAGGAGGCCTTTGGTAGCCAGCCATCGTCATAGGTGCCGGCCATCCATCCATCGTAGCGCTGGGTTTTGGCTAAAGCCGCGGCTGCTCGCTGCGCCGAGGCAACAAAGCGCTCCTCTCCCAGAAGCAACCCGCTTTCCAACAAACCTCGGGTCGCGTAGGCAATCGTGTGAGTGTAGGGTGTTTGTCCTTCGACAAAGCCGTTGCACTGATACCAGCCGCTAGACGTTTGTTGGCTTAGCGCCCATTGCAAATTAGAGATCGACGACTGCTGTAGAGTTGGCTCGTTCGCCAGAGTGGCGGTCTTCAACAACGCCCAAGCGGCTCTCGTATTATAGGTGTGTGGCACACGGTTGTGGACGCTGCGTCTCCAGCATCCATCGTCGTCCTGCTGTTTCAACATCCATCGTCCCGCGCGTAAAGCTGCCTCGAGACATTCCTCTCGGCCCAGCTCCGCATACCCGGCCACCATCCCGTGCATAATCTGTCCGGTGTTGAAGATTACTGGGTGGCTTCCTGCTTCTCCAAAGTGCCCTGGGAAAGAACCATCTGCATGCTGGATGGATAGCTCCCAGTCCAAAATACGGTGAGCACGTTCGACCAGCTCTGGTCGCTCTAGCAACCTAGCCGCTGCAATGAAGGTTTCAACAATGTAACCGCTGGTCTCTGGGTAGCTGGGCAGCCATCCGTCTTCAAAGCTCCACCCTGCTGAGACGCCGCCGGCGTCGGTGTGTCCCTTCCTCTGGTCCTGGGCAGCGCATAACCAGCCGATCACAGCTTCGAGATGGACCGAATGGTCGTGTTCAGCTTGTCTCGATAGACCAGTGAGGTCGTCCACCACAAGACGAATGTGGCTAGGACGCCAGAGCTTATAGCGAAAGGGTGCAGAAAGGACTTTGCGGATCATCACGATTACAGCACGTGGCCAAGGCACTCAGGCGCCCGGCTGCGTTGCTTCCGAGAGACAACTGGGCAGCGGCACATGACTGACCACCTGTCGGTGTTTACCCGATGCCTCGGGTGGAATGTGCTCTACGTCGCGTACGCGGATACGCACCGTGTTGCCCAAGCGCGCGGCGAGCCCGCGGCGGATCTGCCGGTCCGTCATCTCGGACCATGAACCGCTTGTTTTGACCAGGACTTCCACGTCCTCCAGGCTGTGTTGAATGAACTTGAACTCCTTAACTCCCTCGACCTCCCGCACCGCGTAAATTACGGCTAGCGCATGCATGATGGTGCCATCCGCGCGGGTAACAAAATCGGTGCTCCGGCCAACTACCTCGCCTATAACTTGCAGACCCCGGCCCGCCTCGCATTGCGAATCGCTGGCACGAACAATGTCCCCGGTGCGATACCGTATGAAGGGCTGGGCTTGGGAGCAAAGCCCCGTCATTACCGCTTCTCCAAGTTCACCAGCAGCTACTGGCTGGCCGTTGGAGTCGAGGATCTCCAGAAGAATACTTTCACTCATCAGTAACATCTGACCTTGCGGGGTCTCGTGCGCGGTAAAGCCGATGTCCCGACTGCCGAATTCGTTGGCCGCTGGGGCACGAAACACCTCCTCGATCAAGGCTCTCTGGTTCGCATACAAGGGCTCACCGGTCGTACACACGACTTTTAGCTCTGGTAGGCGCAGCGTTGTGGCGCGCGCGCGCGTGTGACGGGCTAGTAGTGCGATGCTACTGGCGTAGCCGTAGATGCATTTGGGGCGAAAGGCATGTATGGCATCTATGTAGGCATCCATATTAGCCGGGGACATCTCGAAAGCGTTCAAGACCAACTGATTGAACAACCGGTCGCGTAGTGTCTTGATGCGGTCGGTTTTTGCCAGCTCCACGGGGGCGCCCCACAGGTACACTTCACGGTCCCCCACATCAACACCCCACCAGCGACGGGCTCGTATTCGGCCGGCGGCATCCGAGGCTTGACGTTGACGACCGTAGTAGAAGATGACGGGGTCTCCGCTGGAACCGCCGGTATTGTATTTATAGTAGCCGCCGGGCACCCTTTTCCAGAGCATCTGTTCGCGATTAGCCTGGATATCGGCTTTATCCATTGTGGGCAGGCGCCGCAGTTGGCGCATAGTCAGAGGCTGGTCTGTATCCAAGGTCAACCCCGCTTGGTCAAATCGCTGTTTGTGCCACGGGCAATGTGCGGCGGCGACACGCAGTAGAGCTTTACACTTGCCAAGCTGCAGTTTTTCGACATCCGTTGTGGGCAACCACTGGGAGGCTTCGAGCTGCGTCAAATAAGAGAAAGTCGGTCGTTTGAGTAACCGCTCGTGCAAGGGATAAATGACCCGTTTGACCGCCTGCGGATTCATGAAGTCCTCACGTGTGTCAGTGGACACATTGTCAAGTATTCCAAGTCCAAGGGAGGGCCCGCACTCTAAACCCGATAGCCACCCCGGGTGCCTCCATCATCGATGGCGCTTTAGCGGGCCTGATACAGAGAGTATGGAGGCTTCCATAGGTCGTTTGAAGACGCCATCGCAGACCGACCTCGACGCTCACCCCCCTATTCAGAAAGCCGTTGCAGGCGGATAGACGCGGTCCGTCCACGACCGGGTTAATGACGTACCAAGCGACCTTGGGAAGCTCGTCGCGGCGAGAACGGTTGTCGAGGAACTTCGTCCGGACTCGCTTGGCGCGCGGGCTCTGAAGGACCGACGCGCTCGCCCCGGCGGCGATGCCAAACGACCGACGTGCCGTTAGAGTTGCTCCCTGGGGCCGTCTGGGGATGCTAAAATAAACAGGGACTTGGGCACCTCAGTGAGTACTAGAAGTATCGACAAAGCCAGAGGGTATGTTTTTGCTACTGAGGTCTCAAAACGGCTACTGGCCAGTTTGCCTCCGCTCTGTCAGTATAAATGCTGGAGTCGTCTCGGCAAATCCGGAGAGCAATAGGTGGAAATTGCTGCCTGAACGTGAGCACTTGTCTCCGTGCTTGGGAATGAGACGTGAGTCGAAAACCAAATGGCGGTCACTCGGCGAGATTGGAAGCGGAAGCGCCTGTGGCGTTCGCTCACGGAGAAAGGGCGCCCACGGAGGTAGCGAAAGTTCGACGTCTCTGCCAGTAATGACGGGCTGAAGATTGAGCGCATGCCATACCCACGCCGCACCCAGCAACCGGGCATGCCGCGCCGGTCGATAGCGCGAATTGGGGCCCGGTCAGTCTCGCTCAGCAATCGTCTTGTAAGCAAATTTCGTCGAAATTGCCAACGAAGACTTCCACTGCTCCACGTAACTGTAGAGCGCCAGCCGTAGGCGCTGCTCCATAGCTAGACATATGATGCACGACTACCGAACTCTGGTTGACGATATCCTGAAGATGCGATGCTCGGGTCCGGCGAATGCGCACGTTTAAGCTGAGCACGCTGTGGCAAGCGGTCCCTTATTGCCTAGGCTGGTTTCCGGTAGCAATTTTCGCTCTATATCTAAAGCATTACGAAATCGCGAGAAGATACTCGGGTCTTCTGTTTAGTAACTCTGGAATCGAGGGTAACCCTGGCTTCGCCGACCACCTATTTCTGTATAAGGACGATATCTTAGTTAACTTTTTCCTTATACCTCTCCTGATAATTCTTGCTGCATATTGGTTGCTTCCAAATCGGAGAGTCTTGAATCTCTTGTTGGTTTCGTCGTCGCTACTGTTGCTCGTACTTTTATATGCCAACTTACATAGTTGGGGAACGACAGGCAGGTTTCTTACTTGGACCAGCGCATTGGACGCTTTTGTTTTCGGGTGGCGAAATCCGTCTTTCGTAGACATGTACATCGACTTTGACAGTCGGGTCAAATTCGCCATCTTAATTGGCTCGGTCCTGGTATTGATACTGGGTGCCGGGTACTTCTCGCGCTCGAAGCTGCTGACAGCAGTGACCAGCGTCTGCGTTGGGCTCGTTTTTCTGGTCGCTTTGGCGACCGTGTCGGTGGCACAGACGTCGCGGATGACGGACTCCCCTTCGAGTAGGAATTTCGTGGCGCAAGCGATCGGGTCATTATTCGAATCCTACTGGGAGGTGCAACACGGCGAGAAGTATTATGCGCGAGACGACCTGGCCGAGTTGTTTGCCAAAATGACCAATACAAAGCCGTCTGGCGATGATAGTCCCTTCTTTGGACGTGCGAAGGATAATGACGTAATTGTGTTTGTGTTGGAGACTGGGTCTGACCAGTTCGTTGACTTGCGCGACGACCTGGACTCATTTCCGGCACTGGCTAGGCTGAGCCAGCATAGTCTGCTCGCACTAAATCACTACGTCACCTTTCCTGCCTCTGCAGAGTCACTTTTCTCGCTCTTCAATAGCGTCTATCCACCGCGCAGCTACTACACAACTTGCATCGTCACGAATCCACTCGAAGGGCGGCGTCCATTTCCTGGATTTGTGTCATCTTTGCAGAAAACCGGTTACAAGACGGCGCTGTATGTTCCATATATTGATTCCGTACCTTTAGACCATGCCTTCCATAATAACGCGGGATTTAGCAAGGTATATTTTGCTCAAGCGGAGGTAGAAGAAGGAACCAATATGGACAAACAGGCGCTGCAGACAATGAAGGAGGACATGGCGAAGTGGCTCGCCTCTGAGGAGCGTTATGTTGCCGTATTTCTGCCTCAGGTCGGACATGCCCCGTGGCCTGGACGTCCCGAATCGAGGTCGGTCCTGGACCATGGGAAAGTGGTTGCAAAGTGGCAGACCGAATGGCTGGCGCAACTAATCGAGGTAGTGGAAAAAGCTGGAAGACTGGACAAGACAATCATAGTGATGACCGCCGATCACGGCATTAGAACAGCCGGAGAAGACTCTAAGTTGAACGCCGGCTTTCTGGATAAGTATTCGTTCCGCGTACCTCTTCTGATTTTCGCGGCCTCGGCGTTTCCCGAGACTACCCGTATCGAGACGATTACATCCCATGTCGATGTGTCCCCGTCTCTGCTTGACCTGTTGGGTGTGGAAGATAATGAAACAGCAGCGCAGGGAATGAAGTTATGGGATACGGGCATAGAGGACCGCGTCACTTTTTTTCTTGGCAACTGGTATTTTGGAGCCGACGGCTTTCATGACGATGGGGCATTTGTGATGTACAGCGAAGTGCTGGACGCAGCATTCGCCAACGATGAACTGCGCTTCGATGCTTCAACTTTGGTAAGAAATATGGACGAAGTGAGGAGGGTGCGAGATGAGACAAGACGACTCTACGGAATCCAAGAGGGCTGGCTGAAGCAGTTCTTCTGTAGGTAAGCTCAGAGGGGCTCGACAATAGCAAGTGTTGAGCGTGTCTTTGTGCGTTACTTCCTGTACCAGCTAAGAGTGCACTAATAAACGTGTTTAGGGTTGAAACGGTCAGAGCTTCGCGAGGGCATTTGGCAGGGTGATGCAACTTCCGAAGTTGTCAAGTGCAAACAGAGGCATCCAGCCAACTTGGGCGGTGACTGGTGCCCAGATAGCGTGTCTCGTAGTAGTTCTTTGCTTTGCTTTTTCTGAGACGCTGGTGTGGCTTTGGCATTATTGGATTAAGGAACAGAATTGGCAGTTTCTCGTTCCCATTGCCTTCGTGTATATGCTGTGGGATCGCCGGGATTCTCTTTTCACGCTCAATAGACGTCCAAATATCCTGGGGGGCCTAACCCTACTAGCCCTAGCCTGCGCGCTTTTGGTGGCTGGCCAAGTGAGCAGTACGCAGACACTGCGTGAGATATCCATAGTCTTGAGCGTAGTGGCGTTGGTTCTGCTGCTGTGTGGTACGGACTACGTCAAGCGGTTGTTCTGGCCACTAGCGTACCTTGCACTAATGACATCGCTGCCAACAGACTTGCTGCAACAGCTGCAGAACCCACTCAAATTGGTATCCGCCACGGTAGCCGCAGACGTGCTCAGCTATGCGGGATACGCCGTGTACAGAGAAGGGACGTTCTTGCATCTGCCCCACATAGTTCTAGAAGTGGCGAACCAATGCAGCGGCCTCAATCAGCTGATTTCTGCAATTGCGCTCGGAATACCCATAGCTTATACCGTGCTCAACAAGTGGTGGAAGAGGGTATTCATCATCGCGCTCTCAATCGTACTCGCCCTGATAATGAATTGGATTCGAGTCATACTGATTTCTGTATGGCACTATCACTCGGCCAAAACGAGCGTGCACGGTCCATATGGCATTTATGAGCTACCTTTCATTTTCTTGGTTGGGGTCTTTGCGACTCTGATCGTTGCGCTGCTTATAACCGATAGCCGTGCAGCCTCTGAAACAAAAGAGAAGAGAGTATATGCAGACTCACCTGGCGAAGCTCCTCGGAGCACAGTTGCTTTTCTTTCCGGCATGCTCGTTCTCGCGACCACGGCATTCTACGTCTACTCATGGAAGCCGGAACCAATGTATTTGAGCGGTGGATTTCTGGATTTTCCTCTCAAGATGGCAGGCTTCGAGGGTAAGGAGATTAGCGCGCTTGATCGTCCTTTTCGTACTGGCGTAGCGCACGACGAATTGATATTGAGTTTTCGCAACGATACTGGTGTCATTGCGAAGATTTATGTTGGGTATTTTCCCGTTCAAACGCAAGAAGAAGAGCTTATCGACTATCGGTTCAACTGGCTGCATGATGGCGCTAAGGCAGTCCAGTTCTCCTCCTCCGCTACATCACCGGTTCAGATGAAAATGAACACCGTCAAGACGATAGGTGGCGCAGTAAGGGTGTTTTTCTGTTATGACATCAATGGTCGGAATCTCATCGACCCTAAGGAGGTTAAGTTTGCATCTTTAGTGGATGCGCTGATGCAACAGCGGACGAATGGTGCGATCATCATAGTCACTATAGAGGGTGTCGACGCCGAGTTGTCCGGGGGTGAGCGGGAGTTCATCGAACGGAGCGTTGCGGAGGTACAAGCTCGCATAGGAAAGGCGGGGGATTCGTGAACAAGCAGGAGTCATATGGAGTTTTCCGATTCATTTTCGCATTCTTCTAGAAACCATCCGTATTGTGTATTGGACAAGGCGGAAGCAACCTCTTCGTAGTTCGCGATGAGCTCGGAAAGTCTCTCTGGATTCTGCTGTGCCGTTTTAGACTTCATGGCATCAACGTTGACCTCCTCTACGCCGAGGAATTCCAAAAGTGTTTTCATGATGCTGTCCCCATTAGATGAAAGTTCCTCGTAGCTGACCTGGATTCCTCGAAACTCAATTGTGAGTGTGTCGATGAGCTGATAGATGGTCTCCATTCGCTTTATGTTGCGCCGAAAGTGTTCCAGGTCGACTTCAACCCGTGCAGCAGCTCCCCTGTGTTCTTGCGTGCTCCACACGCCTTCTGACGAAGCAATGATGGAGGACACGTACTTTCTAAGGAGGTTGCGTCGAACAAGACTGATGATCTTGAAGTCATGCGTTCGCCAGTAATAGCGGAAGTTCGACCACCTGTCGAACTGCCCCGGATAGATAACTCTGAAGCCGATGCTCCGTAGGTTGTCGCTGGGTTTGACGCTTAGGAGCGAATCGAGGTAAGTCTCGACGCAATAATCTCGCAGAAACCGATTGCAGAACTTCCTCAGCAAGGACTTTTGTACCCAGTTTTCATAGCCGAAACTAGAGCCGGGATTGAAAGCTTCGCCGAAACACCGCACTGCGGGGTGGGCATCCAGCATGGAAGAAAGCATGTTGCTGCCCGTGCGTGCCTGAGTCAGGATGACAAATCTCGACGACGATTCCGCTTGCGTTATCATTCTCACACTATACCTTTTGTTTCCGCTACGAAGCACAAGCAACAATCATTGAAGCTGCACCTTGCCTCTTGTTACGCGCCTCGTCGATTGCTAGTGTAGCCTCATGAGTTTTGCCTATTCAACGAGACTCGCGCCGTCTTGCTGCTGGGTACTTGTCATTGGCGTCCTCGTCGGCTGGATTTCGGGACGCACCGTTCAGGCAGGTGGAAGCCCAGAGACTACCCTAATTGTCGTCAACGCCGATTCAATCGAATCGCGACGCATAGCGAATTACTACGTGGAACTACGTGACATTCCGCCAACCAATATCGTGTGGCTCGACAGCGTTTCGAACTCACCAATAATCGATATGGAAACGTTTCGGGATGCCATTTGGAAACCTATCCGCGCCCATCTATACAAGCATGGTCTCGATGATGAGGTAGATGTTATCGCATACTCTGCGGGGTTTCCCTACGCGGTCGATTTCAACAAAGACCTGCCAAGGGAAAAGTTCCCGAAAGGACCTGTCCCACTGCTCGGAAAATTTGCATCGCTGACCGGACTCACATTCTTTGCGCGTCGGGTAGAGTTGAGAGATATTGGATTCCTGAGCAGGAACCTATACGCTCGTCGCGATGTGGCGTCAGGTCTTCAAACGCAGCGAGGTTTCAATGAAGCGGAAGCAGCACTGTACAAGCGTGCTGATAAGCTCATAAGACAACAGAAGCACCAAGAAGCCGAAGCGGTGCTCGCGGAGTTGTTGGAACTGTATCCATGGAGTGCGCAGGTATGGTACCAGATGGCGGCGACTCAGGCGGCGCTGGGGCGCAGTGGCCAAGCGATATCGACTCTGGGGAAGGCGGTCCAAATGGGCTGGCGGCACAGCTTGACTGCACGTACCGACCTGCGCTTCCGGACAGTGCGTGACGTTCCGCGGTTCCAAGAGCTTACCGAGCGAATGCGGCAAAGATATACGCTTTTCCAAGCGGCCCATGGTTTCCGCGGGCGCTATGTTTGGGACGGTCAGGGACGGCCTGCACAGAAGGCTCCACGCGACTCCCTAGATCGGTATTTTCTTTCAATGATGCTTGGCTATACAAAGTTCAATGGCAACACCGTGGGGGAGGTCCTGCGGTATTTGAAACGGGCGGCAGCAAGTGATGGCACGAATCCGAGCGGCACGGTGTATCTGATGGAGAATAGTAATATTCGCGCGCGGACACGTGAGCTCTATTTTTATGCGACCGCGAGCGCCTTGAAAGAGCGAGGGCACCGTGTCGAGATCATAAGTCGTGGAGAGGGGCAGGACGGTCTCGTGCCGCGCGCGAGAGATGACGTTATTGGCGTTGTGGCGGGCACCGCTCACTTTAATTGGGAAAGGTCAAAAAGTCAGTTTCTCCCTGGTGCGATCGCCGAGTCGCTGACAAGCTACGGGGGACACTTCGAGAACTTTGGGCACACCAAGCTAAGCGAATTTCTTCAGCACGGAGCAGCCGGGTCCAGTGGTGCCGTTAGCGAGCCTTATGCGATTCAAGCGAAATTTCCCGTCGCATACATGCATGTTCACTACGCTGACGGAAGCTCATTGGCGGAGGCGTTCTATCAAAGTGTAGAGCTTCCATATCAACTAATCATCGTGGGTGACCCACTGGCGCGACCTTTCGCGACTTTTGCAAGGGTGAACCTCGACGGCCCTGATAAAGATGGCCCCTGGAAAGACGCTGTCTTGCTTGTCCCTAGCGTGGATTCACCCGAGGATGCGATAAAGCACTTCGAGCTGTGGGTGGATGGAAAACTGGTCGATGTTGTCGCACCCTGGGATGTTTTCCTCTGGGATACCCGTGAGGTTGATGATGGTGCGCATGATCTGCGTATCGTGGCCGTGAGTTCGGACCGTATTGAAACCCGTTCGTATGTGAAGATTGAGGCGAATGTTTCCAATACAGACTGTCGTATAACTGCAAAAAGCAACAGCAAAAGCGTTGCCTACGAGGATAAAATTGTCCTCGAGGGGGTCGCCGAAAACGCAGTGGAGGTGGGCATACGCCATGGTGTACGCCAGTTGGTTTCCGCGCAGATTGACGGCGCGCGTTGGAAGGTATCGTTACCAGCGAGCACCGTGGGTCCGGGTCCCGTTGAGCTGTTCGCACGTGCCCGAGCGCGGGATGGGCACGGTTGCCGCAGCGCCCCTATATTCACCGACATCGAGCCTCCAATATATTGATCGACATCGCCCCTGCAATGCGGGCTGGGCCGGCGTTGCAGCAATATGGAGACGCCACCTCGAGCGGGCATCGTAATATCGCGAGTCGGTTGGCCGTTGGTCGAGTACTGTCAATGGCATTATCCGAACTGCCCTTCTCCAACACTTGTTGCATGTGGATGCGGGCGCCCCGCACACGCTGCTCGAACTGCCCGGACCTTGTTGACAATGGCGCATGACATCACCACCGGCTGCTCAACCGCTCATGAGCGGGCTCAGTTTTCGGTGGTAATTCCCGTCTATAACTCTGCGTCCACGCTGGGGAGGGCCATTGATTCTGTACTTACGCAGACTTGGCCCGCATTCGAGATTATCGTTATCGATGACGGCTCGACGGACGAGAGTTTACAGGTGGCCCTTGGCTTCGGTGACCAGGTGCGGGTGCTGCGTCAGCCCAATGCCGGCGTTTCGATGGCGCGCAATCGCGGTGCAGAGTCCGCAAACGGGGACTGGCTCGCCTTTCTTGACGCCGATGACTGGTACTATCCGGACCGGCTAAAGTTGCATGCAGAATGGATCGCTTGCGACCCGACTCTAGACTTTTTGACCGGGGACTACGAGTACAGGCGCGAGCATGGCTCCCTGATAGGGACATCGATGGTAATGCATCCCTGTGGGCGCGCAATGCTCGAGAAGGCGGATGGTGCCGAACGAGTGGTGATGGAGAGCAACGAGATCGGCGGCTATGTCGCGGAGCATTTTGGAGACATGCATACTCTGAGTGTGCCACGTGACACATTTCTTGCGTTAGGAGGGTTCCCGAGCGGTTTCAAGGTCTGTGAGGATGTGCATTTTCTGTCACGCCTGTGTGCTGTGAGTCGTAGAGTGGGCGTGGTTTGCCGACCACTGGGGGTCTATCTGATTCATGATTCGAGCGCGACTCGGGCCGACCCGTTAAAAGCGCAGGAATACAACGTTCAGACACTGCTTGACCTCAAGCGTATTGCTAGTGACTTCCCGAACTCGGTCAGACACGGCGTCATGACTCGCTTGCGGGACGGACGGCTCAATCTCGCCTATGCGCTTGTCAAGGCGGGCAGGCGTCGCGAGGCTTTGTATGCAGTCTTACCTACGCTGGTCGAAACGCCGGGTTGGACGGCATTGCGCAATATCCTGAGTATCCTGAGGGGTAGGATTGATGACTAAGCGGACGGTTAGGGCGCGTGCACCGCTTCGCCTCGGGCTGGCCGGAGGCGGGACCGATGTGTCGCCTTACAGCGAGTTGTACGGGGGAAATGTGCTCAATGCCGCAATCGATATGTATGTTTACTGCACGATAAGCACAGGCGAGAGCGATGAAGTGGTATTTCACGCGGCAGACCTCGGGGATACCTGGACATCAAGAGCTGAGAGTCAACTGCCGCTCGTTGAACCCCTCGTGCTCCACAAGGCTGTTTACAATCGCGTCGTTAGAGACTTTAACGCAGGGGAGCGGATCCCCGTCACGGTCACAACCAATGCGGACGCTCCGCCGGGGAGCGGCGTTGGAACGTCCTCGACACTGGTCGTTGCAATACTGCGGGCTTATCAAGAGCTCCTGAAACTACCCTTGGGCGAGTACGACCTGGCACAGCTCGCACATGATATTGAACGCAAGGACTGTAAGTTGGCTGGTGGCAAGCAAGACCAATACGCAGCAACCTTCGGCGGATTTAACTTTATGGAGTTTTTTGCTGATGATCGTGTCATTGTAAATCCACTCCGTATCCGTGACGAGATCATCAACGAGATAGAATGCAGCATGCTTCTTTACTACACGGGCCGTTCTCGGGAGTCCGCCAACATCATTAGTGATCAAATTCATTCGGCCGAGTCGGGAGACGACCGGTCTTTGCAAGCGATGCACGCGGTCAAGAAGAGCGCGATAGAAATGAAAGAAGCGCTTTTGAAGGCCAACATCAGGACAATGGCCACTATTCTGCGCGAGTCCTGGGAAGCAAAACGTAATATGGCGGCATCAATATCCAATGCACATATAAACGAAATATACGACTGTGCGATCAGTGCCGGTGCTATTTCCGCAAAAATATCTGGCGCCGGGGGTGGTGGGTTCATGATGTTGTTCGTCGAGCCGACATCGCGACTGGATGTGATGGCAGCCTTGTCAAAGATGGAAGGCTCCTTTTATCGGTTTCACTTCACGCGGGAAGGCGCGCAGGGATGGTCAGTATGAAAAACGAAGAAATCCTCAGTGAGATAAGCGAATCAATTAGCGTAAAGCAGCATATTCTCGCGGATGCATCGCTTGTTGCCACGGTACGACAGGTTGCAGATGTTTGTATCTCGGCCTTTCGACAAGGAAATCGCGTTCTGCTGGCAGGTAATGGCGGAAGTGCCGCTGATGCACAGCATATCGCCGCCGAGTTTGTGAGCAGGTACGCGTTCGATCGTCCCGGCCTGCCTTCAATCGCGTTCACCACGGATACCTCGATGCTGACTGCGATCGGGAATGACTATGGTTATGATGAGATTTTCCGCCGCCAGCTGGAGGCCAATGGCAAACAGGGGGATGTATTTTTTGGTATCAGCACGTCAGGTAACTCACCCAACGTCCTCTCGGCGCTTCAGCGTGCCCCGGAGCTTGGAATTGTCACGGTGGGGTTGACAGGGCAGGGTGGTGTGAAAATGAAAGCGTGCTGCGACTACTGCATTCAGGTGCCCTCGACGAGCACGCCGCGAATCCAGGAGTCACATATCATGGTGGGCCATATTGTCTGTGGCATCGTCGAAACCACATTGTTTCAGAGACAGCAGGACCGGTGAGGGCAATTGTCCTCGCGGGTGGATTAGGGACACGCTTAGCTGGTATTACAGTGGAAATCCCAAAGCCAATGGCGCCGGTGGGACCACGTCCGTTTCTCGAATACCTACTGGATTATCTGATTGAGCAAGATACCTGTGGTGTCATCCTGGCGGTTTCATACAAGTGGGAAGTGATCCAGGATCACTTTGGCTGTATGTATCGGGGCCTGCCACTCGCTTACTCTGTCGAAAGTGAACCTTTGGGTACGGGGGGCGCGATAAAGCAGGCGCTGGATATCTCCCATGACGAAGAGGTAGTCGTCCTCAACGGCGATACGTTGTTTCGTATTGACCTACAAGAGCTGGCAGATTCACACCGAGCAAGTGGAGCCCGGCTTTCGATCGCCCTCAAACACGTAACCGACCGTGGCCGCTTTGGGGGTATAGATGTTTCGCCTGATGGTGTGGTTGTCAACTTTCTGGAAAAGGCTGGGGGTGGCCCCGGGTGGATAAACGGCGGTATCTACATGCTGAATCGCCGTCTGTTTGCCGACTTTCAAATGCCTGCCAGGTTCTCGTTCGAGCAGGATCTGGTTGAGCCCAACCTTGACCGCATTCGACCTTTCGCCTTTATGTCGAACGCCTATTTCATTGACATGGGGATACCCGAAGACTACGAGCGTGCACAACGCCAAATTGGGACCGAATGATCGGCAGTGGGCCAACTGGTGGGTCTTGGATCGCTATGGTGTCATCTACCGTGTACGCGCAAATTGAGGGCGCAGATCGGAATCAACGGCTGTTAGGTATGCTGAGACGGCGTGAAGCTCTCGCGTCAGTTCGCTGCAGTGTACTGATAGTCGGCAAATTGCCAATTGCCCGCGACCCGAAACCACAGCCGCACGTACACGGTGGTCCCGTCCGTCGGTAGCCCATTGACGGTCGTCGACAGACTCGTCCCCAACGAGCCGCTCTCGTAGATGTCACGCGCACCCACGCTCGAGCCGATATAGATCCACCACTCGGTGACCGCGGCGCCGTTGGCCGTCCAGCTAAACGCCTCGCTCGACCCGCTGAGCTGTGTCCCCGGCCCCGGTGTGAG